>Ga0209986_10003209_pt1 | contig 14464 bp, 20 predicted proteins | sample BlataG_FD_183168 | JGI IMG/M metagenome (GOLD analysis project Ga0209986, IMG submission 183168) | Deep subsurface microbial communities from Black Sea to uncover new lineages of life (NeLLi) - Black_00105 metaG (SPAdes) (version 2) | ecosystem: Environmental > Aquatic > Marine > Oceanic >...
CAGGTCAGTTATTCCTACCAAGTGGCGGCATCTCGGGCAGTACCACTCACCATCCCACCGGGGTTGAATTACACCGGGATAGGCGGCAAAATCCTCGGCCGGTATATCATAGAGCTGCGCCGGCGTGGTGATGAATCGAACTGCCGCGACTTTGCAATCAAGGCAGGTGGGAGCTATCCCTACTTCCGCCCTGGCCTTGTTTTCTGCCTCAAGATATCGGCGCCAAGACCCGGGTTGCGGCCCGGCTAAATAAAATTCATCCATGCTCATCATCCTCTACCTCCTCTAGTTCAATTATAGTCTCGGGCGCCTGCTCTCATCTTCTCTTGCCTTCCTGCTCGAACTCGGGTGCCTCAATAAACACGACTCTGGAAGTGGGTAATCGCCCAAGGCGGCTGGCGAGTCGGAAAGGCAAATCATCCATGGGCGTATTGGTGGCGACCACCAGGGGAAGCCCCTGCACGAGCCTGTAGTCAACAATGATATCCAGCTTCTCCTGGACCCAGGGGGTTCTGTACTCGGTGCCAAGGTCATCGAGCACCAGCAGGGGTACATTCAGGAAGCGGTCGAAGCGAGCTTCGTAGGACCTATCCCCCTCTTCCCGGAAGCCTCTCCTGAGCTCCTCGAAGAGGAGTGGTACATAGGCATACTTCGCCGGCTTCCCACTCTTAAGCCAGCGACGGCATATTGCGATTGCCAAATGAGTCTTCCCGCGATTGGTGCCGGACATCAAAGTAAGCCAGGTAACCCCGCCGCCGTCAGCTAGCTGGAGGGCCAGGTCAAAAGCCTCCTGCAGCTCGGGGGTGACCTTAAAGTTCTCGAAGGTCATATCTGCTGTCCCCGCTGGCAATTCACAGTATCTCAGGAGGTTTTGCACCCGCTCCCTTTTCATCTGCTCCCTAACACACTCACATGGGACAACCGTTGAGTAGTCGCACTTCCCATCCTCCCCTACCGGGTGAACAAAGTGAGCATCGCGGCATATCGAGCAGGTAAATTGCTCAGCTTCGCCCGGCTCGTCGCTTAAGGCTCTGTCGGTACCTTTCAGCCGAAGGTTCCTGATCGTATTGCTGATGTGTTCCACCTGTCTTATCCCTCCTTTCAAATTCCCGTTCCTTAATCATCCACTCACGAAAGCGGTTCTTCCAGACGCCCTTATGTTTTGGCGGCGCCCGCCCGGAGTGCCAGTCCCGACACCCCTTCGCCAGTGACAAATTAAAATCAGGCCAATCCTGGCGAAATTCTCTCAGCCAGGTAAGGTCCTCCACTCTTCCAAAACGCCAGCCCTCGAGAGTTTCCACGAATCTCAATAGCTCGGACTCTGTGGCTGTTTCAGTGGCTGTCGTGGCGGTGCCTCCTGGTTTCCCCCTCTCCTTGACCTCTCCCTCTTCCTCAGAACCAGATACAGAAACAGATCTAGAGACAGAGACAGAGACAGGAGGTATCGATACACTATCGGTAGTATATGCATATGGTATCGATATACTATGGTGTTGTAGGTTATATGCCACTACCTCTTTAGCAATACCATTATTATTTAGGATTTTAAGGCATTTAGCCGCGGCGATTAGAAATTTTGGGGATTTAGCTTGCCGGCGGACAAAATTTTTTACCCAAATGATATCCAGTTCGGGGAACCATTCAACTTTAGGTGATAGCCCGCGGAGAAGCTCTGGTAAAGCATCCCCTGATAGCTTGGTTTCAAACGCAATGGTCTCAAGGTCAATCTGATAAACTCCGGCCTGGTTGCAGTGGTCGTTGGTCCAAAGATAACTGAATAGGAGTTTCCCATTGGGACACAACTTTCGCACAAAGGGGTCAGTCCAGAAGCCGCTATCAAAACCTCGCTCGGGCATAAATCACCTCACGGCACAATCTTAGACTCTTTCATCTGGAGTAAATCCATCTCTGGGGCAGTATTCCCCCCCGGGCAACGGCTCGTCTCATTAGGGCCCCTTAGGTGAACAACTCCATCTGTTTTTGGGCTACACGGTCCTGAATTTCCTTAACAAATTCCTCAGCCTGCTCCCGGGTAAGGCGTGAGATTACGTCCCCCAGAGTGCCCTGGGGGCTTACCTTATATTGACTTGCCAGGAAGGTTTTTGCCGTGTCATCACTCCATTTAAGCTCTTGCAGAGATTCTTTAAGCCAGGTTGGGTCGATATGGAAGCCTTCCCCCTCAACTGTCTCATCCGGCGACTTCTCTTCGGCAGCCAGTGCACTTGCGGGTTTCGTTGCCTGTGCCCTGGCCTTAGGTGCGCGCGCACCTACTTTTTCGCCCTCTTGCTCACCGGTTTTCTCACTACCTTCAGGTATAGAGAGAAGACGGTATTCGGCATCAATAAATTCCTGGGCAGCCTTTATACCATCAGAGCGCTCATACCACTCACGGGATATGTCGATCATCCTCTGGCGACAGTCAGGGTAGACTTCTCGGACAAACTTCTTTCTTGCCCGGACCCGTGCCTGGTTGCCGGGGGTATCGAAGGCGGGCAGCCTGCCATCCTCGGCCTTCTTCAGGTCCTTGTGGGTGAAGAAGCCATAGATAACCGTATCCTCGGTCATGGCCTTGGAACGCCCGATGGCGGCATAACACCAAGCTTCGGGGTCTTTGGCCTCGCTCTGCTTTATCTCTTTGGCGATGGCCTGGATTTCCTCCCTCGACTTACCCTCGTTTTCCTTAAGCGTGGCCAGGTATTCCTCAAGGCGCATCGTCCTGGGTGGACCGTTCCACTCCTCCTTGCAGCCCCTTGCTGCCATACTGAGCCAGCCGTCATCTGTTATGATCATCGACACGGTGACCTTCTCTTCCCACTCCCCATCCTTCTTCTTGCGGCTCTTGAAGGTCACCGGAACAGCCTCCGCCGGCTGTATCAGCGGATCCAGGTCCAGCCGGCAGCAGTCCATGATAAACAGCGCCGCCGACTCGGGGTTTTCTATCGCCCTGGGGTATCGCAGTGCCAACAGGTTCATCGCCCGCCCCAGGTCGTCTTTTGGCACCATCTTGCGCTCAATTGCATCCCTAATTGCAGGGTGAATCTCGGCACCACGCCTGAAGGCTTGCGTGTAAGTTTCCCTCTCAATGTAGCCGTGGTGGTCCCGATACAGGCAACCGACCTCTAAGGTGCCATTTTCAGGGTTGGTGTGGATGGTGAGTTCACCTTCGCACACAGCACAAATGTTCTCCTGGACGATTTTTTTCATCTCGTCCCATTGCTCTTGAGTCATCTCTTCCCCTTTAACTTCGTAAGCCATTTTTACCTCCCTTCAACGGTATCTAACTACTTGTGCACTTCTTCCGGATGTTTACAGTGGATATGACGCTCAAGGTTGGTGAAGTGGCGCCGGCAGTACGGGCAGTTGCAGCTGGTATACCTCGTCCTTGTGAGCCGTCAGTTTGTCGATATATTGGTCCGGGGTAACTCTTTTCATCTCTACCATGGCTTATCTCCTAAAAATGTGACTGGCAATTGTCACAGTGAATTTCATACTCATCGACACCGGTCCAGCCGACCCTCCTTGCCTCTTTACCGCAATCAGGGCAGCGGATTTTCCCTGCTAAAAAGCATTTGTTACAAATCCAATATTCCTCATCCTTGAACCAATCAAGATACCAACCCTGCGCTTCGCCAGATTTATTAGGGTCAACATAATCTCGCTTGTGGCAAAAGTAGCATCTTACTTTTTCAATTATTCTTGTCTCAGGCATGGTCTTTCACTCGTCATCGTCCTCTTCTCGTTCCAGTTGACCCCTTATCAACGTGGCCTCTGCCTCCAGATGGGTAACCCGCTCCTCCAGGCTAGCTATCCGCTTGGGTACCCTAGGCTTCTTCTCCCGTGGTGGCTCCGGCTCCATGGGTATGAGCGTCAACTGTTCATCGGGTACCGGTAGCTTCTTTTTGCCAGCCATTAGTAGCCTCCGTCTTTCGTTTCCCGCTGCAACCAGCCATGCTAGCTGTGTTCCATCGCCAAGTGCTTAGCACATTCGTTCTGAAGGCTGTCCGGTGTGGCTCCCGTCTGGCTGAAAACAGCTACCTGTTCACCTTCATGCATCAAAATCACCACATGGTCATTAGGGTGCTCCAGAGTAAATCCCTGGCGGGCAAATTCAGCCAGACCCTGGATTTGAGCTTGTGTAGTCATTCGTTAACCTCCTCACCTTTTACTATGGCTTCAGCCTCTCTTACGAGCTCACTGGTATCTAAGAAGCTCTCCTGAGCTGCGGCATGAGCAGACCGTAGTGGCGTGAACTTGTGATGCTTGGCAACCACATCGTTTAGGTTGAGAGAGGCATACTTTTGGGTGGTGCTAATATGTGCGTGCCCCATTATCTCCTGGAGGGAGCGGAGATCACCGCCGTTTACTAGGTAGCCTTTACCAAAGGCATGCCTGATGCGGTGAGGGCCGAGTTTTGTTCCCTGGATGCCAGCCTTTCTCATGTAAGCACGGACTATCCAGTAGACGCCCCACCTAGTTAGGGGTTTTCCCCTTACGTTGGTAAACACATACTCACCAGCTCCGTTAGCGGCAATCAGGGTTAGGAGCAGCCGTCTGGACTCGTCACTAATGGGGATTTCCCTTTCTCCCGTTTTGCCGCTTACCTTGATGGTATTCTCTTTGATGTTTTGCCTGCGGAGGGTAGTTATCTCACCGACCCTGCCACCGCTGTCTATGAAAATGGATAGCAGGGCTTTATCTCTCAAGTTCTCAGCTTGCTCAGCCAGGTTAAGTAGCCGCATCAATTCGCGTGGCTCTAGGGTAGGCATAATCTTCTTGGGACAGCGTGGCGGGTCTATGAACTCTATGGGGTTCTGAACTCGCTTACCCTCGCGACGAAGGCGCCTGCACACGAAGCGGTAGAGGGCTTTAAGACAACGATAGTAGGCGTGCTTTGTTTCTGGCTCTCCCGTGACCTGCGCCAGAAAATCCTCTATCGGTTCTGGCTTCATGGGGAGTTCAGGGCAGAAGCTGGCAAATCGTCCGAGGAAACCATCATACCACTCGATGGTTTTTGGCCTGAGATTCTTGGCGTGGCGATTGTGGAGAAAAGCTTGGATTGCTGCCTGCGTCTTCACGACACCACCTCCACTGCATATTCCGGCAGCGTTAATGGGGCCGCTGAAGAGGGGGAGACGTTAGCGTTGTCGCTAATATTATTATACCCCCACTCTCTCGTGGGGGAAAGCAAAAGGCCAGCCGACACAAGCTGGCGCGACTTGTCTTTTAGTGGGGGGTATAGCTGGTACTTTCGTCCTAGTATAACTTGAATGGTAGGCCGTGCAGGGCTCGAACCTGCGACACGCGGATTAAAAGTCCGCTGCTCTGCCAACTGAGCTAACGGCCCATTTTGTTCTTTGGCGCAGAGACAGAAAACTAATGCGCCCATTGGCCGCCCCACTCAGTTTGTATTTCAGAGTACTCAACTTGATTAAAAGTCAAGTGTAGTAGAGGGTGTCGCTTCATATCAACTCCTCAATCCAATCCTTCCGTATAGCTTCTCTTTTTCTCCAGCTACCTCAGATGTGAGCCAACAACCCGGGTCAGTAGCCATCATATCACCGGTTTCCTCATAGGCTCTGCCCCGGCACCCAGAACAGGTAGCTCTGTGAGAACAGTCACCACATTCACCCTTGAGCAATTCCCTCTGCCGCAGTTGGGCCAATACAGGCGAATTTTCCCAAATTGACATTATGCTCTGCTCTCTGATATTGCCCAGATTGACCTGGAGCAACATGCAGGGATTCACCTCGCCATTGGATTTAATCATCACATAGCCCATAGGCATGCCTGCCGCACAACCCCTGCCGTAGTAAGGAACCCTCTGCAACATCTCCGCAGGGAAGTGCTTGGGCTGAATATGTTTTTCTTTCAGCAGAAGAGGATACATGGGACAGGCGGGAACCCTTATCACAATAGGGCAGTCCACCTGAGCCTGAGCAAGCCACTCCATTGCTCGCTTCCTCTCATCAGGGCTTAAGACCTGGGCCCTGCACTCCTGCTTCGCCCTTCCCGCTGCCACCAGGTCAAAGAACTCGGCGGCATTGGCACCACAGGCCTCCGCCAGATACAGCATATCCTCCAACTCTGAAAGCGTTTCCTTCCTGATGACCATGTTAAACTGAAAGGGTAGGCCAGCATCCTGGCATGCCACTACGCCTTCAAGGGCCCGCTCCCAGGCACCGCTTACACCCCTGAAGGAGTCATGGGTTTGGTCATCAGCTCCGTCAACCGATATAGCAACTGCCTTGACACCGGCATTGAGCATCTTCCTTGCCATTGCTTCGTCAATCAGAGTGCCGTTGCTGCCAATAGTGGTTCTTATCCCTTTCGAGGAAGCATATTTTACGATATCTAGCAGGTCCTCCCGGCATAAAGGTTCTCCCCCATCAATAACCAGGAGACCTATTCCCCACTTGGCCAAGTCATCCATGAGGCGAAACGCCTCCTCGGTTGATAGCTCATCAGGAGCTGCCTGGTCAACCGAATCGCTGTAGCAATGCTTACACTTCAGATTGCACTTCGTGGTGATGCTATACGAAACTATGAACGGTGGCCGTATCTGCATCAACAACTCCTTTCATCCCCTAAGTAAGGAGCACCGCCCCGATGAGGATTAGCTGAAGCGGTATCATGAGGCTGGTGCGCTCCTCAATCCGTATCAGGCGCTCTTCTCCTTTAGCCTTGGCCGGATTTGGCCTTTTGCGGTTAAAGCGAGGGATTAGGTACATGATGACAAACGAGATAACAGCACCGGCAAGGCAAATATAGCCCAGTATCTCTTTCATCTCTGTTCCTTTTTCTTAGGTGTTGTGCCCTCAGGGTGTCGCTTCATATTCCACTCCTACAAAATAGAGTGACAAAACCGTTGAGGGTCTTTAATCTCCACATACCCTGCTGCCGGTTCCATAATTTACCTTCAGGAGTCCTCAACCACTTCATGAATTGGGTAAAGGATGTTAATTGAGGGGGAAAGTCCTCGCGGTGGTATTGCCAGGCATGCTTTAGAATAGCCCGCTCCCACTTCGGGAAATATTCAGAAATTGGTCGCGTCTCGTCATAATCAGGAACCTCAATCTGCATCCCACATTTATCACAGAAGTCATTCTTTACTTTTATCATTACCGCCCTCTATTTGAATCTGTTTATTGACGGGGGGATCGAGGCTGTAGTAAAATGACGTAAAGGTGGTGAGGTTATTCAGCCTCTAGCCCCTTGCTCAGGCCGCCGATTAATGCTCGGCGGCTTGTTCATTTATCTCTCGCTTTAATCTCTCTATTTCGCTCCTGGGTATCAATGTCCGGTTATCCATTCTAACCGGGATAACCTTGCCGCTTGCTATCCACCGGTAGACAGTCGCGTACCCTATCTTTAGTAGCTTAGCTGCCTCAGTCACATCAAACAGGTCATCTGACTCTATGATAAACTTAACCATACCAGCTATGATATAATGACTGTATCACTTTGTCAAGTCCTTTGGCAGCAATTCTTATAGGGGAATTTGGGGGTCACCTAAGGCACCAGGTCTAAATTTTGCCCGTTTTCTAACCACTAGGCTTGGGGCCTGAAAAGAGGCAAAAAGAGAGCTCCAAGCTACTGCTGCTGGCGGAGCCCCTATTTTCTGAGGTCTAGGCCTCACAGAATCAAAATCTGGGCGTTCCCCAGGGTTTTGAATAGGATTCTACCTTTGTTTTAAGAGGGGCGCGCGCCCCTCTTTGGCATCTTTCTTGCCATCTGTCAAAATCGATCACTCCCCCTCTCCTTCAAAGGAGAGGAGGAAATTTCCTCGACGAGAAAAGAAGTGGCGGGATGCCACGACCCTAATGGGCCAGCCACTCCATCTAGGTGAAGAAACTGGACCCATCACTCCCCCTAGCAGAGCCCGCCTCTTTTAGATTTATTAAGGTATTATCTGCCAGCTGCTGATATCCAACAACTGACTGCTTCCCCAGACTCTGGCTCTGATTTCGGCTAGCACTGCCCCGGAGGCGTCTTTAGCCTGGGACCTAATGGAATAGAGGACATCATCCATAATCCAAACTGTTCCCACATCCGGACGATTTGCTTCAACAAAACCGTGGCCTTCGATTTCCTCTATACCCGGCGGACCGCTGAGTTTAAAGCAATGGTGTTTTGTCTCGCCGGCAAGAATTTTAGTCCCTGGCGTTCCATCTTCCCACACAGGGGTTATACCGGTGGCTGAAGAGCCGCTAATCGTAGTGGGCTCTGCATCCTGGGGGTTTGTTAGGTCACTGCTTGTGGAATCCGGGACATAGTCTACACCTGGTGGCAATTCAATTAAGAGCTTGGCTATCCATACCGTGCTGGATCCATTGTTCGATACTGACATAGTATAAGTATAATTGCCGGTACCGGCGTCGTAAGTAACATTTGTTGTGACTATTAACCATTCTGCATGCCGTCCGGTACCGCCCACTGGTTCACCGGCAATGGTGTCAGCTTCATCAATGTCAATGTCAACCGAAAGTCCGTTTATTCCAGTAATTTGGTATGGGGGAAAAGGAGGATCATCATTTTTTATCTTCCACAGGGCGTATTCTGCCCCGGCATCAGCGGCATATAACTCATCCGTCTTCTGCTGATATACTTGACTGGACTTAAGCCCGGTGCCCACAAAATTCAGAAGAGGCGTGAGCATGAGGCCACCTATAAGTAGCAGGATCAAGACCAAGATAAGCGCCTGTCCGCTTTCCCCCTTACTAAGTGGATTCATTTAGTTTGGCCTCGGCGTGATTTCGTAGGTTCTCTCTTTCTCAATCTCCCCAACAGAGGCGGTTACGGAGACAGTCAGCTTTTTGACATTCATTGATGGAGTTATGGCAGTGATGTGCTCAGCAACACGCATTGAGTTCTGGCTTTGATCAGTCTCTACGAGATCACCACTAGAATCATATTTATCAGTAGTTATTGTCTGATGGCGCCAAAGCTCACTATCGGCATGTGTGTAGCAGACTTCATAGGTATCGATGCATGTGTTGCCGGCGGACTCGTATTCCCACGCCCAGGCTAAGGTTAGGGCCTCTGTTTCAGTGACAATACTCTGAGCCATCTTGGCATCGTGGGTAATCCAGTAGCCCGCATTCTCTACCTGTGTGATAGCAATCATATGGCGAGAGATACAGTTGTTTATGTTAAACACCTGAAAGGTAGTCATAGTAATGCCGGTGCTGATAAGACCGGTAATGGCCAGGGCTACCAGCATCTCAATTAGGGCAAACCCCCTCTGGTTCTTGTTTATTAACCCCCTGTGAAATATCATCGGTTTACCTTGTAGCCCTCTAGTGTTGTTACCACTTTATCGTCATGCTTAATTTTTACCGTTATCTTCTGGATGCCGTCGTCCGGGTCATGTAAAGGCTCGGCGGTAATATTGGCTGAATAACCAACGTAATCCTTGTCATTGGGGATTGCTGCTGGAGGATATAAGGCAGTATAATTCTTACTCTTGACATATTCCATCTGGCTTGCAGCTAGGTTTTTGGCCGTAGTGCGTTCATCAATAATCAGGGTGGCCCTGGAGTTGGTAGCTAAAGCACTGAGAAAGGCAACAGCAATCATGCCTAGGATAGCTAAAGATATCAATACCTCAATTAGAGAAAATCCCTTTTCGCTTTTCATTCGGCTTGCCTCCTAATGAGCATGTTGCTACCGATGTCACTGGCTAAGGATAGGTGGCTATCTGGGTTTGCCAGTAGAACCACGAGCTGAAATAGCCCAGAAAACAGAGCCCATTGGATAAGACCACGAACAGCATAGCTATATTGAGCCACTTCAGTAGCTTGGCTTTACCCAGGCGAGTGAGAACAATGGCTATCAATAAGGCCAGGGCCCCTTTGATAATTATATTGCTGTTGAAGTGCGAGGACCACCAGAGAGCCTCGACGCCGTCGTGAGCCAGCAACTGGGTTGTCAGCCAGGCGTCGGCGATGTTGAGGCACACAAACACCGCTGCGGTGACAGCGGTGTTGGGGAAACGTGATATTACGGCTACTCTCATCATTGTTATCCTGTCGTCAATTTAGATGGAGAAGAGGCGGGATGCCACTTGCCCGATTACGCCAAGGGCAGCACACGGGAGGGAGGTTTCACATCCAGGATTGAGCAAAACTGGAGCCCCTGTTTCCCCTGGCAGAGCCCGCCACCTCAAGCACACTAGACGAGTCCTAGCTTATTTATGGGGTATATCCGGGGTAAGATACCTGGTCAACTGTTCCGTCCGAAGACACAGTATATACACCCTGAAGTCTTAGCACACCACCAACGATAAACTCATCTATGTCCCCACTCCCATCGCCATCAACATCAATATCGGTGGCCGCATCCAGGGTGCCCGGGGATGACACATTACCGGAACTAAGATCCGCCATGGCTGCCATCACTGCTGTCTGGACATTATGCAGTTCAGTTGACGCTGCCTCTTCATGCCCTTTGCCTAGGAATTTACCAACGTTAGGAATGGCGATCGCAGCTAAGACACCCAGGATAGCCACTACCACCAAGAGCTCAATAAGGGTAAAGCCCTTCTCGCCATATCGGAACTGTTTGAAAAACCTCTTCATGATAATATACCTCCTTTCTTTAGTATTTTTGAGAGGTAACTACGGGAATATACGATAATGTCTACCATCGTATATAATCTAACCCACGTGCGTTTCCACTTCAATCACCCAAAAGTAACTTTATAGATAGGAAAATAGTCATGGGGATACTGGGGGGGGCGTGGTTTTGGCACAAAAAGTGAGGCTCCAAGCAATTTCTTTAGCCGGAGCCCATACTTTACAACAACTGACGGTTCAGTACTCTAGGGGTCTATTCCATCATCTCAAAGTGGGTTATTTATAGTTGCCACGATGCTGATTATCAGATTTCTCGCTGGATCGGGTAAGTTATCAGCTTTGGCAAAATGAAACCTCAGTCGGGGGTCACCAAGTTTAGTTTCAGCATCATAGTCCATGTCCTCTAGTAGACCAGCTAGGTACCACAGATATTGCCTTTTTACCCTGAGATAATCAGCTAGCCGATTCAGCGAAAATAGAGTCGGGTCGTATTCTCTTTTGATGATACTGTGAACCGTTCCCGGGCTAAGCCCCGCGTTTATAGATAGGCTGCGTAAGGATAAGCCTTTCTCTGTACACGTTTGAAGCAGGAACTCAGCTATTTCTTTCTTTGGCAAATGACCTCCATTAAAAAATCAGCCCTTCAAGCTGCGTGGTTAAAGCAGTAAATATTTTAGTAGATATTTTAGCTTAAAGGGCTTGACAAAATCCCGTTTTAGGTGTATAGATATGTATAATGTCGTAAATATATCTATATAATATCGTAGATGCCATCCCAATGGCAAGTTTTTAATGCTCGGTAGGTCGTAGGTTTCAAGTGGCTACTAGTCAAATCGGAGAGCGGTCAAGTATCAGCATCTCGCGGCGAGTCAAGGATGAGTTAGATTCAATTAAGCATTCGGGGCAGAGTTATGATGGTCTGATTCAAGAGCTGGTCAAATTTTGGAAGGATAAAAGGGGCGAGTACTGGACCCGGAGACAAATAAAAGAAGCAGGAGAGGGTGCCCGTAGTCATTCGGATGCGACTGGGGTGAGAAGTTAGCGATTAGGAACTTGAGCACAATGAAAAGACCTGCGGCAACAGGTCTTTTCAGGGGAATAAGGAAATTTTGGCGATGGCGGAATAGCCACTGCCTGTTGTTATTATAGCACCGGTCTAAGGGGATTTGCAAGCGAAAGAGCGAGGGAAGGAGATTGAGGAATATTGTTGTTGACTTTCTCATTGTGGCAATGAGCTCGGCTTTAGTGCTTTATCTGGCGTTACAGTCAGTTACAGGAGCGCAATATGCTGGAGCAGGTTTCCAGTATGGTAGTCAGAGTTTAGTAGAGCCAGCTGTGTTGCTGGTTATCTTCGCCCTCGGTATGTACCGACTGGTGGTTGACCTGAGGACTAGATGAGGTTGGAAAAATGTGAGCACTATGCGGTTACAACTTCGAGGCCAAAGGGGGGATTGACCATTTCCCCCTGCCCGGAGATTCCTCCTATCGAGGTTGTGTAAAAGGTGGTTTGTGGCCGTTCCCACCTTTCCGTTACTACATTGCTTAATTGGGGGTAGTCGAATGGCAACAAGAACTTTAACCGTTGAGTTATCAGAAGACCTTTACATCAAGTTCATAGAAACAGTGACCGAGAAAGGGGGACGCTGGAGAAGCAAGAGAAAGAAAGAGACATTTACCAAGGCACTTGAATCAGCGGCTAACGCTGCCTTGATGCTTTTCCTTCAGGGTCTTGATGGGGAACAAGAGTTGCCCGAGTTTCGCGATTATGCCACTAGGAAGTATCCGGAAATGCATGAGGACCTGATTACTATGATTGAGGACCTGATTAAGAGGCAGAAGCAGCTGAAAGATAGCCGATCTCCGGTCACTGTCACTGACAAGATGGCTGAAGAAATTGGCAGACGAGAAATTGAGAGGAACTACCCACACTTCTTTGATGATTAAAGAAAGGGGGTGATTTTATCGGAGGAAATGGACTAAAAATTCAGCAAAAAATAAAGGAGGTATAAGTTGAAGAGGAAAATATTTAGTATCTTGTTAACCCTGGTGCTGCTGGCTAGCTTCAGCCTGGTGACAGCAGTGCCGGCGGGGGCAGCGGACCCCACCACTATTGCGTCTTCGACCATGGTGTTTGAGGGGACTTTGACCGATAACGGCGATGGTACATACACCGGAGTTATACCGATGGTAGTGGACGGGGGTTATGACCTCTATGCCAGAAACGGGGCTACGGCATGGTTTGGTGATGACCCAAGCACTGGACCGGAGTGGACTCCTGTTGTAATCTCCAACCATGATGGATGGCCCACGTTTGATCCTGACACGCCAGACTGGTATCAGTACAGTTTAGAGCTAACATCAGATGGTTGGGCTGTACGTAACCACCCCGGCGCGACTGCGGAGGATCCGTGGTATAATACCAAACCAGAAGGATGGCCTAAGGCCCCGATGGGCGTTCCAATGTCGGGGACTATGGACTGGTTGGCTGCGTATGCTGCAGAGACTGATACCGGGGCTTATCTCCCCGCAACAGGAACTGCAGAAGTTCCAGGTGGGGCGGCAACTAAGGGCGGTGGAGCTGCATGCTGGGATATGGACTGGAGTTGGGGAAGCGAGGCGGTTCCACTGGCGTTTCCAGGGTTTGCTGTCGCTATCGTAGACCTGGGAGGGGGTAACTATCAGGTTACCATGACGCCGGCGGCGGGAGACAGTCCTCCTGGTCCTGTAGTCAACGAGGGTACCAGTGAGAGCTATGGCACCATTCAGGCTGCCATTGACGCTGCCGATCCTGACGACACCATCAATGTGGCGGCGGGGATATACAATGAGCAGGTGGTTATTGGCGATAGCCTGACGCTGCAGGGTGCCGGTGATACCACTATCATCCAGCCGTCTGGAGCCGGCATTCTGACCACGGTTAAGACTACGCCGTGGGTGATATACCTAGGGGCCCCCACTGAAAAAGAGATGGCGGCCATTGTCTTTGTTGATACAGCTGGCGAGACCGTCAACATAAAAGACCTCAAGATCGATGGTTCGCTGATCACAGAAGTACCTACAGGAGTCGCAAGTGGTGAGTGGGTGGCTGGCCTCGCTTACCTTGAGACCAGCGGCACCGTAGACGTGACAGTCATTGGAAACCCAAATCTTGGTTGTCGTACCTGCGGCATATGGGCTTCTGCTATAACCGAAACTACTCAGGTAGAGGTGACAAAGTGCAACGTCATAGGTTACAACAGGGCAGGTATATACGCCCTTGGCGGAACAATGACAGCTGACTATCACCACAACACCATTACTGGACCGGGCGGGCATGCCACACAGGTTCCCAATGGCATGTTCTTCCTTAGGGGTGCTACGGGCTCAGCCACTTACAACACCATTACCGCACTAGAATATCTGGGCGAAACGTACAGAAGTAGCGGAATCGCCACCTATAATGCTGGTACTGACGTCACATTCGGGTATAATATTATCTCCAATGTCGATAATGCCTTTGCCTTGAGTATTGGTACTAGTGGCACCATAGTCGAGTACAATGACATCTTTAATAACCACACTGGTGTCCGAATTGAAGCCGGTGCCACCAACAGTATCATCCAGTACAACGACATACACGACAACGATTTCGCCATACGCTGCGGCGCTGAGATGGGAGCAGGCAACATGGCTCACTACAACAACTTCGTCGACAACCCGGGCCTTGCATGGATTAATGTAGAAGGCGGGACCACATACACGTACGAAGGTGCTGTCTGCAATCTTAGCGAGAAGTATGACCTCGATGCCGCCCTGAACTGGTGGGGTGATGTCGCCGGCCCCGAGACTTCCCCTAAGACCACAGGGCTCCATAACCCCTACGAGTTCTTCACACATGGTGACTCTGTCAG
>Ga0209986_10003210_pt1 | contig 14463 bp, 11 predicted proteins | sample BlataG_FD_183168 | JGI IMG/M metagenome (GOLD analysis project Ga0209986, IMG submission 183168) | Deep subsurface microbial communities from Black Sea to uncover new lineages of life (NeLLi) - Black_00105 metaG (SPAdes) (version 2) | ecosystem: Environmental > Aquatic > Marine > Oceanic >...
GCTTGGCCCGTCTGCACCGGCTAATGAGAAACCGTGAACAAGTAAGTCAACTTGAGTTGGCTCAAGCCGCATGAAAATGTTGCTTCGACCTTTCTCCATTTTGGTGTTGACAACTCAGAAACAAGGCACACTCCAAACTACCACCCTTGTCCGTAAGGACAAGAGACCAAACAACGCAAGAGTGCTGGACGCGCCCCATAGGGGGTGTCGTCCTGCGCTGTGTGTTTGGTCGGGGCGTGGTAACCCCGTATGGGACACAGTTGGGCGGTGCCCCTTTTTTTGTGGAAAAAAAGTAGAGGGGCAAAGTTGAAAAGGTGAAATTCCGTTGGTACTAACGGGATAGTAAATCGGCTTTTTTTGTGGCTGACAGGAAGGGAGTTAAAAACGGTTTTTAAGGTTTCAGGGAGGTTTTGGGCAACGTAAGATTTTCTTGCGTCAATCGAGTTTGGCGAATTCGTTTAACAGTTCACCGTAGATTGATTTGGGGTCTTGGTCACAAGCTTGGCAGACCCAATAGAACTCAACTACATCCAAACGACGTTCTCCCGACTCAATGCGGCTGACAAAAGAATGTTCCCGCTTCAGTCTCTTGGCCAATTGCCTTTGCGTCAGCCCCGCGGCTTTACGCATGGTCACCAGTTTGGCCTTGAATATGCCATAATGAGGCGAAAAAGTCGATTTCTGCATACCTTCATTATGCGGAAGAAAGTCCTTGACCGCAAAATGCGGGCAATGTATGAATGTGAATGTACGAAAGGGCTGGCAAACCCCGGCTCCATGATTGCGAAGCGAGGGAGTAAGCAGGATGCGGGGCGTAACGGGCCAGAATGCAGAGTTTTTTTAGATCATTCCCTGGCCCAGAGCGGAACGTACCATGGCAAGCTTCCCTACAAAGCAAGCAGGGCAGATGACCCGGTGTTCCGGCTGGCAGGCAAAGCCATGAATTGATGGAAGTTCCGGGGGGCTAAGTTCACAAAGTAAGAATGTCCCTCTGTTCCCTAAGTCTTCTTCTCCATGTTTTTTTCAGGAATAATCTCTGTTGAAAAGCCAATACTTATCTTTAATGCGTGCTGATAAATACGAACATACAGAAGGGGGAGTATTCATCATGTTTGATGTTTCCAAGCTTAAACAAGTGCTTTTGGGGATTCTGATATATAGTCTCTCTTTCTGCTCTACAACAGTACTAACAAGTTCAGCTTTATGTGAGGAATTAATCCTTACTCCAATTCAAGATATATCAATTTATGCAAAAGCCGATGGCTCAGGCTACGGAACTATCTCATCACACAAACTTGGGCAAAGTGATGAAGCATGGCCTGCTAAGAATTTGTTTTATCGACTTCATGTTTGGTTTGATTTGGCTGAACTTCCAACAACTGCAAACGTTACATCTGTGGACCTTGGATGGCGTGCTGATGTAACAGGAAGCGATAGCTCTGCGGTTTTTATTATTGTGATGGGACTGCTTTCTGATAGCGTAGACTCATGGCAATTAAAAACTAGCGAACAAAAGTGGCATGCTACGGTCATAGATTATGATCTTATGAAGTTTTTTTCAAAATATAGTATGTGGACCGGAAGCTGGTTTTGGGTAGATGAGAGTTGGTATTGGCCCTTAAGTGAGTTCGAAAATAGGGCGGGAACATCTATAGGAATTGATTTCAATATGATGGATTCCGCGTGGCCCTACGACGACATGGAAGATCGTATTGAGAACGGAGACGATATTTGGGATTTGTTCGGTCCTGATGATACTTGGTTGATAGATTTTAGTAATGTCAAACTTCGAATTAATTATACAATTAATCCTCCACCTCCTCCAACAGGTCTTTCGGCCACCGATGGCACTTACGATGACAAGATCAAGCTTACCTGGAATGACGTAAGCAGGGAAGATGAATATCAGATTTTTCGTAGTACCACGGAGCACGGAACTTACACAAGGATACACACAAATTTAGCAAATGATACCAACTATTATGACAATTGCGGACCTGGAAAGATTTACTGGTATTTGGTCAAGGCTGTCAACTCAGGCGGACCAGCATCGTCTAATTCCGACCGTGGGCATTCCCGACTTGAACCACCTCCAAGTTTCCAAGCGTCCGACGGGGAGTATTCAACCAAGATCAGTCTCACATGGAATGATATAGATGGGGAAGATGAATATCGCATCTTTTACAGTACCGCTGAACATGGTTTATACTCACTGTTGCACACGAATTCAGCAAACGACACCAACTATGATCACAATTGCGGAGCGGGGAAGACTTATTGGTATTTCGTGAGTGCGGCCAATGAGGCGGGGGCTACATCCTCTAATAGGGATCGTGGGCATTCGCAACCGGAACCAGACACCTACGCCATCAGTACCAGTTCCTCACCTGCCGAAGGGGGCACGACCAGTGGCGGAGGGACTTATCTTAGTGGAACAAGTGTGACCGTGAGTGCGAACCCGAATGCTGGTTACAGTTTTGTGAACTGGACAGAGAATGGTATTCAGGTTAGCATGTCCGCCAACTATACCTTCGCGGCTACTTCTAACAGGACCCTCGTAGCCAATTTCTCGTCCAGTCCAGACACCTACACCATCAGTACCAGTTCCTCACCTGCCGAAGGGGGCACGACCAGTGGCGGAGGGACTTATCTTAGTGGAACAAGTGTGACCGTGAGTGCGAACCCGAATGCTGGTTACAGTTTTGTGAACTGGACAGAGAATGGTATTCAGGTTAGCATGTCCGCCAACTATACCTTCGCGGCTACTTCTAACAGAACACTGGTAGCCAATTTTATAGCCGATACATCCCCACTTTCTCCTGGTGGTCTCCCTGACACTGGTCAAATCGAGTCCTACACGGATACCTTTGGTGAGGATTCGGACTACACCATCAACCCGCCATCCTATACCAAGCTTGATGCCTATGGGAATGATCTCCCCGATTCGGCTGCATCGTGGGTCATGGTCCGGGACAACGTCACAGGCCTCATCTGGGAAGTAAAAAGCGATGGCGGCACCATTCACGACAAGGACAGTACCTACACCTGGCAGGATGCTCAGGACGGTTTTATTGCTGAACTAAACACCCAAGGGTTTGGCGGATATTCCGACTGGCGGCTTCCTACTGTTATGGAACTGTCATCTATTGTGAACAGTGGTACCTATTCTCCTGCTATCGATACTAGTTATTTCCCCATTACCATGTCGTCCTATTATTGGTCGTCTACTACCAACGCCTGCAATACGGACAGCGCGTGGATCGTGAATTTCATCAGCGGCTACGTCGGCATCCACCACGATAAGTCGGATGGTTACTATGTTCGTGCTGTGCGTGATGGACATTCTGTGTCATTGGATAATTTGGTTGTTAACGGTGACGGTACCGTTACGGATACATCTACCGGGCTTATGTGGCAGCAGGAAACGGCCGATTCGATGACCTGGGAAGAGGCAATCACCTATTGTGAGGCTCTGTCTTTCGCCGGATACACAGACTGGCGATTGCCCAACAGGAATGAATTACATTCCATAGTGGATTATGATCGATATGCCCCTGCCATTGATACGAATGCTTTTTCTGATACCATGTCGTCCTATTATTGGTCGTCTACTACCAACGACGATCATACGGACCGCGCGTGGATCGTGAATTTCTCCAGCGGCAACAACTACAGTAACTATAAGTCCTATACTTATAGTTACTATGTTCGTGCTGTGCGTGGTGGACAAAATCGGTCATTGGGTCATTTGGTTATCTTGGCGCCTGGTCAAGCTTCGAGTTGGGATGTTGGGAGTTTGATGTCTATCACATGGGACAATCAGGGCCTCATCGGGAATGTCAAAATATCCATCTCCCGTGAAGGAGGTAAAGACGGCACCTTTGAGACCATCACCGAGAGCACAGAAAATGACGGAAGTTATGAGTGGACAGTCACCGGACCTGGTTCGGTCAACTGCGTGCTTAAGCTTGAACCGTTGAGTGAGCCAACAAAAGGAACGAGGCAGGGACTGTTTGCCATAATTGATGACTCAGACACAGATAACCTCCCTGATTGGTGGGAAGTGAAACATTTCGGGAATCTTGAGCAAGATGGAAATGGTGACCCTGATGTAGATGGATTAAATAATTCGGGGGAATATAGTGCAGGAACTGACCCGAATGATTCTGATACCGATGATGACTTGATGCCTGATGGCTGGGAGGTTAATAATGGATTAGATCCTTTGGATAACACTGGAGATAATGGAAGGGATGGAGATTTTGACAATGACGGGTGGACAAACTACGAGGAATATATCGAGGGCACATATCCAGATGACAACACCTCTCCGGTCCCCACACCCCCCGAGGTAAAGGAAGTCAATCCTCACCACAATGCGGGGATAGATGATAGTACACGCGTACCCAGTGACACATCCTTTGCTGTCCGCATCGAAGACTCTGATGGAATAGACCTCAGCGATGCGGAAAGCATCAAGTTTACCATTAATGATAGCATTAACCCGGTCTATGAACGGGATCTAAGTGACACCACGGTTGTTAGGGTTGTAAAGCTCACCTCCGACCCTGACACTGAGGTGACCAAACTTTGGGTGGTCTACGACAGGTCGATGGAAGCCACCTACGGAAACTACTCTTACGATTCTAACGTTAGTATTAGCGTTGATGCCAAAGATAGAAGAGACGACTGGATGCCGCAAGCCAGTTATGATTTCAACATTGAAACAGAAACAGAGCATGACGAGATAGTGCCCTTCTTACCAGACACTGGTCCTGTTGATCCTGGCGATCCGGCCCTTGAGGGGTTATATGATACGGGTACCCAGGTGAACAGCGGAGACCTCGAAGGCGCAAAGATCGTCTTCGATAGCAACGAGCGGGTGACTCCGAGATTTGGTCCCATGAACGAACTTCCCGAGTTTGATGTAGCCGATGTGGATGCCGTGGGAGTGCCGATGAATCTCCAGCCGCCGACCGTGTTTACGACCCCGGTAAAGATATTCATTGCCTGCCCAGGCCACACAGACGTGAGCAGCCTAAGCGTCTATTTATACAACGGTACGGACTGGGTACAGGCGGGCGATGCCACTGGCATGGTGCCTGGTTCAAGGGTGAACCACCAAGACACCAGTCCTCCAACCATTGAAATCAAGCTGTATCATTTCACAGGTGTCCAAGCAGGCACAGCTATCAGTCCTGCTCCTACCCCGCCAAGCGACGACACCGGCGATACTGGTGGTGGCGGCGGAGGAGGTGGGGGAGGCGGCTGCTTTATCGCCACGGTGGCCTTCGGGTCACCCATGGAGCTGCCCGTCAAGGTGCTGCGTGATTTTCGTGACCACTTCCTGCTTGTCAATACTGTTGGCAGACCCTTTGTGGATGTGTACTACACCTGCTCGCCGCCGGTGGCAGACTTCATAGCAAAGCATGCTAACTTGCGAGCAATGGTACGCCTGAGCCTGTTACCCATTGTGGGCGTGAGCTGGCTTGCCCTAAATCTTGGCCCCGTACCCACTTTGGCATTGATACTCCTGCTTCTGGCTTTGATAACCGCCACTACGGTGGTTTTCGTTCGAAAGATACGTCTGCGAGGGCATAAGGCTTAGCGGAGTATAGGATAGGGTGGGATCCAGGATTACACGGAACTTTAACGCAATTGGAGGCGAGAGATGGCAAACCCCGGTTCCACTGTCCCTGATTACTGATTACAAATAATAGACGAGCTGCCGAGTATGACATCGTCAAGGTCATCAGACATGCAGTTCGGCTTTTTTACGCGTGATGTCGAAAAACCTTTTTCAACTGAAGCAATCTGAGGTTGTGATCTAACTCTGAGATATTTTCTTGGGGACGCTCTTTACATTTGTACATTTTGAATCCAAAAGTGGAAATGTAAAGGGCGTCCCCTTTCTCCCGTCCCCTTTCTCCCCCTTTTCCTAAGACAACGTCAATAAGGCTCCCTTAAGGCATGGGAAGAGACCATTCAGATTCTATATTGAATATCACAAAGACTTGGGGATCACAAAAGGTTGGATACGTTTCAGGCATGGAAAACACGGGGTGTTATTCACACCCTCTCGGAAAAACAAAATGCGAAGCCTTCGTGTCTGCCTTTTTCCCCCAATAGGTTGTGTTAGCCAAGGATGTCCCCAAAGAGGTCTCTCTGTTATTTGATGTTCCAATGAATGTCGTCATGAGTTCAAAAGTCAACTCGCGTTGGAAATCGTTGAAAAAACAGCGGGGTTATGATAGCGATAATCCAAGATTTTCTGTTCCCCTCAAAAGCTAATTATAAAGAGATTCCATGATGAGCCCCAAGCGCTTGTCCTCTTGTAGACAAATGGATTTTTCCGGGTGATGGAATATTCCTTTGAAGGCCCCTAACCAAATTAACAGAGGCACAAAAAATGACAGCATCGAATGATAACCAAGAACAGGAGCAATGGAAGCCTTCCTCTGAAGAGATGTATGGTCTCAATCGGATAGGAGTACTTGAGAGCCTCAAAGATGAGATTAAGTGGGCAAAAAGAAGGTGTTGGCTTGTAGTCCTCGCCATTGCGGTTCTTGGTTCCTTCATTGGTGTTTTTGGCTATTTCTGGGTGCCACTTTTGATTCGCGACACTGTCGACAATCTTTTGGAGAATCAACTTAAACGAACCACGGAGGCGACATCCAGCGCCGAAGTGGCTGCTACGGTGGCACGTAACCTTGCTCAGAGAGCCTCAGACAAGATGAATGATGCGATTAAGAAAGCAAACCTATATAAAGAGGAAGCAAAAGGATTTCAGACCAGGGCCGCCGAACTGAACCAAACATTCGTTGTCTTGAGACAACAGCTTGAAGCAAACACTGCCAACTTGAAGGAAGCAGGCCGAAAAGACAGAGAACCAATAGAATTCCGGCTTGCGGGCCTTGAGAAACACGTTACTGATCTCTCCGATGAATCCGTCAAGAAAGAGGCATTTACAGCCTACAAGACGGAACTGAACACTAAAAAAACAGAGACAGAGAAGGAAAAAACCGAATTCCAGAATAATTCTGAGTATATGGTTGTCGTAAACTACCGCGTTTGGGCGAAGAGCTTTTCCGAAAACATAGTACGGAAGCTATCTGAGAAGGGTTTCAGGGCTACGGCTTCTCCCATGAGAACTGCCGACGAGGCAAAAAACGTAGTAAACGCCCCCGCGTTTCCGACATCCGAAGTGGTTACTATCGCATACTACTGGCCGGAAGATGCAGGAAAAGCGGGTTTCGTTAGTAGTGTGGTAACCGAAGTCTTGCCGGGTGAGTACAAAACAGAAATGAAGCAGGATGTTAAGGTCAGCGACTTTCTTGCAAGACAAGCATTGGACAGGCAGTTGGGTATCGATTTTTCAAAACGGATAGATGTTTTCATTGATAGACGCGGATTCGGCTACTTCCAATTCTAACGGTGAAAGGCAGCGTCAACTGAGGCGACCCATTCCGTTCCCTATTTAAGCAGCGTGGATCTGTATAACTGTGGGAGGAGCGGGCAGCTTAAATCTTTTGAGCCGCTATTGCAAGAAACCGTCTGAAAGGATGTTTGAAACTTGCCTTCAATTTGTAAGAGTCCTCAGGTTTGTAGAATCTTGTTGACATATGTTCTACACACTGGGACGCCTTGACATAGGGGCAGTGGAGAAGAAAGGGACGCCTTTTTTCCTCTGCTGTGCGCAGAGTACTCCTGTCGTAAGGAATGCTTCCGAGATATTCAGGTTTCATTCGGAACCGGCCTTCACGTGCATTAATACTCTCGTCTACAATTTTCTTAATCCCGTCATAGATTTTGACCCCCTGCTCAAGATAATTCACCTGGTTGATCATCAAGATTGGAGAAAATGTGAGCGAAGGAATATACTTGGGAAGTCTTCCCTCCAATCTTTCCTCGATCTCCTTAAATCGGAAAAAACCGGCCTTCGCACACGCGTATCCGGACACTAGGTCTTGGGGTGTGGTCACGATCACCGTTTGATCAGCTCCTAATGCGAAATCGAGAACTGCGTGTCCAATTCCAGCACTAAGGTCGAAGACAGCAAAGTCATAGCCCTGGCTTATCACTTTGAAATGCTTGAGGAACTTCACCTTCTGGGCGTAGTACAGATTGGCTAATCTCAATTCACCGCATGCGCCGCATATAAGGTCGAAGTGGAATTTTGTTGGCACGACGAGATTTCCCAGCTCTCTATCTTTATTAAGGAAATCCAGTAGGTTATATTTAGGGTAGATGCCGAGCTTGTTGGAAATGTCCGCACTACCCAGATCAGCGTCGATGAGAAGAACTCTGGCTCCAGTTTTAGCCAATGCAGAGGCAAGGTTGATGGAAAAATGTGTCTTCCCCACACCCCCTTTGTTCGAGATGACAGAGAGGGTGAGAGCCCTTCCCGCTTCCTCAGTGTCTTTTTCTCGTGTCGTTTGAGGCACTTCCTGACTGGGTTTGACAGTGCCCTTTACAGGTTGTCCGTAGACCTGTCGCAGGACCGTAAGAAGTGAGCTCTTCGGGGAAGCAGCGGGACGAACTTTGCACCCAGTGAGGAGTTCAAGACTTCTGACCGCAATTGACTGGTCTGGAGAGGCCATGGCCACCAGCAGCGTATTATCAACAAGGCGGATGGGTAAAACCTGCCGCCTCATGGCTACCTGTGAATCAATCAGAGAGACAGCAGCGGGCTCAATATGCGCACGCAAAGGATCCACAAAGGGTATGTTAAGCTTCTTAGCAGTTGCCTTGGCGATCCGCGTCTCCGTATCAAGCCTGGGGGGAAACAAGCACACCCCTGAAGAACCTTTCGATACTTTGTCCTCAGTGTCGTGAGTCTGCTTTGGCTCCTCAGCCCTGAGGTTTCTTGCGTTTTGCCTCATTACTTGGTTCTCCGTCACAGCGCCCCAAAAGACAATTTCCCATGAGCTACGTTTAGAACGGGAAAAGAGTTGTAGATTTTCAAATTATATGGACTGATAAAACCTGATTATCATGAACCAATGAATATTTTTTCAGATTACCTTGACCGGGGCCGAAGGATAGGAGCGCCCCCGATTTCGGCTTAAAACTGATAAGGATCATTCTGAGGTCTGGATTCGACGCTGCTATAAAAAAGATTGCGCTCCTTTATTTTTTTTAGAGCCGTTAGGATTGCATTAAGCATTAATTCTTCGATTTGTTCTGATATTCTATCCATTTTTCTTTCGTATTGCAAATCCTCTTCATAGCTGTTCATATACTATCTCCTTATTTTGATAAGTTAAAAGACTTCAGTAGCAGCCATGCGGACATGGTCGGCGTTGATTGTCATGGATTTCTTTTTCGCAGCGACTATGATGGCGCCTCGGGCCAAGTGGTTGGCTTTTCTGAACAGCCCTCCGGAGCCCTGATGGATGGCGGTAACGGCTGTTTCATCGAAGATATTGTTTTTAACCCCCGCAATGGCGAGGTGGTGTTTGAGGTATTGCTCCATCTGTTCACGGGTTACACCTTCGAGGTGACTGCGTCCCACGATACGGGATGCCAGGGGGAGAGATGATCGATACATAAGATTGTCGATCAAGTTGGATTGCCCGGCCAGAACGATGGGAAGGATGGGTTTGGAATCTTTTTCAAACTGGGTAAGGGTGTGCAGTTCTGCAAAGACCTCAAGGCGCAATAAAGATGCCTCATCAATGACCAGAATCATTTTCAGTTTTTTTCCTTGCACCAGTTCGAGTATTTCCTGGCGGATGCGCCGGAGCATAACGGCCCGTGAAACACCGCCCATCTCCATGCCCAGGACATCAAGCAGCTGTCGATACAGTTCCAGTATGGATCCGGTTGATGCGGTGATATACAGCGTGCGATACTGTGAGGGATGAAGCATCCCTGTCACATAACGAAGGGCTGTGGATTTGCCGCTGCCGATTTCACCGGTTACAAGGGCAATGGCTCCCAGGCCCACCGCATAATGGATGCGTTCTTCAACCCCATTTAAGGAAGGGGTAAGAAGGATGTTGTCAAGTTCAATATCCGAAGAAAACGGCTCCCTCTCCAGTTCAAAGAATGTACGGTAATTATTGTTCATAGTTGTGGCTCCTTTCCTGATCACCAGATCTTTCCGCCTGTGGGAGTATGACTCTCAGAGCTGATTTGAGCCTGGTTATTCTTGTCTCGCTTAACCCGGCAGTTGACGTTAAGATCCACCACGGTAAGATAGCCGTAGCTTTTCTGTTGCCAGCGAACCTCAACGCGCTTCGGACTGTCCTTATGGTAGAGTAGATCCACGCGCTGGCCGATGAGTTGGACCGGCGCTTCGAACAGGTTTCCATCCAGGGTGAGGGTTCTGTCCTTGCTCACCCTTCTCCTGGCAATCATGCGAAAATGATCTTTCAGATTATCCGGAGTAGCCCGCAGACATTCCATTCGAGAGGTAAACCGATCCAGCGGTTTAAGCCCTGTAGCGGAGTGAACCCTCTGGTGGTAGATCCGGCTGCGCCACAGATCAAATGCCCCATTGAGTTCATCAAGGCTCATCTGTCCTACTTCGGTCAAAAATTGCCCCCGTACGGTTCTGAACCACCGTTCTATCTTCCCCTTGCCCTCCGGTTTGTAGGGCTTTGCATGAATCAAGGCGATGCCCAGGGATGCCGTGATGTGCTCCAGATGCTTTGACCTATACGCCGCCCCGTTGTCCACATAGAGCTTTCTGGGCAGGCCCCTTTTCAAAAGGGCTTTTTCAAAGGCATCCAAAAATGAGGCAAGTTTCTCGGAAAGATAAAATCGGGCGTAGGGGATGAGCCTGGAGTGATCATCGATAAAGGCAATCAGGTAACTTTTTCTTTTCCTCTCTCCCACCGTGACCATAGGGCCGTGCATCACGTCCGACTGCCAGATATCGTTGGGCAGTTCTGCTTCAAATTTGCGTCGGTCCTGTTTCTGGCCCTCCGGGAACTTCATCAGCTTTTGAGCATGCAAAAAACGATAGACCGTGGTTGATTTCAGATCTTTGCCGGGTGCTGACAGGCCTCTTTCATTCATGATGCGAATCAGAACCGGCACTGTCACATCGGGCATCTCTCTGCGAAGGTGGGTCAGGTTCAGCCCGATCTCGGCAATGGACCCCAATGATTGGACAGCCTGATAGAAAATTAAGCTCGAAGCCAGCGTATTAAAACCGGGTAACCGGCAGTTAAAATTAAATCTTAAACCAGCGTATTGAAAAAGAGGCATCAGGCAGCCTCAGCAAATGGATGAGGAAGTTCGTAGTAAACCTCATCCGGGGTCAGGTCGTCAAGAGAAGAGTGGCCTCGCTCCTGGTTGTAATAGCGTACCCAGTGGCTCAGCCCCTTTCGCAAATCGGAACCGCCGTCAAACGAGTGCAGGTAAAGGTAATGATGTTTAATAGTCCACCATAGCCGCTCTATGAAAATGTTGTCCTGGCATCTTCCACGGCCGTCCATGCTGATGTTAACCCCGTGGTCCTTGAGTGTCTGGGTAAAAGCGGCGCTGGTAAACTGTGCCCCTTGATCCGTATTGAATATTTCCGGCGTACCATGGCGTCTCAGAGCCTCCTGTAGCGCGTTAACACAGAAATCGGACTCCAGTGTATTGGAAATGCGCCAGGCCAGGATTTTGCGGCTATGCCAGTCCATAATGGCAACAAGGTACATAAAACCGCGAGCCATGGGAATGTAGGTGATATCAGCTGCCCAAACTTGATTGGGACGATCAATGGTCAAGTCTCTAAGCAGATATGGGTAAATCTTGTGTTCTGGATGCGGCCGACTTGTGTGAGGCTTTGGATAGATCGCCTCTATGCCCATTAGCCGCATCAGCCTTTGGATGCGTTTACGGTTGACCTTACGGCCTTGTCGACGAAAATGCCGTGCCATCGACCGGCTACCGTAAGACGGCGTTTTCATGTATTGCTCATCAATCAGACGCATCAGTTCCAGATCTTCGATTTTGATCCGGCGCGGTTTATAGTAAAATGAGGACCGGCTCAGATCTAACAAATGGCATTGACGTGAAATGCTCGGCTTCTGTAATGGATCGATCATTTTCTTTCGTTGCTTGCTCTTCAGCTGCCGAGCTTGCGTTCCAAAAAATCGCGTTCAACCTTTAGTTGCCCAATATGGCGATAAAGCTCATCGATCTGGCCTTCGGCCTGTTTGCGAGACTTATGGCCCTTATCGAAAATGTCAGTGGCGCCATCCATCAACGCTCGCTTCCAGGAAGTGATCATTGTCTGATGTACGCCAAACCGTTGGACTAATTCGGCGGTGGTTTCTTCGTTTCGCAAGGCAGCCAGAGCCACTTTGGCTTTGAATGCGGGGGTATACCTTTTACGTTTGTCGCCCATGTCAGCTCCTTTCTTTTTTTGCTGACTTGGAGCTTATCACATTGTCCAAATTTTGGGGACCACCGCCCTCTTCGTCTATTGCTCGGCTTTTTCCATTATCGGATCGATCCTTCGGATACAGCGATTCGAGCTGACCTCCGCTCTCGTTGTAAAGTCTTATCCAGCGAAGAATGGCGCTGCGGCTAATGCGTGTCCTGTCTGAGAAGGGAATGTCCCATTTTCGGGCACACTTCTCCTTCAAAAGCCGCCTTCTCTCTCTACGACTCAGCACTGCACCGCCCACAAACTCGTGAATCACGCTGAAACGAAAGATGGCAACCCTCTGTTTTTCATTTTCCGTCATAAAGAACCTCCTTTTTTGAGTTTTCATCCCCCTTACACGGTTTATCCCCATCGCATAAGAGAACTCTTCGGTAGGTTCCTTAAAAACGGCGCTGAATGCAGATTAGATGCAGCGGGATACAGGGACTTTGCCCATCTCAATAAGCCTATCAAAGGCTTCGGACAAGTGCCCCATACACTCAATGCCCAGGTGTGCCATAGTTTGCCTCTTCAGGGCTCTAAGCCAATGACGGCACCGGGCACTACTACAGCCCAGCGGCCATTTGCCGGTTCTTAAACGCCTGGCAATATGAAAACGGATACGCTCTATTTTTGCCTGAAAACGTTTAAAATACCCCTTGGGCTTAAGCTTAATAATACATCCACATAAAGGGCATCGATATCGCCTCAAAAGCAATGCACGAACACATCCCTCAAACCAGGATTCCACGAAACCATGGCCCCAGAGGTGACTTTCCCTGCATTGTAAACAGATCTCGGGTCTAACCCACTGGTAATTTCGTCCCTTTTCCTCTATTTCCTTGAGATTCGCTGTAACTGGTAGTATCATTGATCAATCCTTTTGGGACATACGTTCCCTATTATGATTGGGGGGTGAGTTCTGCTTAAACTCACCCCCCTTCCAAAAAAAATGGCCTCCCCAAAAGAGACCATTTAATTCGATATGCCAGCTCGTTTGTCAATACAGTTCGAAAATCTATTACACCTTCATAGCTCCTTAATGCGGTTCCCTACACTATTTGTAGGGACACCCAACAACACGCTGGTGCGGGACGGCTCGTACCTCGCCGCCCCACAGCTCTGCGTTATGTATTGAGAATTAAAGTTAAAAGTGCATGAAAAAATCATCGGAAGAAATAATAAGACAATTTCATCTAAAGCTCAGATCTGATCGGATAAACAAATCAAATAATTTTCAATTTGAAATCGAGACTCAATATTTTGAAATTCTTGAAATTCTCGTTGAGGATTATCCAACTTACAGAAAACTTTTCCCAAAGTTTCTGGCTTCCTTAGAAGAAAATGATGCTATAGCATGTTCAATTGCTATTTTCTTCAAGTTGTATGACAACCTGTTAACGTCATCTTCTGATGATATAATAAAGATCGATCTATCCGTGATAAATGAAGAAATTACCGACCAAACTTTCGATAAGCTCAGTCAGACAATGGAAGAATGCTTTAAATCAAACAAAACATATAGAATCTCTGAGTCAAATATTAATTTTGGTAATTTTACACATAAAGAAATAAGGGAGGGTATCTCTATTTTAATAAGTTCCCTGCAAGGTGATTCAAAGAATATTGAATGGACGGCGGATCAGGGACAACGCCACATGCTGCAATTAATTATTCTAAAGTCGTTGCTTAGCTCATTGGGGGCCATAGAACATTTTTACTTTTCTGTGAGCATGTTTTTGGATAGATTAAACTCATCAGAATATTTTCAAGCAGCAAGGGATGTGGCAGAAGAAATAATCATTGCATCGTTCAAGGATAATTGTTCAGAGTTAGGATTTTTAAATTCATATCACTGTTATTCAAGACAAGGAAGTATTCATGCAGCAATTCTTTATGTAAATATGAGCCTGTACATTGTAGACCGTTATGAAAAGCCATTGCTTGATAAGTATTTACAAGAAATGGTCCTTCAGGATTTTCCGTGGGTATCCCTATATATTGTGGTTTTCGGGTTGAGTGATGTAGTATGGGCCTATAGGCGCTTTTGACCCATAGATTCCGTTTATAAGAACCTTTTGAGATCGAGGACT
>Ga0209986_10003211_pt1 | contig 14462 bp, 21 predicted proteins | sample BlataG_FD_183168 | JGI IMG/M metagenome (GOLD analysis project Ga0209986, IMG submission 183168) | Deep subsurface microbial communities from Black Sea to uncover new lineages of life (NeLLi) - Black_00105 metaG (SPAdes) (version 2) | ecosystem: Environmental > Aquatic > Marine > Oceanic >...
TATTTGAACCATTAGCAAAAGAATAACTAGCAGCAATATTATCATTAAATAAAAGGTTAGTTGTTCCATCATCATCTAAAACAGCAACATTAGTTACTTCAAGATTGTTTAAAATCATACCTAAGTCATTACTTATATATTCTGGTCCATCTCCATCATCATCATTAGCAGTTACAGTAGCACTCCAATTATCTCCTCCATTTGTCATACTAGCTGTTGTTGTATTTGTTTGATTTAAATAAAGAGCTTTGATTTGTTCTGAAGAAAGTGAACGATTCCAAATCACAAATTCATCTATTGTTCCATTAGCAAAATCTTGAGCTCCGCCTTCTGACATAAAAAATATATCATTATTATTTGAAATAACACCAGTATCTGCTTCTTCTGCATCTAACACACCATCAATGTAAATATATTTATCGGTAGTAGATTTTACTAAAGCTACATGATGCCAAGCATCGTCAGAAGTATCTGTTGCTGCTGTTAAACCATCATCTCTAGCTACGAAGATTATTTTTCCATTTCCATTTCCTAAAACTACAAACCAACCAGCGTTTCCTAATCCCCCTTGGTCTTTACTAAATAACCAAGTGCTTTGGTCTAAAGTAGCACTGTCCCCTTGAGCAGTTGTTTTTAACCAAAATGAGACTGTCATATCTTCTGTATCAAAAGTATCTGAATCATTTATTACCATATAATCGTTCGTTCCGTCAAACTCATAAGCTCCCCAACCATCATAACCACCAGTATTATTCCAGAAAACTTCATTACCTTCAGAACCATTGTTACTAAATTGGGAGTAATCTTTAGTTGCATTGAAAACACTATCAGTAATGTTTTCAAAAGGCATGTTTACTAAAGCAATTGAAATATCTTCTAATCTCCAATCATAAATTAATTTGTTAGAAGTATTATCGTCTTGGTCTGTATAGACTGTAAGATTATCACTAGTATAGTTATTTCCTGAACTAGAGTTTAAAGTAGCGGTAACAATAACAACAGGGTCTAACTTATGCCATTCTCCATCGTAGAATACATCAACATCATATTTGTAAGTGCCCATCTGAGAAGGGGCATTAAAATTTAAATCAAACTTTTTAACCTCATCTTTACTAATATTTTTCTTTTTGGATTTGTCTTTGTAATCAATCTTAATATTTGAAAACTTAGAAGGAAGTATTGCTTTGATATTATCAGAATCAAATTCCATCTTAGATTTTTTATTTAATAATTCTAATTCAACTTTACATGGTTTGTTATAGACACAATAAACTTCTTCAGGAACAGAAAGTTCTAAATCTCCTTTAATATCTAATTTTTCTTTTTTATCTGATTTTACAAACTTTTCTTTTACTGGGTCCCAAACAGGATCGAGAGTACCCTTTGGAGTTACAAAGTCCCATTTGATTTTATCATCTGGATTGTTTTTCAAACCCCAAAGCAAGAACTCTTTCGTAGAACGTGCGGGGAAACGATAGACATACTTTGTGTCTTTTCTTGGTTTAGTAGCAGAAGTGAAGTCGATATAATTCCAGCCTTTGAGAGAGATTCCGTTAGGTGCAGCACACGCCTTTCCGCCTTTACACCTTCCGTCTTTTCTAAAAAGATAGTATTCTTTAACATCGGGGTAAAACTTGAGTTTTACATCATCTTTATTATAGACATCAACATAAAATATATTTGGGTTTTCTACAGTAATGTAAGAGATACATGGGTCATCTAAAGTGCCTGCACAGATGTCATCTGTCCCTGTAATTGTAAATCCGTAAAAGAAAAATAGAAAACTAAATAGTCCGACTATTGAAGCTACACCTGCTGCCGCACCGGCACCTATTTTAAACCATCTTCTTGCCATTATGTGCCCTCCCTACGGGTTGTCACAAATTTGTCCACCTGAATCAAACAAAATACATTCTACAGTAATGTTTTCTGTTGTGAAGTTCGATGCCCTGATGAAATCTAATTTACTGGTGTGTGGGTTATAGACTGTCTCTGTTTCCGCTGACATTACTAAAATGGTAGCGAAGACCAAAAAAGTCATTACAATTCCAACTATTCTTAATATCTTCATTTTCAAGCGTATGAGTAGGATGCCCTACTGCTCCAGATTTTATCGAACTTGCCACTGCCATTGGCCCATACAATATCTGTCGTATAGTTACTGCTATTATAAACTAATTTCTTGATTCTCCACTTTGCTTGACCTACTGGTGTTCCTGGTGCTGCTTCTCCAACATATTCTGTTCTTGACGTACCTGAAACATAAGCAAGCTTTTGTGTGAAGATTCTATCATTGCTTTGAACTGGAAGTAAGTTATCTTGCGATACTGGTTTGTTTCCAATACTTCTAATTTCTTCTCTTCTTGTATCACTACCCTTAGTCAAGTCGTTCTGAACGTCTCGGCTATCTAGATACACATCTTTGGTCAGTCCTCCACCAGCTACAGTGAAAGTATCTGTTTTGTATTCATTCTCGAACTCATCCCACGATTCTATCGTATAAGATGATCCGTCTGTATAGCCATCACTAAAGTTAGCTATATCTAATAGATATTGTCCTTGGTCATCTGTAGTAGTTACAAGTTCTGAATTAATTCTAACCACTGAATTAGAAACAGACCCATTACTAGTATAAACGGTCCCGGAAACAATATATGGTGTGCTTGGCATTTTTCACCTCTCAGTATTGTGCGTATAAGGCACCTAGTTTTTTTTGTATTGGATTTTCTTGTAATTCAAAAGAATCGGCTAAATATTCCATCTTAAATTCTTTTGGATTCTCTATTGACTCTCTCGGTATAACTGCACACATCACAACATCTCTTGTTTTGATGAATACCTTTATATCGTCTAAATCTTCAAAGTAAAATTTAATAGGAGCATCTCCATTGTTCACCATGATTCGTTTCTTGAAATCAGATGCGATGTCTCCCCATTTTACTTTAAACATCATTTGAGATCTCTCAAGTCGTATCCCTTCTGTATCTTAGTCACTTCTTTGATGCACTTTAATGCACCGTCTTCCCATTTAGTATGTCTGTACTTTTCGTTTCTGTGTTTGTCATTTGGATCATGGTATCCCCTAATCCCCCGATGATAGTGTTTGAACTTCCCTTTATAGAATTTCCATCCACCACCAGCTGCTCCACCGAATAGTATTATTAATGCTCCAATGATTGCATAAATCCAACTGTCTGATGCTTCTTTCTCTGGGCAATCAGCAATATCGCTTTCAACAGAACCGTCAGAACATTCTACTTTAGTCTTGACTACTGTTTTCTCAACTATCTTATCTACAGGTTTAGTTATTATTTTCTCTACTGGTTTTTCTACAACTTTCTCTATAATCTTCTCTACCTGAACAGGACATTTTGAAGGAGCAGATACTTTAACTCCATTCCAACACACATACTTCAATACTTCAACCGTAGAAGGCAAAGGTGTAGTGATTGATTCCTTTGCAATATCAAAGCCGATTTTGTTTCCGCCACCACTAACTGTTACTGTTTTAGTACACTTAGCTTGAGATGCACAAAAGACTAAAGATACTTTTATTTGATCTCCATCCCTATATCTATTGTCTATATTTCCCAAATCAATCTGATAGAATCCATCAATATTGGTTTTATATTCTGCCGAAGCCTTGGTGTCCAGATTCATTACGTTAATCCTAAGGTGTTGAACTGGATTGTCATTGTCCGTAACATATCCATAGATTGGATGTGGTAGTGTTAATGCTGTTACTAGAGTTGCTGTCATCAAAAGTGTAAGTAAAAATAAAATTATTTTTTTCATTTTAATAATCCCCCATCGAACCCCACTCTATCGAAATATTAGATGTATCTGCACTGTCACTTCCCATGAACATCCATACCGTATTTCCGAATCCTAGTGTTGTTGCGTTGTTTATTGTCCAGTTATTCACATAAGGTAGATATTTACTTCCACTGCTTTCTGAGTTATTGAATACACTCATAAAAGTTATATTCAAATTATTACAGTTTGCATAATCACTACATTCATTAGTGAAATTATCTAACTGGTTCAATCGGAAATCATCACTTGAGTTCAAGTTCATAATCAAGTTCCAATCACTATTAGTCTGATTAGATATGTTGGTTTGCAGAGTTTGGTCAAATGCTGAAGTATTCCAAACTAAATCACTGAAGTTTGCTGCCGCAGACATATAAATTAAACCAACTCCTCCGGCTGGAACCTCGTTTCCCCCATTGGCTCCCCCATCTACATGTGATAGCCATTCGTGAGTATCATTCCAAATACTAGCAGTTGTTCCACCTGTATTGTTTAAGAATGCAGATAGGCTGAAAGCATTTCCAACATTACCAATAATATTCCAACCAGCATCAAGTTCTCTATTAGTTGAATCAGTGTAGTAAGAGTAGTTTCCTAAACTTCCAGTCATCTGTCTTCTGTTTCCAGCCAAGTCCCAAGCAGTTATATTGATGAAATATTGTTTGTCTCCGACCAAAATACTTGAGTTTTGTACTCCTAATGTCTGATTTGTTTGGTTTGTTTCTACTATTGTTTTTCCACTAACATTATCTTGATTGAAGAAAATTGTATATCTACTGAAGTTAAGTTCTGTCACTGTTTGCCAACCTACTTGTGGTGTATAATCTGTTGCTCGAGTTGCGTTCCAAAGAGCTACATTGTCAGTTGTGAAGTTAGCAAATACAAATCCAAAGATTGAAGGTGCTAAGGTATCAATATAGAATGTATAATTAGATCCAAGCGTAACTTCATTTCCAGCAGTATCATTACAACTATATTCCCACTTGTATCCAGCATTACTATCTGTGAAATTAGTATTTCCAGAAGCATTTATCTTAGAAAAGTTGAAACTAGTGTCATTTGTATAATCGTATGTGTCAAAACTATCTGTATATTTTCCAACATCAAATTCACCTACTGTATCGGTAGAAACATTGATATTTGTATTCAATACACAAGTTGCTGCATTGTCATCAATTGCCGTCAAATTTATCTGTGCTGTAGCATTGTTATTACTCCACGCTCCATCAGATAATGAATTAATAGTTACACTTGGTGATGTCACATCTACTCCAAATGTTTTATTTCCATTTGTTAAATCGTTGTCTAAACTACTCCAGTTATGTTCTCCTTCACTTGAAGTACAATTTACTGCCCAATTATACAATGCACCACTTGTCTCACCAAGGTTATTTCTAAGTGTAAAGTTGAAAGCCGTATCGTTACTGATACTGCTTTGTGTCTGAACATTAATGAAATCACCTGGTCCACTGCTTCCATTTTCATTGGTATACAAATAACAAGTGAATCCTGAAGATAAGTTTGAATCATTAAGTAATGCACCATAAGTTATTGATTGTGTTCCTTGGATAGTTCCATTAGTTAAAACTCCTTCTGGATCAAGATTAATTTCAAATCCAGCCCAAGCCATACTAGCCATCACTAATAATGTCATCAGAAATATTAGCCGTTTCATTTTTGTGCCTCCATAATCGCTTTAATCCTTCCTTTTTCAAATCTCGGTATTTTCTCAATGCCTAATTTATTGAGTATGATTACTTGTTCTTCTTTATTCAATGCTTTTAAGTCTTTCTCATTGAACTTTTCTGGTTCTTCAACGATTTCCTTTGGTTCTTCGGCAACTTCAATTAATTCTTCGATGACATCTTGGTGATCTTTTAGTTCTTTTTCAGATAGGTCAAATGTTCCCTCTCCTTGTAGAAATCTACCACCTACGTTCCACTGTGCTGCTCTCGGCCCCTTTAGTCTTGCCATTACCATTTTACAGCAACCCCACGACCAAGACTTTTCCTTGGCTTTCGGCATCGGCTGCAAATGTTAAGTTTGCTGCTACTCCATGACCGGTAGTTTCGTTGTTTGATGCTACAATAATCTGTGAAGTTCCTGGGCTAGTTGTTTCTATTAAGTATCCTGTAATTTTTTTGAAGGGAGTGTAGATTATGCTTCCAGAAGTCTGAACATTACTCAAACTATAAGAATACGCAATTCTATTTCCCATGCTAAATTTTTTATCCGTTGTATAACTGAATGTTGCCATTTTATTCACCCATTACAAACAATGTTCCATCGTCTGCATTTGTTACTGGATCTATCATAACATGTCTTTGATCTGCTATAATAAATGTCTCGTCTCCAGTTGGACATAAGTCAAAAGCACTTCCTCCGCTTGTAACTAATAAGTTATCAGTATTTCCGCTTTGAAATTCAACAAAACCATTTAGTCTTACTGGAGTTCCAACCGTATCTAAGGTATTGAATGCTTGTAATCCTGTCAATGCACCAACAAAAGTCTCAGAAGAATCTTCGATATTGTTTGCCGTATCTGCATCACATGTTCCTGTCCAATTCAAAGTTTGTGCTTTGAAATTATCTGCGTTGTCGCTTGTATTTGTACTTGACAAAAACCTGACAGCATTCATATCTGTCTTAACAACGCTAATCGTATTTGCAGCATCGGTTATGTCATAAAACTTAAACCGAAAGTTTCCGCAAACACCTCTTTGTCCTATTGTTGCTGTCCAAGCCATATTTATCTCCCCCAAATCCAAGCATGCCCATCATCATTTGCTGTAACGGGTGTGAAAGTTACTTGGTTTCTCGTTGTTGAACTACTATTTGCTCCTACTCCTTCTTTAAAAGTATCTGAACTGTCAGAATTATTAACTGCTTTAACAGCCCATGTAGTTTGCCATCCAGGAGTGTACGTACTACCTGCTGTCTGAGCATCTGTTACATTTACTATTAGCAGTTTCATGTTTCCAAAACTTATTCTATCCGCAACACTTACACTGAATGCCATATTATTTTTCCTCCATTTTAAAAAAAATAAAAAAATACTACTCGGTCTAAGACGGAGCAGTCAAGTTAGCGATGTGCACTTGGGTGTTGAAAGTCTTCATTACGAATACTCCGTAAGTCTTGAAGTAACCACCTTGTGCGTCTGCTCTGTTGTAGCCAGCTGTTCCGCTAACTTCTCCAGATACCAAAACATGCTTTGCATCTACTCCGTCTAGTACTCGGAACTCAATCATATCTAAATCAAGTAAGTACATAGAGTTATCTGCATCGGTGCTGCTATCCCATGAAGAGACGTTTGTAGCTCCGTTTTTGTCCATGTATCGGCTACCTATAATTGGTACATTTTTATAAGTAGAGATTGTGAATCCACCTTCCAAGTTTAGAGTTCCAGCGAATCTTTGCTGTGGCTGTAATAATTGGTTGATCTCATCTACTCTTTCTTCTGAGCAAAAGAAAACTTTCTCATGGTCTTTTCCGCCCTTTTTGTTAGAGTGAGTAATCGCTTTGTCTAGGTGTTTTAGTTCTAAAACTCCTGTTGATGTACCGATGGTTCCTGCTAAGACGTATGAACAATCTAAAAAGCTTCGAGCAGCCGCACTTGATCTTGCAGTTCCAAAGATTGTAGTTGTATCAGCCATCTTGTTAGCTGCGGTTCCTTCAGTGTCTCCACCGTTGGTGTTATTCCATCGCATCAACTGAAGTAATCCAGTGTATCCAGAAGCAATTCCGTATGCACTTGTATCGGTTCCACAAATCATGGTCTTTTCTTCAGTTAGCTTCAATTCATCAATAGCAGTTTTTGCTTCATCTGCTAGTGCATCGTAGTAGCTACTAGATCCAGCCATCATCAGTCCAGTTACTTCATAATCAGAACGAATCGCCAAACTTACAGCGTGTAGCTGAGCTTTGGTGCTCGGGTATGGAGTTCCTGTTCCACCATCACTGTAGAAAGCTGCTTTGCTTGTGCTTCCTAAGTCGGTACGGACATTCCAATGGAAAGTTAGTTGTCCTAAAGGTTTCCTTTTGACCAAAGGTTTCAAATCAACATCTCTGTTGATAACATCAGCAATCATTTGGTCAATCTTTTGCTGAATTTCCACTGCACCATAACTAGCGTTAAGCTGGCCTAAGGTGTTGGTGGTAGTAGTAAGTGCTGTTCGCACTTCCATCAATGGGTCTTGCATTTTTTATTTACCTCTCTGTTGTTATAATACTATATCTCCTCTGCTGGGTTTAGCATGGGGAGAAACTAAATCCGGATTTGATTTTAAAGCACCGGCATGAAGACTTAATCCCATTCCTAATTGTTCATCGCTGTATACTTTAGTTGCTGGATTCTTGTAATGTCCGTAACGATGAATATTGCTTCCGAAATTTTCTGGTTTCTTTGGCCTATCAGGTAGGTGTTTGTCTATCATTTCTTTAACTTTATCGTTGGAGTATTCTTGAGTTTGTGGTTCATTTACTACTCCTTTTGATACTTTGTTTTCTTTCTTTTCTTCAACTGTTTTTTTGAGTTCTTCCATGTTCTTGGTTAGTTCCTCAGTTTTCTTTTCCCACTCTTTTTTCTCTGTTTCCACTTTTTCAGTCTCGTTCTTTTGATCTAATTGTTTTTTAACATCTTCAAGTTGCGTTTTGAGAGTGTTATGGGCTTCAACAACTTTGTTGTAATCATCCCGATCAACTTTCTGTTCTACATTAGCAGGCTGCTCATTGCTTTTGTCTTCTTCTGGCATTTTGAATCACCTCGGTCAAGTTTCTTGACATATTCTATGCTTCTCATAGCCACTTCAGTAATAGTGGCCATGTCATTGGATGGACTTCCGGTTAAGGAAACTCCATATACTTCCACGTCATCTATTTGAGTTAAATCTTCATTTACTTTAACAGTAGATGTCGGTTTAAAATTTAGACTCATTCCGTTAATAAATCCATTTTGTAAACTACCCCAAATAGAGTCGAAATACTTCTCATGTTCATCATCTATGCTACGATAGAATGGATTGCCTCTTACTTCTAGAAACAAACCTTTGTCATCAATTTCGATTTCTTCGACCTTGAACATTGGAATATCAGAATACTTTAGTCTTTGTTTGAGATAATCTACTTCTTCATCTACATTCATTCCAGTTTTTTTCTTTAGATTATCTAAGATCATCTCGCTGGAATGTTTAGTAGCAGTAATATGTTCTGCATCTACGAATACTTTATCGGATTTTAATTTTCTCTTTAAGTTTTCTAAAGCTTTAGTACTGAAGTACTCTCTAAAAGTCCGATTACTTGTTTTTTTGTAAGGATAGATATTATTTGGAGTTGTTGCATATCCCCTTATAATATAATTAGGTACACCATCTATCTCTTTGCTTCTTGTTTCAATTTTTGGTAAGTAAAATGTATGTTTCATGCTGACACCTTTTTAGAATCTAATTTTTGTTTGCTTTCTTGGCTTACGCCCTTTTGGTTTAATTTATTCCCCATTTGATCTGATTTGCCTGCTCTTTGCCTACTTGGTGCTCCGTCTTTCTGAACTTGAGGGCCAGCCATCGTTTGCACTGGGTCTTCAATCTTAGCATTGTCACTTAATTTAAGACCATGATCCCTAGCATACTGAATGATTGTTTCTGAATCAAATCTCTGTGCTGATAACTGAGCCATATTTGCGATTACTTCCTTTTCATCCAAAAGACTAATTGCATTCCACTTAAAGACTAAATTGGAAAGTTTTAGCTTTGGCATCAATTCTTTATTTATTTGACTAGCTATCTTTTGCTGGATCTTTTTTATTTTAGTCTCATAGGGAATAACTACGTTTTCTCCGATTCCCCTATTTGCTCCATCTAGGATTCCAATCCAGTGAGGCGGTACTCGAGTTACCATAAGAACTTCTTTTCTAAAATAATCAAGAACTCCCATCAACCCGCTGTCAAAAGTAACCTGTTGCATTTTAGAATCAAAAGCTTCTCCTTGTGCGATAATATCCATATTGGGGTTCGTCTTTGCTCTAATAAGGTTTTCGACAAATAGTTTTCTTTGTTTTTCGCTTGCATTTTTCAAGAAATATACGATTTTGGGAGGTAAATTACGGAAAATGCTTTGAAGATAGTCATTTGCGTAGACTTTGGTAGAAAAAGCTCGAGAAATGGATTGAAATGGAGAACGGCTTTGAACTTGAGATCCAACCCAAAAATGACGGAAATAGATAACTTCGTCTTTTGAAAAGTGAACCCAGCTTTTTTCTGACTTTCCTTCTACTTTTTGAACATATCCTACAATTTCACCATGTTCGGTGTAATTTACTCGCATTTCAGTAGTTTCAAGTGGATTCAATTCAACTACTTCTGTTTTAGAATCATTCCATCTTACTTCAAGATAAGCATCTCCATAAACGAGTAATTGCCACATTAAGTTGTCGATAACCTGATCGAAGTCTAATTCTTGATTAAAAAGTAATCTAGCTTTCTCTAACTCTCTTTTATTCTTTCCGAGAAAATCATAACCTTTGTAAGTTGCCAAATCGACAGTTAAAGAAACAGCATTAAACAGAATCGGGTCGGATTCTGTCATATCCATGAGTGTCTTATATAGATAAGGTGCCTCTTTGAATGATTTATGAGAAGTCTCAAGTCTTGTAAAATAGTCCTTAACTATGCCTTTTGAGCTACGTTCCTCCAATACCAGTTCCATTGGTATTGTAAGATATAGTTTAGAGTATTATAAATAGTATGCTATCAAAGTAATATCATTTCAATATCATAATGCTATCGAATGAACTTTTTTATCGCTTTTCTGATAATTCCATTTATGCTATTGCATTCATGTTCCGCCTTGCCTTCAAGCTTCGTTAATTCAGAAGGAGTAAGTCTGAGAAGAAATTTCTCAGACGTTTTTTCCTTCTTTTTGAACCACTCCATCACTTTGCAGGATTTTGTCTTTTCTTGCCTAAAGCCTTCTCAAGATAGTCAATTCGCTTCTTAAGTTCGGGAATTTCTGCCAAAACTTGTTTTTTTTGCTCAATTACCTTTTCTTTCTGTTCTTCTAGCTGTTTTACTTCATCTGCTACGAATTCTCTTTTAAGTTCTCTCCATCTAGAATCATTTTCAAACATATATTTTGGATTCATTGGAGCATCTTTAGCCAGTTCAATCTTTCGCATCTCTAGAATTCTACCCATGTGCTCTAATTCCTTGTCAATTGCCATGACTGGTCGCTTCATCGTTGGGCTTATTCCACCGTTCATTCTTACTTCTTTTTCCTTAAGTTGGCCTTGTTTTAACTTAAGTTCTTCTTCTAAATCTTCTTTTTTTTCTTTTTTTTCCATCTTACACCTCCAAGTGTATGTCTTCCCAATCGGTATCTATTCTACCGTTATGTGGTCCTTTTCTTATTTTTTTCTCAATATTTTCGTAGTCAATTAGAATAGATCCAAAGTCTCCGTCATCTGACAGAAATGGCCAGACTGCCATCATGAACGAATCGCATCTGTCATCTAGTTGATTCTTTGGACCTTTGATCTTCATGTGTATTTCCATTCTCGTTTCTTGAAGTGACTTCATCTGGGAGATAAGTTTTCTGACATCTGGGTATTCAATCTGCCCTTTTTTGAGGGCTGCTCTGAAAAGGTAAAAGCCTCTGTTACGCTCTCCCAGAGCTCGGTCACTTCGAAAGTCAAAACGTTTGACAGGGTATCCGAGATTTTCCATCTCTTTATTAGTTCTATTTCCTTGGGCACAATCATCTACTACTACATGCTGAACATTCGGGTATCGCTTTGATAGCTGTTGAATTGAGTTCTCCCAGGAAGGATCTGTAAGACAGTTATCATCCAGTCCAGCTTGAGCGAATTGATAAAGAAGGATATATTTGTCTTTTTTCTTTCCTACTACTGTAATCGCTGTCTCTGCCTTGACCATGCCGTAATCATATCCGATAGAACAAGGTAAGTCGCTTTCAAATTCTTCTGTCAAATTTCTGTTTATTCCTCGTTCTACATCCATGTCCTCAAAGAACGCTTCTTGATCTACTGTAAATAGTGCGTTGTATTCTTGGTCAAATGATTTGATATTTCCAGTTTCTCTAGCGAATTTTCTTTTGTCTCTAATAACTCTAAGTTGAGCTTCGTTTTCGCACATTCTCCAATAGAACCAGACTCTTTCGTATTCGTGAGAATCATAAACATCATTTGGGTCAAAGAGCTCGAAGTAAAACCCTTTTTGTCCGTTTGGAGTACTTGATAAGATAATCTTACCTCCCACTGCTCCGACTGTCGGTTCCATGGCATCTCTAAAAACATCTCCGTCTACGAACGCAGCTTCGTCTATTATTAGTAAGTCAAATGATTCTCCTCTACAAGAGTCAGTTGGTGGAAAGCATTTGATAACTCCGTTCTGGAAGTATATTTCAGATTTATTGAGAGGCGTTTTTCGGTCTTGCTTTACCATTTTAGGAAACGAATGGTCTGAGTTCCATACCATATTTTGTATTTCTCTCATTAGTTTCTTAGATTGTGAGTCAGACTTAGAAATGATTCCGACTTTAGTGTTTCGATGTATTCCTGTTCCTTTTCCTTTGTTTGCCTTATTGAACGCAGCGTACCAAATCGCTAGTATCGCAACGCAGATAGATAGACCAATTTGCCGGGATTTGCATATTATGAGTCTGTCCCGGGATTCCCGGTAATTGTCAGCATATTTCCTTAAGATATAGTGTTGGTATTTGAAAGGCGTTATCTTTAATTCGTTTTGTGCAAAGAAAGATGGATTAGACATAGATTTGAGAGGATCGTATGGTTCTTTCTTTATCTTATTCAGTTCTTGTTCAATATCCGCAGGAAGTTGTAAGTAATTCATTTGTTCTCACCCAGCCAGTCAAACGATACTTTATGCGGGTGTATTAACCCAGTCTGTGAGAGTTTGACTGTTTGATAAGTCTTGCTTTCAGACATGCCATCCGGATTAAGGCACGCCGCCTGACCGCATTGAGACTTGTGCTGTTTAGTGATTATTTTCTTTCGGCTTCGAATTTTTTAATATAAAATTAACTCTGTCCTTTCCGAATTCTTGAATAGCTTGGTTTTTTAGATAAAACTTAGCAGATTCGGGAGTATTTCTTAATTTTCTGATAAAATCCTTTTCCTGTTCGTTTAGGACAGGATCTACAATTTCTGGTGCTATTTGGGGTTCTTTGGGTTCTTCCGCTATAAAGAAAGAATAACATAATTTCTTTTTAGGAAAGACCTTCAACTCTCTAGCTACTTTCCTAGGCAAATAAACAAAAAACCGATCTATACCATCTCTATTTTTGCCCATCTGTTGTACTTTTACGATCCCCGAAACGACATTCATTTTGTTATATAATATACCCAACTATATAAATCTTTTGGTATATAATATATTTTTATATTTTTTCTGAAAATTGAATAGATTTCACACACGATAGGAGTAGAATAGTGTCTATAAACATACCAATTATCAACAAACTCACATTTCTGAATCCCAGTATACATATTCGTATACTGATATTGTAATATATACATTTTAGTATACTAGTTTCTAAATTGCTGATATTTGTATATTATATAACAAAGTATATACCTATCTATATATATAATATATTGGGTGGTAATATATACCTAATATATAATATACAATGGGCATATATTGGGTATTATATTATATACGAAAGGTTTATATATGTAAGCAATATCTAATAATTATAAGATAATAAGCTTATAATTAGGCTTATTATTAGGATCATAAGAGGTTATGAAATGGTGTATATAATGGTTGTATATATTGCCCACTCCCAGAGTGTGCCTATTGTGATAGATCTTAAGCTTAATTGCTTATGATCCACAAAAACCACCATATCAAAAAGATATGGGGTTGAGGTTATGAAAAAATGAAACTAAAAATTAGGGATTTATTTAAACATTGTGAGAATAAAGGAATATCTACTTATGAATTTTTTAAAAGTAGAGGATTTAAGGATACAATTAATTCTTTTAACGGGGAACATAAAATAACAATGGTTAAAAGAGATTGTTGGGTAGATTGTGGTTATCAAAGTTTCTGTTGTCATATGGACACAGAATTAAATATAGTGGGTGGTTTAATATGAAAGTTATATCTAAATTTGGTTTATATTCGGTTATTGATCAAGAAGGGAATATTGTAGCTAATTATAAAGACGAATATACTGCTAATGAACATTTAAGGAAGTGCCAAAATGAATAAAAAACCAGAAATAATTTTAGTTTCAATTACAGAAATAATTAATATTCTCAAAAATAAACAAAAAAGTATTAATTTAGGTTCAAATAGAATATTAAAATTAGTTATAACAGATTTAGAAAGAAAAGAATTAAGGGGGTTGTTAAAATGAATAAAAAACAAATAAGAAAAGAACTATATAAACAAAAAGAAAAAGGGTTTAAGGTTTATGTTTTTGGAACTAGATTGATGTTATATAATGAAGAAAAAAACCTAAAAATACCTAATATCCCAGAAGTTACAAAACATTTAACCGATAAAGAATTTGCTGGAATTATAGACCTAATTAATGGCGTTGCTGAAGAAAGACCAATATATACTTATATTTCAGGAGAAATAATTAAAAGAAAAGACCTACAAACA
>Ga0209986_10003212_pt1 | contig 14462 bp, 18 predicted proteins | sample BlataG_FD_183168 | JGI IMG/M metagenome (GOLD analysis project Ga0209986, IMG submission 183168) | Deep subsurface microbial communities from Black Sea to uncover new lineages of life (NeLLi) - Black_00105 metaG (SPAdes) (version 2) | ecosystem: Environmental > Aquatic > Marine > Oceanic >...
ATTTATATATACATAAAGTTATTTATAAATCAGCAATACAAATATTTCTATGATGAAGTTTATTGCACAGATGTTACTTATACATTACCTACCTGTCCATACTTTTAATAACGGTAAAGACTTATATTGATCTCTTTCACTATAACGAATACCCCATCTTGAATACCCATGAATGTCACCTAATAAAACCTCTCTTGAATGTTCCTTTTGCAGCAAACAAGCAATTACCCTTTCAAAAGAACATCGATTATATCTAGTTAATACAAAACCTAGCAATTTACTAAGATCATATTTACTGTTAACATGAGCTAAGAAATCATAAGTGACAATAGACATTCCGCCAAAACATCCCCTCCATAAGGATTTATTTTGGTAAAAATGAAGTAATTCGGCGTCATCGAATGCTTTTATCATTCTAGTTTCGTCTTCTATTTGATCCCAATTATGTTGGAAATCCCATATAAGTTTATATTTATTTACTGTAAAATCTATGTATTTGTTAATAAATACCGAATCGTGAAGTATTACAGCACAATCAAATAAGTTATATTTTAAATAGTAATAATATGGTAATAATTCTGCTCTCTTTGGGTATTCGCTATTTACTATGACAGCTCTATGCAATTTCTTTTCTGTCAAAAATTCACGATTACTATTATCGTCTACAATGAGTACAATATTTTCTGGATAAAACTTCCTAATACAATCATAACAAGTCATCCAATATTTATTGGTTTCTTCGCTATTAACATGTCTTAATATTATAAATCCTAAGGTGTTGTCAGCCATTTATATATTTTACGAATTATTTTTATATATATAATAATCTTGTATACGGTTAGATCATATACTTTATAGTTTTGACTATAAAGAGTTAAATAGGGAATCCTATATCTAGTGGGCAATTCTTAAATCCATGAGATTAGAAGTTTGGTATATAAATAAATCTTAACCGATTTTGACATTCCGTTTATTATAAAAAAATGAAATTTTTATAATGTGTATATACTACACATTAATCTTTGACATCATGTCAGAAACATTTGTTACACTTATTGTTGGAGACATTGGTGCTATCGAAAGTCTTGCTGATATCTACAGTGAAACTTTTAGGAAAAGAGTTGAAGAAGGTGTTAGCGAAGGCGGCTTGGTGCGTATCGAAACTGACCCTGACACAACCGGTGAAGAATCAGGAGAAGGAATTGTTGCTGTCAGAATCCACGAGAGAAATTCGGGTAACCATTTTTCTATGTCCACAGTCGGTAGCGGTCTGATATACTCTTCAGAAGCTACGAATAACAGCATTCTCATCGAGACCAAGCCATTTATGCGAACGCCCTTCACCATGGGAGATATCTTCGCAAAGCATTTTTTGGTGGTGTGTACATTGGACACCATACAAAACGTTCGAGACATATGGGCTGGCGATAATTTTGCATTTATCAACCTGGAATGCATGTCAGAGAAGCGTTATATCGTGAGTGTTGGTGCTAACGGCGTGGACATAAAAAGAATGGACACTTAATAAAATTAAAACATCTTGTAAATATATTGCTTGTACATATATTTACTCATATTTGAATTGTCTTATTTCTTCATATAATACTTTCAGATCTATATTATTTTTAGCTTCACAACTGCCGTAAATCATCAGTAAATTCCTAATATCTGTCTCATCCAACTTGTCGTCAAACATATCCGCACATTCAAACACTGTAGGTCTATAAACCTTATATTTAAACACCTTTTCCAACAATTCTTTCTCAAAACGTTGTGCAAATTCCTGTGTACCCTCGATGGTAAATAGATTCTCAGATATGTCAATATATGAAATAGGCGTCTCTAAGGTGGCGAAATATTTAATAGCGATATAAATGCATGTGATAAAGCGTATCTCTGTCTGCACTTGCTCTTCAAACAGTTTTTCGGTTGATTTTTGTCTTAGAGGAGAACTTTCTTCAGAAGATATATATTCCAAATATCGATCGAATAAATCTATAGCTTGGAATAGAATGCGAGGTTTGTACCATCTTAATCCGTTTGGTTTGCTGTAATTCTCGTTGTGAAAATAAAAAGCCAAATTTGCAGCCCACTTACGTTCTTGTGAGGATTGTATGGTAATGCGGTACTCATCTTCAGAAAAGCACGCGTTTCCTTCTGAATGTAAGTAAACTCGCCTTGATTCCTCTATTTTATCTGCAAAATCTGAGAAGAATGGATTGTCTAAAACCTCCGTAACCGTTGGTCGTTTATTTGGGAAAAACTGCAACATACTTGATACTAAAGCAGTAAAGGAACGAACCGATCCTACTTGTCGCTCAAAGTTTTCTCTATCTTCTGAAGTGGGAAACAGTTCTTTCTGGAAAGCTTTACGTCTTCCCCGCGGTAATCTTACACTATAGTCTTCTTTGAGCTTTCTAGTTTCAGATGGAGGCAATCTCTTAGGCAACTGTTTAAGAATTTTTGCTAAGATTTCCATATCATTGTCTCGGGATTCAACAAATCCACGATGTGTGATCATTTGATAGATCACACACCCTAAGGACCACACATCGATCTTTCCATCATAATCTTTACATCCCATAGCAATTTCAGGTGCTCTGTACCATGGTGTAACCATTCTCGGGGTTTGTGGTTCTTGGGACGTATAAAATTTGGATAAACCAAAATCACATAATTTCACTTTGGGTGGTAAATTTCGATCGTGTACATTGAAAAATAACAACAGATTACCTGGTTTTATATCACGATGCAGGATATTATTGTGATGCATATATTCTAGACCTAATAATGTATCTACTAATAATGACTTAAGATCAGTCAATTGCATAGAGGAATAGATAAAATTGTGTAGATCTGTATCCGCCTTTTCCAATACAAAATGTAAAATATCATCTTTGTAGCCATCTCGAGTAGGAGAAAGCTTACCGCTGCTAAAAGGTGCACCATAAATAACTTGTTCAATTTTAACGATGTTAGGATGGTTTTTGAGACGTAAAAGAATGTCTAATTCTCTTAGATTACCAGCAAAATCTACCTCACTCTCTACGATATTACGTTTTAGGGCGTAGGACTTCTTTTGAGACTCATCTTCTTGAGAATCTGGGGAAGTAGCAAGATATACTTTACCGTAAGCACCCTCACCTACCGTCTTGCCTTTAATCATTTTACAAGTATACTTGTATTTTAAAGAAAACATTTCATAAATGCTTATATTAATTCATGTAATTAATATAACTCTATAATTTATCTGCATCACCTTATCATCATCCTCCTTATCATTATAAATAAAATCAATATAAAATAAAACTAAATATTTTACGACTTAAAGAATGAAAGTAAAAGCGTAAATGGATATAAAACCCTTTAAAGATTTGAATGTGACCACGATGACCTTGATTGCAAGGTTTGATGGTAAGATACACCTCAGCCCAATTTTTTGTTTGTTGCCTATTACCAGGATAGAGTTGCCTGAGAAGAAGCGAAACACAAAAAAGATCAAGATTCCGCATTGCAAGGTACCCGGGTCCATTCTATCTTTACGTTTTGCTGGCTCTACGCGGGGAATTTTCCGCACATCCTCAAGGAGACATTTTCGTAATTCGATTACTATGGATATTTCTACTAAAGCCAAAAATATCAGTCTTAAGTTATCAGAAAGTAGCATCCAGATGTGCGGACCGACATCTATGGCTATGGGACAAGAAGCTATCCAATATCTCTTTGAACATATCCATAATATTCAAGATTGTTTAGATTACTTGCAAGAAAATCCGAAAGAAACAAATGAAACGATGTTTTGGCTATTGAATGCAACTCGTGGACCGCAGAAGAAGCGAGTTAATTTGGAAATCCGTCAACACGAAAATGTTACACTGGCTGTTACAGAAACTCATGAAGATTATGAAGTTTGTGTCCCCAACGATAAAGAACTCCAGCGAGCTGTAGATGAAAAGGGTATTAACAAGAAGATTGCAGAATTTTTAATACAATTATGTCCTGAATTTATGTATCATTCTCAGTTGTGTGAGGATTTCCAACATATTTTAGAATTAGAGCGAGTAGTAGACGAAAAGCTGCGATGCAGTAAAATTTATAAAGCCATGATTAATTACAACTACCATCTCAACTTCAAGGTAGACCGACAGCATCTTAAAAACGTATTTGATAATGCTGCTGATGGTTGGACTGCGCGCTATGATCCACGGTTAGATCATACCGTTACCATCCAAATTCCGTATGAAGTGCCTGAAGAACTTCAATTCATGCGTAAACCAGACAAAATTCATTGTCATACATTTATGGTGCAAAAATCAGGTGTAGTAACTCAAAGTGGACCAGACGAAAATATGATGAGAGACGCGTATTATAGTTTTATGGATATCATTGAAGACAATAAACTCTATATTGAAAACGACGACGACATTTGAGCGAAACAGATTCAAGATCCTCTTTATCAACATTGAAATCTTCTGTGGCTCCAAAATATGCAGTAAGTCATCAAATGAATATCTGTGTCTGATTTGGACAATTTTTGTAGAGATGGATTGTATACAATAAGAATAAGCATCTCTTGAAGGCATGTGTAATCTTAGCATCACCCATAATTTCTATTTATCGAGCAAATAGAAACATAAATATCGTTAATTCATGAAATTTCCTTAGGTATCATCGTTAAAGAGAATTCATGTCCTAAGGCATCAAATTTCACGGAGGCAATAATTTTCTCTACAACCATTAACATAACCCATATCAGATTATGATATACTTTTTTCTCCATCCAATCCGGGACCTTTTTCAGATTAAGTTTGGGATCAGCTAAAATCTCTTCTACTGCAGCTTCTATAGCTTCTGAGCTGATATTAGTAGTGCTTTGAATTACTTTAGGATCATTATAGGCTTTTTTCCTGAATTTTTCCAACAGTTCTGAATGTTTAGCATGCAATTCATCATATAATGTTTTCCAATCCTCCACTTCTTGCTTCTCATAAATTCTCGCTTCTAATAATGTTTGAAGTTCTCTAATAGTTTCATCCTTTACTTGGAGTTTCTCTTCATATAAATCTTTCCATTGGTTTAATTTCTCATCATATATATCTTTCCATTTGTTTACTTCATCGTTTACATAATTGTGTACTTCTTCGCGAGTAATAATACCGTTTCCATCCGCATCAATATCCTTAAGTTTAATTTTGCTACGCCCTAGTCCCATTTTTCAAAACATGGATTTTCCAAATATAATTCGTGTGAATAATAAAACATAACTCTTAATAAATAGCTATGAATCCTGAGTTTGTATGGGCAATTATTGTGATTTTCCTTGCTTTAGCACTTGCTGCTGCTGCTATTGGATTGTATTTCTATTGGAAAGACAATAAAGATTATGATGAAAATAAGAAAATTATCGTTTGGGGGCTTGCTATTGGATCTATAGTTACTATTATTTGCGGTATTTTGCTGTTAGTATGGGGTATTCAAAAGAAGAGACATATAGATATGAAGAAAAAGATAAAAAAACAAACTCCACCCAAGACCAATTCCATGGTATCGCAACAACCTGTAACTTCTCGAAGACCAGTAACAATTACACCGCAAGGATCTCCGGTTCAGTTCGCCGAAAATGGAAACACCTCCTATTAGTAAGATCAAATATTTTGTCACAAAATATTTACATGTTGCTGCATTGATTAAAGACCTCGTCGTAGCAGTCAAGTTTGACTCGAAGAGTAGGAGAAGACCAGGATTATATAAGTTTTCGAACGCCCAAACAGTACAAAACGCAGTTCCCTACTTCGTGTATGTCATCAATGTCATATCTTCGATGGTAGCTATAGGTTTGAAACCAACTGCCAAGTAACATCTTCTAGCTCTATCGTTATCATTCTTTACTAGCAGTATCAAGTGCTTCTTGTGTTTGATTGCATGTCTCATCATTTTTTTGCATACACCCTTGCCCCGCATCTCTTTATTCACAAAAACGTTTTCTATCCAGTCTCTACGACATTGATAATGACCCACCCATTCATCGCCTACAAATGCATTTATTTCAAAATGAGGTACTTCAGATGTTGAGTTATCAAATGTATAATGAACAAACTTCATTTGATATAATTCATCCTCCTATAAGTAAGATCAAATATTTTATTACAAAATATTTACACTTTTTATTAAACCTATTAAAATCTACAGATCATGGCATTTTATGGGGAATTATGGTTTTGGGCGTTCATTATAGGTATTATTCTTTTTATTATTGGTGTCATATTTTACGATTATGACCGCAATAAGAACGAAACTGAAACTCCATTTTGGGTATGGGCTTTGATTATCTTAGGTATCGTCTTTTTAATTGTAGGTCTAGTGGTATACGTACTTTTAGAACCTTCCCCCATCGAAAAATGTTGCGGAACTTGGAAGTATACCCAACAAGAACCTATTGTAGGACAAAGTGAATTATGTTAATTCAAATACCTAAATTATATAAGCTTTAAAATGTCGTCTATAATGAAATATGAATGTTCCAGATATTATCCACCATTATATTTTGGATGAGAGAGGAGAATATAGAAGAAAACGTCTATATTCTAAGATGAATACGTTAATAACTAAATCTTAAAGCAATTTATATAGCTTTAAAAAATGTCTGAGGTATCGAACAATACGCGATGTAAACGTACCTTAAGAATCTGTGCCAAAATAACAGATTTATTAAATCGTGAAGTTGAAGGTGATATGGATGAATTTCTAAGCAACATTCAAAATATCTTTCTTATTTTGTGCGAATATTTACACACAGATATAGACTATTTAGAAATGTTTGGAGGAGATAACATGCGTATTGACCTATATGATCATACACATGCTATAATAGAAGAAATATATGGAGACTTATGTCGTACAGTATCTAAAATCCAAAAAAGTCTAGCTTGTGAAGATAAATATGGTTGGTTTAATGAATTAGATGAAGCTACCTGTGCAGAAAGCGAAGATGCAATTTGTCTTCTTACCACAGAAGATAAGAGAAAAGTCCCGCCAGAATTACAAGAAATTGTTAGGTCCAGACTTCAAGCGAAAGAAAATTTTGCCGAATAATTGGATTGCATTCAAAATGTGGTTTATACCGTGTAAAGAAAATTTACACGGATACCCTGCTATTGAATCCAAAGACATTTCAATTTTAAATTGAAATTTAATTTATTTGGATTCTTTTACCAAAGAATACTTACAGCAAGTAATTATTTAATAGAAAATAGTTGAATGTATTCTGGAAAGTTCGCGTAACTCAGTTGGTAGAGTAGCAGTCTTTAATGAGCTGTTGGTCGGTGGTTCAATCCCACCCGCGAACATTTTATCTTACGAGGACATAGTTTAAGTATGTTAAACCCGTCGACTCTAATAGAAGCGTAGCTTAGTTTAAAATTAAAGATATCTTGTCTGCGTCAAGTATACAATCTAATTAACCCTGCTTTTTCGCAACTAAAGATGCTTGCAGCAATTTAACAATAGTTAATGGTAAAGCGATAAACTGTAGATTTATGATCGTTGGTTCAATTCCAACCACCTGGACTTACCGGGTGTAGCTTAGTGAAAACTAAAGGTATCTTGTTCTGCGAATAAGCATTAATTGTAATAATAAAGTATGTACGCAGCAATTTATTATTAAATTGCTGGTAAAATGTTTGCATCTTGAGTAAAAATTGTTGGGTTCAAATCCAACCGGGACTCCTAAGGTCTCGTAGCTTAATTAAAATTGCAATTCATATCTTCTGGATATGAATGGTTCATAATAATTAGAGTTCTTAAGTTAACGTCTTTCAAACTCATAAACTCCATAAATGGCAGCATGGTCGGATTTTTTCATAGTATCTCCTTCATCCAAACGGTCATATTCTATACATGTGGTGTGATGAAGAGTATCTTTACGATCACAATACAGAATACGATCGCACCAACTTGGTTTACGTTGACCAGAGCCTATATTAAAAATGTCTTCAATTTTATCGGACATTTTATGGGATTTGCGCGGTTTTGCCATCTTACACGTTGGTAAAAATAGAGGACCTTGATTGTTAATACCTTCCTGAAAATCTAAAAGAATTCTACCATCACGAAGTTCTTTATACAATTCGTCATATGAAACATATATATCCTTTAAATTTTCCTTGGAATCATCCATAAATCGTTCCTCCAGGTTTCTTTCGAGACTAAATACGCGATAATTTAGATCACCAAAGAAGAAAACGTGTCCCACATCCAAAGATGTTAAAGCATCTCCATTATCAGCATATAAACCCTCCAACTTTACGTTAAAGATCAGTTCTTGCAAAAGATAATTAAAAGACAGATTTGAGTAATTTACTGCCTTTTTCCGTACTTCAGGGTTATGTTGCAAAAAAGCTTGCTTAATGGATTCGGCATCAAATGGTAAATGTGAGCATATAAATACAATTGGATCCATACCTGGAATTTTGAGATAAGAAGCTACAGCTCCTTTAGATTGTAGAATAGGAAATGAACAATTAGCCCACAATTGTCCCTTTTCCCCGAGAAAATCCCTCATGCCACGCTCTTCAAGTTCGATCACTCCTGTTAAGTGAGGTTTGGTATAGATAGACAATCTCAAGCCACGCAACTTAAAATCGAAAGTTTTGATAGCTTTGTATGTTTCGATACCTAATCCCATCAATCGGGTCCGTTTTTGCAGATTATAGTACAAATCTGCCATCTTCTTTGGTAAAAAATCGGAATGGAAATAAGATCCAGGTATTGCATCTTCCTGTGAACCAAAAACTACCACATCAGGATTATGATGTTTAATAATATTTTCGATATGAGGGAAAAAATCTGGTGGATAGGATTCGTAAATCTGAGCTAAGGACCAATCTCTAGATTCAGTTTCTTTAATGCTATCACCTATACGCACAGCTTGATGATTCCAAGAAAAGATCATCATTTTCCCTGACTTGCTCACAATAATATCTCCTTCCATTGTCTTTTGAGATATGTCCATATTTATATGGACATATTTAATACATATAGATCTATTATAAATTACAATTATCTACAAAGGATTCAATCAACATTTTTTTGTCATCCTTATATTGCTGATTTTCTTCTTCAGTAAGAGATTCTCCCACAGCTTCTAGTAATTTCTTCTTCATACATTTTCCTGCATATCTATGCAAATGCAAATTATCTTCAGTATCGTCAGCTATACGAAGCATCTGTTGCTCAATATCATTGGCAATGATTTTAGTAGATGAACGAATTGGTTCCCTTAATTTGTTAAATTCTAACTCTTTGCCTTGCAAAAAATCCGAAAAAAGTGCTAACCCGCCACAAACCAACTCTTTATGTCTGGATTCTTCAATGGATGAAGCTAGGTTTTTCAACACATCTTCTACTTCCATGTTTGTATTTATGTACAAAATACAAAGAAATAAATCTTTTGAGGATATATGCATTGTGAAGGATTTTTCGCGAACTCAAGATCTCTTATTTCGCAGCTGCCCTGGCATCTAAAAAAAAATAAAATAATTTGTATTATTATATATTTATTGTTTGGGTGAAGATAATTAGTATTCTGTACACCCGTTATTTCTTAACCACTTTAGGACTTCAAGATGTTCTTCTCGAACAGCAACCTTGAAACACGTCTCCTCATCCCAAGGACAAGGTGGAGATTGTTCTCTAAGCCACTTTAGAACATCAAGATGTCCTCCTGCAGCAGCCCAATTACATGTCCACTCATCCCAAGGACAAGGTGGAGATTGATCTCTGAGCCATTTCAGGACTTCAAGATGTCCTCCTTTAGCAGCCTCATGACATGTCCACTCATCCCAAGGGCAAGGTGGAGATTGTTCTCTAAGCCAATTTAGAACATCAAGATGTCCTCCTAAAGCAGCATATGTACATGCCCGCTCATTCCAAGGACAAGGTGGATCTTGTTTCCTCAGCCATTTCAGTACTTCAAGATGTTCTCCTAAAGCAGCATATGTACATGCCAGCTCATTCTAAGGACAAGGTGGATCTTGTTTCCTCAGCCATTTCAGTACTTCAAGATGTCCTTCTTTAGCAGCATAAGCACATGTCCACATATTCCAAGGACAAGGTGGAGATTGTTTCCTCAACCACTTTAGAACATCAAGATGTCCCTCGCTAGCAGCTTCTATACACGTCCACACATTCCAAGGACAAGGTGGAGATTGACTCCTTAGCCACTTTAGAACATCAATATGTTCTCCTTTAGCAGCACTGGCACATACCCGCCAATCCCAAGGATAAAGTGGATTTTGTTGTCTCAACCACTTCAAGATCGAAAGCCACCCGACGCTTGCAATTTTTTCGTAAGTCGGGATTTTGTGCTCCGAAGAACACAATTCAACTGCATGGCGGAACTTGGTATTGACTAGACTTAATATAGGAAAAAACCAATTGGGCTGAAATCCTAAAATTATTGCTAATATTTCAACTGGAATATCTTGAATAGAAGTCATCTCAGTAATATATTATTGGGATAATTACGTATTATAAAAAAACATTTTTATAAATTTATTAGAAATATATAATTTGCATTATTATATATTTATTGTTGGGTGAGATAATTATTAATCCGGACACCCGTTATTTCTTAACCACCCTAGGACATCTTGATGTCCTCCAGCCCGAGCTTGTGCACAAGTTCGCCAAGCCCAAGGGCAAGGTGGAGATTGATCTCTGAGCCATTTCAGGACTTCAAGATGTCCTCCTCGAGCAGCCCAATTACATGTCAGTTCATTCCAAGGGCAAGGTGGAGATTGATCTCTGAGCCATTTCAGGACTTCAAGATGTCCTCCTTTAGCAGCATGTGCACAAGTTCGCCAATCCCAAGGGCAAGATGGAGATTGTTCTCTAAGCCACTTTAGAACATCAAGATGTCCTCCTTTAGCAGCCTTCCTACATGTCTCCTTATCCCAAGGGCAGCCATGCTCCCTCGCCCACTGCAACACCTCCAGATGTCCTCCTCTAGCAGCCCCACTACATGTCCACTCATCCCAAGGGCAGCCATGCTCCCTTAACCACTGTAGCACCTCTAGATGTCCTCCCCCAGCAGCACTTGCACATACCCGCTCATTCCGAAGACAAGGTGGAGATTGTTTCCTCAACCACTTTATAACATCAAGATGTCCCTCGCTAGCAGCGTCCGTACACATACACAGCCAACAGAATTTTGAGTGCTCCGAAGAACACAATTTAACTGCATGACAGAACTTGGTATTGACAAGACCTAATATAGGCAAAACCCAATTAGGTTGAAATCCGAAAATTATTGCTAATATTTCAACTGGAATATCTTGAATAGAAGTCATCTCAGTAATATATTATTGGGATAATTACGTATTATAAAAAAACATTTTTTATAAATTTATTAGAAATATATAATTTGTATTATTATATATTTATTATTTTTTGCTCTAAACTCATAAATAAATCTTTTATATAAACTATAAAGTTTATTCTCGAATATCTACATCTCCTAGACAATCTTTTTTGGCTTTTCTGATGACATCAATCAAACGTCTCAATTCATCTCGCTGAGCTGCTACTTCATCAGCACACTTTAAGATATCAATAACAACATCGTTTCCACGTTTCAACTCTGTTACGATAAAATCATACTCACTTATTTCACCTGGCGTAGCTGGAGGGTCCACCACATAAGTGACATTTGCTTTTTCTAACCGAGTTAGATTTGAATTAATATTACTTATTAATTCTTCACGTATATCTTGAAACTCGTTAAATTCAGCGGTTAAAGTGTTAAGTAAAAATGCCATCTCTGCTAAATCATTATCCAACGCTACGTTACGTCGGTCTCTAAGAAGCGTAGTAGCCTCATTTTGGGCAAATAGGGCATTTTTTGGATTCGCGCGAATCTCACTCAATCTTACTACTGGATAAGCTATCATATCATCACCTAACATAGCAGAAGTTGAAGTATCTGTAGATCTTTCCTGACGCACCAAAGTAGTTTGTCTAGGATATTTTGACCCCTTTGTCCTTGTTAATGTACATACTCCGCCTTCACATTCTGAAGCTACACCACATACCCCACCTTCTACACATTTATAAGCGTCTACAAGTGGAATTTCTGTAGCATCTTTGACTTCTGTGTGAGTGATAATATCTCCATCTATGGCTAGTATACCTTCTGTATCCAACTCAACGTATACATATTGACCATATTTATTCAACGCTTTGATGTATTTTCCCTCGAGTTCTCCATTTTTGGAAACTACAATTTTGGACACTGGAGTATAACCTGATTCTATCAGTTCCTTTTCAACTTCCTCATCTGCAGTTTTAGGTCTTGGAGCAGTTAGAATTGGTGGGGCTACTTTAACCGATGGAGTCTTAGGACGAATACGGGGAATGTGTCTTTCTGTAAGAATAACCTCTTCTTCTACAATATCACGTTCACTCAAATCAACATCTTCAAACATAGATTGACCGCGTCGACCTGCAATTACCGCCCTTGAACGTTGTCCAGACATATTTTAAATCCAAAGGAATTTTTTTATTGATCTCGGGATAGAGACAATGATTTTGATTTTTGATTGTTTAGGGCAAATTATTGCAAATGGAATCCCATAGTAAAAATCAAGGAGGTATTTTATCAAAAATGGAAATGAGTTATATGACTGATCTTCCCGAAGGAATACTAATCAAATTCCTCCAAAACCTGAATCCTGAGGATGTACAGAGTTTTTGCACCAATGAAAGAATCCTTAAATTATGCCAAAATGACACAACCTTAAAGCAACTACTTATTGATGCATTCACAACTACCATAATTGAGAAGTATTCTCCATTAGAACCTTACCTACATTCAGATGTGTACATATCAAAGGTAAATGAAAGACTTAGAAAAGTTATAGATGAAATAGAACATAATATGTATAAACACAATAATCATGATAATGACTTTTGTCCTTCTGAGTTGGTCAGCTTTCGCCTCCTGTGTATATGTTTAATGGGTTTGAAGCTCAAGGAATTTGAAAACTTGCGTTTTAAGTCAAAACAAAGACAATGTAAATTATTAGAAGGAATTTTAACGTGGGTTCGTCAATACGGCGACATTTCTACATAGCAGCAGTGTTTTTTCTGCCTACAACAAGTACAATAAAATAACCGTGCTACAAAGATTAGATTGATAGCAGTGTTAGCGTCTGCTGTAGTATTAATAAAATTAACTAATAATGTGATTGTCTTGCCATCTTCAAGAATATACGGTTTTAAACTCGCTGTATAATTACCATCTTTCCCAAAAAAGTAGACTTCCCCCGTTATTGAACCAGCATAACCAGCAATAGGCAATTCAATCGTAGATTGGTCCAAATCATTTATAGTGGGCGGACGTGTTGGAGCAAGAAAAACTGAGGACACAGATTGAAGACATTTATCTTTGATATTAAACAATCCAGGTGCATCGAAAGTCGGAGGTGTTAGATCTGAAGTGTCTAAAAACGAAAAGGTAATCTCCCAAGGCGAACATAACGGTAACGCCGGACGAATACGGTCTGGAGGACAAACCGCTTCTATTTTAACGATAGGTGGTTTTTTACATCGACATTTTGACCGCCGACATACATCACATTTATGTCTTCTTGGCATTTTAACTATTCTGACAAAATCAGTATTCCAATTTTGCGTTTTGATAGGACTTTCTGTATGTAAAAAATGAAAATATAAGGAGATTTTAGTAGCAAATACTATCTGATAAAACAATGTCTGGTATTGCCTTTGTAAATCCTGGAGATGGATTAATGTCTTTACTCGGGACTGCTTTGCTAATGGAGGCGGGGTTTGATGGTATGCATCCTCTTATGGACAGAGAGGAAAGATCCATTTATTTTGACGATGAATCCGAATTTGATGACATGCCTCTTCTTATGGACAGAGAGGGAAGACTCGTTTATTTTGATGATGATGATGAACCAGTTTATTTTGATGATGACGATGAACCAGTTCATTTTCCTTTTGATTCCACTTTCCCTAGACGTACTAGGACTATTACCGTTGACAATCCTATCTTAGATATTGGTTTGGATTGGGTTAGTGTGAATCCAGCGCCAAAATATGTTGAGATACTAGCTTTGGCTTATTTTGATCATATGCGTGACAGACGTAAAGTTCCCATACCTTCAAAATATCACCGAGAAGAAATTACTTCTGGAATTTTGACAGCCTTGCGTGAACAGGAAAAATCTGAGAAAATTGTTATACCGGCAACGTATCATAGCAATAACCCTGAGTGTGTAAATAAAATATATACAGAGTGTGTTTTAGATGCGTGTAGAACGATATTTGAAGAAAACCAATACTTTTAGTTATTAGAAAAAGTATTGTAATTACATTATATAATTAGTTTATTATATAATTAGTTTATTATATAATTAGTTTATTATATAATTAGTTTATTA
>Ga0209986_10003215_pt1 | contig 14451 bp, 10 predicted proteins | sample BlataG_FD_183168 | JGI IMG/M metagenome (GOLD analysis project Ga0209986, IMG submission 183168) | Deep subsurface microbial communities from Black Sea to uncover new lineages of life (NeLLi) - Black_00105 metaG (SPAdes) (version 2) | ecosystem: Environmental > Aquatic > Marine > Oceanic >...
ACCACTCAGGTGATGTGGATATTTGTTTAAGAAATAATCAGGTGGCATTACACCTATGAACTTTAAAAGATTGCATACCTCTTCTTTCAAATTTTCCCTTTTTACGCCATAGTGGATAAGTGGTGCGCTAAGTGTCTGATATACGGTCCTCACAGGATTTAATGCTGCATAGGAATCCTGGTGTACGATCTGGCCAATTGCACGAAATTTTTGGGATTGCTTCCGCTTCCTCCTCCATACATTCTCACCCATATATATAACCTCGCCGGAGGTGGGTCTAATAAGACCAAGCACAACCCTGCCCAATGTGCTCTTGCCACAACCACTTTCACCTACCACTGCCAATATCTCATGATCAGAAAGGCAAAGCGATACATCAGACAAGGCATGCACATAAGCTCTTTTCCGTAACCCCCCCATTTTGAAGGTAACACTTATATCTTTAAGTTCAACCAATGATTCCATTATTCCATACTTATGATTGACCACCTGCCAATTTCCTCCATATACCCTCAGGTGTTCACCTAAACAGATACCTTAGTTTCAGAAATACTTGACGGTTAGTCTCTCCCATAACATTGTACGGATCACCAAATCTCTCAATATCATGATTTGACCCAAAATAGAATACTGTAAATGGATTTAGCTCACACGATAGAAGTGGACTAATCTCTATCTTACCTGTGCACGAATAGTACTGCGTTATCAATCTGATAGATAAGTATCTCGAGAATTGATAAATTGTCTTATTATAGAAAGTGAATACATTGTAAATTTCTGATCCACCCCTTTTTCCCCATAGCCAGTAATGGTTATATATAATCTCTGTTCTTAATTTCTCCGTAGGTTTGAGTTCTATCCGTACGTCAAAACTTTGAGAATATCCCAGACTTGAATCAGCGTAATTGATGGTTTTACCAGTATGAAGCCCAATTCCTCCCGATATTGTTTTGCTAAAGCTATTATTGAGATCACCCCAAACTTCCCATACACCATCAAATCTTTTTTCCGCAAAGCATTCTGAACCAAAGCTATAAAACATATTTAAGTAGGTCTGCTTCTTAAACTCTATCCGGATGCTAGGATTTAGCCGCTGCTCCTTTAGTAATCCATCATAATTGTGAATCACCTCAACATAAACTTGTGGTTCCATTTGCTGAACCACCCATTTATTGGGTCGAACCATATATCCTGTCCAGAATCCGGTACGCCTGAAGTTGTTTTGGTTAATAAAGCCATCTTCTGCCCTGAATTCGGGCGATAATCCCCAGTGCCAGATACCAAAATTTAAATGCCTAGCACTCCGTCCGACATATAGAGCATAAGCCATCCCTCTAAAGCTCTCACCATCAAAGTCCGATGTATGTTTTCCAAAAGTAGAACCATTAAAATCGCAGGATAAAGTAGTGTCATCTGGTTCCTTTGTCCATGAGTCGAGTAATTGGAAATAGAAATTGTATTTCTTCAAAAATCTTATATTCCCATCAATATCTAAGACACGATTAAAGCTACTACCGAGTTCGCGATCGGTGACTGTAGTAGCTATATACGAATCTTTAAGTATATCGCGCTTGATTCGCAAAATGTTAGAGAAAGACTTTTTATTGCTACTAACCGGGAAACTATTTTCCTCAAAAGGAATGATCCATGCTGTATGATCATCACGTGCTGTTATGTATCCAATGCTGAATCTCTTTACTTTACCTGTGAGCTTGGCTGCGAATGATGGATCATTAATGCTACGGGTATGGATAGCCTTAATTTTAAATGTATCGAAAATATCCTTGCCTTCAAGAAAGAACGGTCTTTTCTCTGGATAGAAAAGTGCAAAAGTAGTATTAACATCAATTGTTACCACATCGGATTCAATTTGTGAGTAATCAGGATTAATAGCTAAATCGAGTGTCAAGTCAGAAGTTATGCCATACTTTGCTGATAGACCAACGGACGGCCACCACCACTTGCTACTGAATGTAAAGGGATCATCAGAATCGGTTAAGCATCCACTTTGAGAGGCAATGATATAGGGTAAAAATTCAACGTTCTTTTTGCTCCCAGTTATTCTCTCTTTAATCCATAAATGACCTGCCTGGGTAAAGAAAGATGGATCATCTCTCGATATAGGTGCCCAGAAGAATATCTCTTGACTTTCTCTTGGCCTAATACGCTTGAAATTTATTCTCCAATGCTGCTTTTCTTTAGAAGGAAAACGAATGCTTTTGAAAGGAATCCTTATCTCGGCTTCCCACCTATTTGTCAAAATCTTAGCACTTGATTCCCAATTGTAATCAAAGCTAAAATCTGTGTTATCAGTTTGATAGGCATCGTATTGCACTCCGTAAGGATTAACTGCAAATATATAACTTCTTTGAAGGTCACCAAAAGTATCGACTATAAAATTTACAAAATCATCGTTTACTAACTCGTCTCGTTTGGTAAGGGTAGCCCTGATTTTCGTCACATCACTTTCATAACAAATAAATCCAATATAAAGGTTCTCGTCATCATAACCCAAAAGAACTTCAGTTTTAACCGGTGGTTTAGTACCCTCCTTTGGTTGGAACTCAGCAAAGTTACCTATACGCACAGCCTCTTTCCAGCAATCTTCATCCAACACCCCATCTATCTTAGGTGAAGTACTTAACCTCGAAAGAACGATTTCCAATTGCCTATCCTTATTAGGCCCCCATTTGAGAGTATCTTCTTCTGAAGCCCCTAAGGTTCCGCATACCCAAAGTATGCCTGTAGCCACAAGCATTAAAAAATCTCTAAACATACCCATCTCTTTAGAATCCCTTTCAATGGACAAATGTTCTTTTTGATCCATGGAAATCCTGTATCACTATGGTTGCTTCTGTGTTACCACAAAATAAACATTTAAATTCTGGCATTTTAATCACCCCCTCTTGACCTATTTTTGCTTATTTCGTTTCACTTTATAATCTGCTTTGAAATGAGTTCTTTGTAGTCACTACATCTATTATATAAATCCGTATGTGAGCCCTCATCTATTATCTCACCATTAGACATAACCGCTATTCGATCTGCTTTACTGACAGTCGCAAGACGATGAGATATAATTATAAGGGTACATCCTAACGTTTTAAGCCTCTGTAGTATTGTATCTTCAATCTTAGCATCAATAGCACTCGTTGCCTCATCGAGTATGAGGATTTTTGGTCGTCTAATGATGGCTCTTGCAATCGCTATTCTTTGTTTTTGGCCATCTGATAGTTCAACATAAACATCTCCTAGTCTCTGGTCCATATTTTTAGTAAACTCATTTACTTGCGCTACTTCCACCGCGTGCTGGATCTCTTCAGGCTTGTATATGTCCCCTAATACTATATTCTCTTTGATGCTCATGCCGGCAACAAGAAATGGATCATTCGCTACATATAATACATGGTGCCTTAAATCCTTCAGATCATACTCACCAAGTGGCCAACTGTTAATCTTAACACAACCTTTACTGGGCTCGCATAATCTTAATAGAATATGGGCCAGAGTCGTCTTACCCACACCGCTACTACCGACTATTGCTATGTGCTCTCTCCATTTTATATCTAAGTCCACTCCCCTAAATACTGGGATGTCATTATAGGAGAACCAAACGTCTCGTATTTCAATATTCGGACAAGCAGGGAATTTCCTAGTCCCTGTGCTGGTTTCTTCCTCTTCACTTAACACAGCAGAAACCCTTTCCCACATAGGAAGCAACTTTTGTGCAGTTACAATATTATCTATTGCATTTCGAACAGGTGAATACAAACGCGGTGCATAACTAAAGAGGGCTATTACTGTCCCGACATCTACCATGCCCTTCATCATCATTATTAAGCCAATACAAAGCACGATGATCGGTGCTATGCTCGAAAAAAGGACCTGCAGATCTGTCACTAAAGCCCTGTGGAATATTAAACGTTTTGCCTTTTTAAACCACCGATCAATTGAGTAATTAAAGCGATTTGAAAAAAAGTTCTGCTGGTTATACAGTTTTATAGTATTGGCTCCCTCTGCACCTTCTGTCAACTTCTCTATAGAGCGATCGTATTCCTCCCTCTCTTCTTTGGATTTTTTTTCAATCTTGCCAAATGACGAATATACCCACATTATGTACATGATGGGTAGCATAGCAATTGCAACAAGTGCTAGGTGAACATTAAGTCTGAGCATCACGTAAATACCTAAACTTAAATTTATAATTTGTATTAGTATTATTGGTGTTATTACTGCTCCCCAACTTGCAACTTCGTTTACATCAATCATGATTTTTGACAACATACCTCCTAATGTCCAATTTTTGCGAATATTCAGTATTTTAAAGAAGAATTTTTTTTGTAAATCTGCGGTCCAATTTTTCTGGAGCAAAAAGAAATAATAGTCAGTGCCCCATCCGCCTACAAATGAGACAATATATAAAGCTATGATTATAATTATCAACTTAAGGATATGGCCAAGTGGTACTGTCGATGAGATTGCTCCATTTACTAAGTCTTTAATAAACAACATAACTACAATAGAGGAGATGGTAGCGACTAAATTAATAAGTACAGCTCCTATTTGCTGCTTCCTTCTACCAGAGCCTCTTCCTATCCAAACTAACATATGTAATAGACGCTTAATCATGATATTTTGTAATACCCAAACGCTATACGCTCCTCAAGCTTATTCTATTGTTAACTCCTTCAGTGTAGCCGTTCGTGACTTTGTACTCACCATAATTTGCTATAAAAACCTTCCAACGTAGTAAGGTACGAATGAGTTTCTTGAAAGGTGCAAATCTTGTAAGCGTGGAGTCTCTGCAAGCTTGATTCAAAAGACTCAGTGAAGACCCTGTCGCAGTTTAGGCAACCAAAACGCCTCTTGCCGACTATAAGCCTTACCCTCTTACTGTATATGGAGAGATCCTCTTGGGTCTTTCCCCTTTTCCGTAACCCCCCCATTTTGAAGGTAACACTTATATCTTTAAGTTCAACCAATGATTCCATTATTCCATACTTATGATTGACCATCTATGACACGCTGCAAGGTGTCCATTACCAATAGATTTGAGTTCTGGCACTATATTCTTGCATACCGCCTCAGTATATGAGCATCGTGGATGAAACCTGCATCCTGGAGGTGGGTCAAGCAAGCTCGGTGGTAGCCCGGGTATAGGTTTCTTTTTGCTGAGATCACCCACAATTGATGGAATTGAATTTAGAAGGCCAATTGTATAGGGATGATGCGAATTATAGAATATTTCATCTATATCACCCACTTCTACTATCTTGCCTGCGTACATTATCGCTACCCTATCAGCATAACGGGCAACATTTGATACATCATGAGTTACCATCATCATAGTGATTCCCAATTTTTTATGAAGTTCCCCCAGGGTTTCCAGGAGATAAAATTGTGTGATCAGGTCTAAAGCAGTGGTGGGTTCATCCAGAATAAGCATCTCTGGTTCGAGTAGCAGACTCATGGCAATAATAACCTTCTGCTTCATACCTCCACTTATCTCATGCGGATAAGAATTAATAACACGAGAGGGTTCCAGGCCGACAAGTTCAAGCAGACGGGAAGATTTCTCAAACGCTTCTTTTTTAGATACCCTCTCATGATCTAATATCGTCTCTGTCATCTGTTCTCCTATCAACTGTATTGGATTCAATGAATTCTGTGCTGCCTGAAACACTGTTGCAATCTTTTCCCATCTAAATCGCCTCTGCTCCTCCCTCTTTAATGAGAGTAAATTCTTTCCATTAAATAGTATCTCACCCTTCCTTATGTAGCCGTTGGGAGGTAAAATGTTAAGAATAGCCTCGACTATGGTAGTTTTACCGCATCCGCTTTCACCAATAAGTGCAACAAATCGACCTTTGGGTATTTCAAGTGAGACATCGTCAACCACCCTTATTGCTCCGTCTCTTACCTTATACTCAACTATAAGGTCTTTAATATTTATAATAGGTATAGCCATAAATCCTCGCTATGTCTTATTCATATGCCCTCAGCCTTGGGTTAAACACTTCTTCGAGTGCACTGGCGACACAGAGCAAACCATATTGAAAGAGTATTATACATACCATCGGTGACAGTGTATAGAATAGTCCTCTTGGTACATAGATAGAACCGGTTTGGAAAAGTGCCAAGTTCATCATTACTCCCCAGTTTGTGGGTGAATATGGAATTATTCCTAAAAACATCAAACCAACACTGGCTGTTAGTGCCCCTCGTGCCATTCTCACAAAATTTACAATTATATATGACATCAAATTTGGTGTGAGTTCTTTAAAAACTATATGACGAGAACCAAGTCCTAAAAGTTGTGCAGCCTCTATGAACTCCCTTTCTTTTAAAGATAATATCTGAGCTCTTATTGCCCGAGCCAGACCAGCCCACATCCAGATAGCAAGAATAAGGCTGATACTTATGGGATCTTTGACCCTGAAAGATGCAGCAAACACCATCATTATCGGGAAAGAGGGTATAACCAGGAGAACATCCATTACCCTTGTCAAAACCATATCTACCCAACCACCCACAAACCCGGCAAAACCACCCATTAACACTCCTATTGCTACAGAAAAAAGTGCAGCAAGAAATGCTACTGCGATAACATCGCGGGCACCATGAACTATTTGAGCAAAAATATCTCGTCCTACAAAGTCGGTGCCTAAAATATGCTTAAATGAGGGGGGCTGAAATCTCTCTGAGTATCTGGTGGTGAGGTCAAGGGGAACGATATAAGGGCCTATTATTGCCATAAGTATAAACAAGAGGGTTAAGATCAAACCGAATAAAGCCCTTTTATTGCCTCTAAAGAAGCGCAAGGAACTTATCATGCCTCTATACGCCTGGCATAATTTATTTGATATCTCACCAGATAGTAATTTCATCCACCTTTCCTAACTCTTGGATCTATCGCAGCATAAAGAAAATCTGCAAGCAAGGTCGCCAGTATTACACCACCAATGGTCAGCAGGAATAGCCCCTGCATCAATGGATAATCCCTAAGGGCCACAGCCTTTCCAAAAAAGAAGCCCATACCAGGATAGGCAAAAACGCTCTCTATAAGAGTTGCACCACCTAACATACCACCAAATACAATCGCTAAACTTGTAAAAGGCGCCAGAATGGCATTCCTGCCTACATAAGATATCGCAATTCTTCTCTCTTTTAAGCCCCTAGCTTTGGCTGCTGATATATAATCTTCACCCAAAACACTAATTGCACTCGCTTTCATAGTAAGTATCCAACCACCAATGCTCTGTATTGTATAAGCCAAAATAGGCAAAGTGGCATAATAGAGTACACTCCAAATGAATAATAGATTAAACCCTGGAGTAACATCAACACTATATGCGCCCTTTATCGGAAACCATTTAAGGTTTACAGCAAAGATAATTAAAAGTATAGTCGCAGTTATATAACTGGGGGTAGCATCAGTAATTGAAGCATACGCAGATGCTATTGGATCTAAAATTGTCTTGCGTTTCCATGCTATTACAGTACCCAGGGTAGAACCGATAATGAAACCGAGGAGTATGGAGATAGAGCAGACAAAAACCGTCCACGGAATGGCCTTTACGATTATCTTGTTAACAGAGATATGATAATAAATTGATGTACCCAGGTTGCCCTTCGCCGTATTACCAAGATAGGTGAAGTATTGCTTGTACAGGGGCTCACTGCCAACCATGCCGTACATAGCCATTACCCGCTCATAGGCTACCTCAAAAGGAATACCCTCAGTTCTCATCTTATCCAATGCCATCGCATAAAAGATATCCCCCGGCATTTTTCGGGTAAGAAAGAAAGTAATAGTTAACGCCAGAAAGACAGTAATAAAAGCAAGAAGTAACCGCTTTGTTATTGAAGTTGTCATCTTATCCTCACTGGACCAGGTTTTAGCGTTCTATCAACCATCCACTTGAGTATTGCAATTCGAAAGTTGAACGCAAGTTTATTCTGAAGTTCTTCTCCGTATGGCCAGCCAGTAACACGAACACCATCACAGATAAAAAACTGTGCATTCTTTTCTAACAGATCTAACACCGGTAAGTATTCATTGGTTGCCCAGGCAAGCTTTCCAATTATCTCTCTCTGTCTGACTGGCTCAAAAGTCATAAAAAGCTCCTTCTGCAATTCCTCAAGATTCAGTTCTTCTCCATTCGGCCCTGTGACTCTGGGAACAAATCTGGTTACGCGAGCAATCCATTCCTTTGACTTATACAAGTTCCTGTATCCCTGCACAGGATGAAGTTTTGCTGAAATTCCAAACTCTATTGCCATATCATACTCTCCAGCACCCAGTGTAGGCCCATACAGAGTCCCTTCAATTATCCTTACATTTGTTTTAAGACCGAAGGAAGTCAGTTGTCTTGATATCTCTTCAGCAGCTAAAACCCAGTCTGTACTGGGATTGGTTGCAATCTCAAACTTTAGCTTCTTTCCATCACTTGTCGTCCAACAGCCATCCCTTGCTTTAATCAGGCCTATACCCTTAAGTAACTCTGTTGCCTTTGCGTGATTCATTTCATATGGATTAAGATTTTGCCTAAACTCCGGCGTGGTCCAGATATCCAAGATAGATGGCAGTAATCCGCAAGGATATTCCACTTTAGTGCCGTAGTAGAGCGCAACCATTCTGACTTTGTCTCTGTCTATAATATATGCCAGTGCTTTCCTAAAATCCTTTTCACTAAAAGGGAATCTCTCATTGTTCATAACCAAACAGAAAGCAGTAAAATCTGACACCGGTATGTGCTTGATTTTTGGCTGTGCTCTGAGTATGGCTTTTACAACATCTATCGGGGTAGCAGGTTTCTCTATATCTACTTCTCCTGCTATAAATGATGCCCAGACAAGCTCATTTGTGGTAAATCTACCTATCCTTATTTCGTCAAACTCAGTTGTCCAGAAAGTCTTGGACTTCTCCAAAACCATCTCGGATGAGACAACAATTTTGACCTTAAATGGACCGTAACCCACAGGCTTCTCTGGTTTAAACTTATGCAAACCTTCCCTGAACTGTCGGGTTCTATCTTCTAACTCAGTATTTGATTTTCTAATATCTTCGTCCAGGACTTCTCTCTGCCACATATCTTTGTGCAATTTTAACAACTGTTCCGCCTCGTCTAACCACTTGCCATAGATATGAACAGACGCATCTATCAAGTTTGTAAGTATATAAAATTTGGCCAGGATAGATCTTGCGGAGCCATAGCGAAAAATTACCGTGTAGCTATCCGGTGTTTCTATCCTGTCCACATATCTCCAAACTTCAGACCATTCGCCAAGTCCGCCATGAATGACAAAAGTTGTGTATACATCCTTACTGGTAAAAGGTGTACCATCCTCCCACAGGATACCCTCGCGTAGTTTCACTGTCAACATCTTTGGTGTCTCCTCAAACTCTAAGCCAAGCCATGGCCAGAATTCGCCTTTAAATATATCATAGCCAAAAAGCATCCCATAGATAAAATCTCTTGCTGCTCCAACTCCACCAGGGGCGAATGGGTTACCATTGTACATTGGTGGCATATCCCAACCACCCAGAGTACGAAGCACGATTTTTTCTTCTTTGGGTGGGCTACAGGACAACATGCAGCTCAATAAAAACGGTATCAACCCTATCTTAAAGACATTTTTCATTTTATACATCTAATCACTACGAACTCATACGCTAATTCTTGAACTTCACTAACTCCGAAAGAGTTCGATAAACGTGGGACTTACCCAACTCACTAAATTGACTGTTGTTTTATTTAACCTCGCTTAATATCCCCTCAAAGTCCACAACTATCCCTTCTATCCACTTATCAGCAGCTCCGTAATATAAGTACCATTTATCTTTAAATCTTACCATGCCTTCAGTGAACACATGATCGTGTGGTAAGGAAATTATGGGAGAATTGCATCTTGCAATCAATTTGGTAGGGTCTTCTTTGCTAAATAATGCCCATCCGGTTTTATTCGTATTCGTTCCATCTCCTCCCCATCCATTATAAATCAGGAGTATTCCTTCATCAATTATGACCGCTACACCAGGTTCTGTGCCCCAACTATCAAAATAATTTTCTCTGGGTATCATTGTCGGTTCCCCAAAAACCTGAGTCCAATTAATCAAGTCTTCTGAATAAGCCAATCCCATACTTGTCTTCCAGGGTTCTTTTTCACCCTGATAATACATCCAGTATTTACCTTTTATCTTTTGCGGAATAGGTGCAGGAGCTTTTATCTGACCACTTTCCCAATCATTTATCGGTTGCAAAATCTCTCCATGCTTTTCCCAATGAACAAGATCTCTGGAAGTTGCCAGACATATGTTCCCAGGTGTTGTAGCCCCAGGTTTCTCATAGATAGGTTCATTTCCATCATAAAAAAGGTAATATGTATCCCCAAATTTTACAACTCTTGGATCTTCACAACCACTCTCTTCGAAATTATACTCTGAAATCATTATCGGATTCTTCTCATATCTATTAAATTTTATCCCATCTTTACTCCAAGCTAAACCAAAAGCACCAGTCCCGGTGCCTTCTCCTTCTGCTCGATAAATCATGTAAATGATAGTGTCTCCTTCTGCAATTACTGTAGGGTTATACACACGGTCACGTTCAAATCCATCACCTTCGGCTAAAAGTATCGGTGAGGTAATCTTCCAAATACCGGGTGAACCGGTAAAAAGCTGTGGTTCTCGCCATGTCCTGTCAGATATCGTTACGCTAATATAAGTATCAGCACAGCCATAGTAGAGATAAGATCTGCCATCCTTCTTTACCAGTCCTTCAGAAAATACCACATCATCTACCTGTCCTACTTTTTCAAAACTTTCGGTTGGTGTCAAAAATGGCTCTTCACAGCGTGCAATTAATTTAGTTGGATCCTCGTGGGAAAAAATTGCCCATCCTGTGGAATATTCTCTAATCTTTGTCCTATTCTCCTTTTTCCCTAATTCTTCTGCTTTTTCTTTAGGTATATTCCCATTATAAATAAGTAATATTCCTTCCTCAGTAATAATCGGCGGTGGGCCTGGTTCAACCAATTCCTCATCAAAATAACCCTTTCTCGGTCTCATCACTGGTTCTTCAACCACCTTCCAGTTGAGGAAGTCTGTAGAATAAGCAGCCCATATGTTCGTATCCCCAAAATATAGCCAGTACTTCCCATTTATTGGGGTAGAGAGGATAGCAGCAGATTTTGCTGGCGTGATGGGTCCGTACTTTTTCCAGTGAATCAAATCTTTGGAAGAAGCCAAGCAGGAAGGTATACCTTTGGGGCTATATCCAGTATAAGTAACATAGTAAATATCGCCAACCTTAACTACTCTGGGGTCTTCACATCCTCCAGGGGTTTCATAATCGTATTCTGAAGATACTACAGGATTCTCTTCGTATCGGATAAAGTCTATCCCATTAAGACTCTTTGCAAGACTGATAGAAGATTCCCCTCCAAACTCTTTTGTATGCCATGCCTCAGAGCGATATAGCATACAGATGGTATCACCCTTAAGAATCACTCCGGGGTTAAATGTGGCTTTTGCCTCAAAGCTTATACCCCGAGGTAGCAGGATTGGGTTTCCCTCATACTTTTTGAATCCCTTTATCCAGGGTGGTGTGTCCTCTGCCCACAGTAACCCAAAAAAGAGTATAACTACCCACATCGTCTTCCATCCCCAACGAGAAGACATACTGACCTCCTGGTATAATATTCATTATACCTGATTACTCAGATATTAACTGCACAACACCTTTAGTTTGCTAAGAAGTACTCAGATTAAGATATAAATCTTTTTACCTGACAACGTTTATTACCAAAATTAACTAATAATCCTGTACGAAGTTTAGAAACATCCTGATCTTTATAGGATGTCTTTTTCTATCTCCAACTTTTACTCATAAAAAATAGGCAAGCTGCTCCAATAAATCCTGTATTCTCTCCAAGTTGGCTCACGGCTATTTTCAGATTCTCTCTTTGAGGAGAGACTATATTCTCCCTTAGATTGTCTTCCAAAGAATCTTTGAATAGCTCATAGTCTTTACTTATAGAACCACCAATTACAATTATATCTGGGTCTAAGAGATTTACCTCATAGGATAAGATTATACCAAGATGCTTACCATAATCTTCCCAGGCAATAATTGCTTTATCTTCTCCATCTTTTGCCCTCTCTGCGATCTGAGGAGGTGATAATTCCCTTCCACTCAACTTCCTGTAAATTCTCATTATACCCTTTGCAGAACCGGTATCCTCAAATCTCTTCCCCAGATAGGGAGAATAGTGGATTTCTGCTGCAGTTCCAGTGGCTCCAACGAATATATTCCGATTAATTACCACTCCACTACCAAAACCAGTCCCCAAAGTAACACCAAAGACTATATTTGCATCCCTGGCTGCACCAAAATAACTCTCACCCAGTACGAAACAGTTTCCATCATTATTCACAATCACAGGTAACTTCAAAATTTGCCTTAATCTATCCCTTATAGGATAATTATGTAAAGTAGGTAGATTAGGTGGGTTTAAAATCTTTCCCTCTTTTAAGTCGAGTGGCCCTGGACTACCAATACCGACTCCTTTTATCTCTCTAAAACTTATTCCTGTGTTCTCTATGACACTCCTAATAGAGTGAACTAACCTTTCCTCAATCCTTTCTTGCGACTGTTCTGCCAAAGTAGGGACCTTTATCGGCTCCCCAACGAGCTCTCCTTCCTTGTTTATTATGCCTCCCACTATCTTGGTACCGCCCAGATCTATGCCAACGATATATTTTTTCATTTACTTATTCCTAATGGTGAAAAGAGCATATAACACATGATATAGGACAACCTGTCGGCGCAGCGTTTGTCATTACACTTCATTATTATTCAATACCTAATTTTTTCTGAATTTGCTCAAGGGATATACCTTTTGTTTCCGGCATTACATATAATACCCACAGAAGTTGTCCAACCATGCATACCGCGTAAAAGGCAAATGTATGACCTCCGGATTTTGCGGCAATCATCGGAAAAGTCCATGATATTGCGGCAGCCATGAACCAGTGAGTAAAGGTACCGAGTGCCTGTCCCCGGGCGCGTACCCTGTTTGGAAATATTTCACTGAGAAAAACCCATATTACAGCACCTTGTCCCACAGCATGAGAGGCGATAAATATAAGGAGGCTGATCAACACCACTACGCTTCCCGTTTTTGTAAAATTAGTACCGTAGGTATAAAATGCCAATGCCACACTTGCAAGACTCAAGATATAACCAACCGAACCAACCAGCATAAGTTTTTTGCGGCCGAAATTGTCAATAATTGCTAATGCGAGTATTGTCATAATTAAGTTTATACCCCCTACAGCCACCGTCTGAAGCAGGGCGGATTCCGCGCCGGCGCCAGCCATCCCGAATATTTTTGGGGCATAATACAATATTGCATTTATACCAGAAAGTTGATTGAACATAGCAATGACAACAGCCAGCATAATTGGTTTAATATATTTCTTACAAAGAAGTGGTTCCTGCAAACTGCTATGTTCAATATCAAGGGATGCTTTAATTGCCTGAATTTCTTCTTCTGTATTGCCGGTATCTCTTCCGCATTTTCCGAGCACTAACCTCGCTTCCTCTAAACGGTTTTTGGCTACCAGCCAGCGCGGGCTTCGCGGAATGTTGAACAGCAGAAAAAAGAAGGCAAAAGCCGGGAACGCTTCCACACCAAACATCCAGCGCCATTCAATTGTTCCCAGGTTCATTCCCGAAATGATATAGTTTGAAAAGAAAGCCAGAAGTATTCCCAGCACTATATTAAATTGTGTTATACCCACAAGGCGGCCGCGATATTTTGCCGGTGAGATTTCCGCAATATACATAGCCGATACAACGGATGCGCCGCCGATGCCTAATCCGCCGATAAAACGGAAGAAGAGAAGCAAATACCAGTCCCAGGCAAGCGCACTTCCAACCGCCGAGACAAAATATAAAGCGGCAATAGTAAAGAGCATGTTGCGGCGTCCATACCTGTCGGCAGGTTTTCCGATACTAATGGCGCCAATTATGGTTCCTATTAAAGCGCTGGCGACTGTAAAACCAAGTCCAAAGGTAGAAAGCGCAAAAACTTTTTCCAGCCATTTTGTGGTTCCTGAAATAACCGCAGTATCAAAACCAAAAAGCAGCCCGCCGAGAGCGGCTACTAAAGCACTGAGAATTACAAATTTCTTATCCTTCATTCTTTACCTCCTTATTTTTTATACATTTTTTTTCAGAGATACTATGGCTCTATTTTTTCATAGCGGTAACTGCTCTTTGTTCAACTAATTTTTCAGCGCCTCGCTCAATATAGCATCGAAGTCAACAACAACTCCTTCTATCCACTTATCCGCTACTCCATAATATAAATACCATTCATCTTTAAATCTTACCATTCCTTCAGTGAACACATGATCGTATGGTAAGGAAATTATGGGGTAAT
>Ga0209986_10003216_pt1 | contig 14444 bp, 9 predicted proteins | sample BlataG_FD_183168 | JGI IMG/M metagenome (GOLD analysis project Ga0209986, IMG submission 183168) | Deep subsurface microbial communities from Black Sea to uncover new lineages of life (NeLLi) - Black_00105 metaG (SPAdes) (version 2) | ecosystem: Environmental > Aquatic > Marine > Oceanic >...
AAAGGAGTTTTAGTATTGATTATCAATTTAAACCAGATCTATCCTTTACTGCCGAGATAAACACCTTTGCTCTGGAAGAGAACAATTCTGAAATGAAAATTGGTTTACAATTTGAGTTTTAAAGAAAACAATTATTTAGAAACCCTGGATATTTTACTAATTCGCAATTATTTACCAGACAAAGTTTTACGCATAATCCACATGAACTACATTTACTTTTATCTGCTATATAAGTTATGAAAATTTATAAAAAGTTACCGAATTATTGACCTCGAACATCTTCCTTATTTATTTAATTTAAAAGCATAAATATTAATTATCTAAGAAAATGGGATGTGTCCCTATTTTATTCAAAAACCCTCCAGCAAATGCTAAAGGGTTAATATTTATCTATATATGGTGGAGTATATTAGACGATTTTCGCAACTTTTGTTTATTAGATAATAAAAAAATCTATCAATGCTTAAAATAAATTATTTCAATTTCTCTCGTTCAAAATATTCTTTCAATGCATTAGTATTATTTCCATTTTTAATTAATGTATAAATATTTTTAATAAACCATCTCAAAGCCCAAGCTATATATATTTTTAACCGTTCTATTTTATCCCAATCCTTATACAGGATAACCTCATAACCATTATGCATTATTTTATTTCGCAATTTATATACTTCACTTTTGAAATACCTTTTTTCGCTTAACCTTTTTTCTACGCCATTACACGTTATAATTGCAATGTTCTCTGCATAATCATCTGTAAGACTCATAAAAGGATCAGACCCAGTTGATATTAATGTTTCTAAACTAATAAATAATGCAATAGCTTTATCTGTATCATCTTTTTCAAGCATTTCTTTAAAAACCCAATCCAAAGAACGTTTTATCTTATTTCCTATTTCACCAAATTTTTCATTTTGAATAATCATATTAAAATTTTTTAAACAACATCTTTTTTCAATTTTTTCCAATGATGCTTTATCAATGGTAAATGCAAACTCAGGAAGTGTGATATAGTCAGACAAAACTTTTATAGCTTTTAATATTTTTGGTTCTTTATTATCTTTTAGGTAATAGATTTGATAATTATTTTTTAAACCATAGTTACTATTTTGTTTAATTTTCTCTGTTTCAATTGAATATTTGTCTAATGCAACGTTTTCTAAAAATATTTTACATATATAAAAATATGATAATACGAATTTAAATTCTCGCAATGCTTTCTCAAAAATGTCAGATTTTTCATTATCTACTTGATATCCTTTTATAATTACTTCAAACAAAGTTTTACCCTTAAACTCTTGTATAAATTTATTTGGATTAAAATATTCTCCTTCAATTAATGCTAAATGTAAGGGTGAATATACATTAGAAAAAATTGGCTTTTCAATGATTGGGGGTAATTCTTCAATAATTTTTTCATCTAACCTTTTAATTGACACTTTTCCAACATTTATCGAATCTATATCTTGCAATGACAATAAATTAGATATAAAATAAATTGAATATTCTCCAAAAGAATTGTCTAATTTTCTAGATATTTCCGTTAAACCATAATCAATATCTTCGCTCTTTAAATATATATCTAAAGAATCATTTATAGTCTCAATCCTAGATTTAATCTTTATATATATGCTTTTGCAAATATATTCTAATAATTCTGCAGAAGTAAAAAAATTTACTTCTTCCTCGTGTTTACAGATATTGTCTAAAACAAATTGCTTCAGCACTGTTGCGCCTGCAGAAAAATCTTTATTATAAAAATACAAATCATCTTCAAATTTATATAAGTCTTGTTCTCCAGAACTCAACTTTGATTTTGGAGCAATATTTTTAAATACTATTTTAATTATATCTTCAAAATCTTTTTTTAATTTTTTATTTGTTAATTTCATTTTTTAATTCTTCTAAATATTTTCATTTCTATTACTCCCTGTTAAGTTAATATACTAACTAAATTAATTATAAATAATCTTTTTAAAATATTGCCATATCACATTCTTATTTCAGCACTTCGCAGCAAATTAATTCAGTTGGTTTATATTTTTCTTCATCCTTTTCTGTATATTTTAATTCGCCCAACCTATATTGATTATATATTTTAATTAAACAATTCAAATACTCAATTCCTTCTGCTTTTGTTTTTTCCAGCTTTCTTAAATCTCTAATTGCTTCTTCTGGAATCCCTTTATTTAATGCTTTATTTATTTTTTCAATCCGCATTAAATCTTCATCGTTATTGACTTCTTTTCTATAGCTGATAATCTTTTTAATTACCTTAACAATCACCGGATCTTTTTTATAATCAGAATTAAGATTCTTTTGGTAATCTTTCTTAAAACAATCTTCAAGTTTCCCTAAACACTTATAAATTAGCTGTTTGTCTGTTCTGGACAAGTCGAACTGTTTTTCATCTTTCAGACATTTGAGTTCTGACATTATTTTTCCTGTATCTGATATAATTTTGCCTTCTTCGTTCACAATATAAAGATTATTTACATCACCTTTCCTGAAATAAGCAAAAACTCCTTCGTATTTCTTGTTCTTTTTGCAACTTCTTGTACCTAATTGTAAACTCTTAATATAATTCAAATACTCCGCCTGTTCTCTCTCTAATGTTTCAATGATCAACTCTGCTTCATCAAAGTTAAATTCCTCTTCACTTATTTCTTCTTCTAACTTTTCAATATCCTTCTGTTCATAGATAGCATATAACGCTTCTTCGTTTAATCTTTCCGATTCATCTAATATTTTATGGTCCTCACCAATATTATCATGGATTTCCTGAACTCTTCGTGATACTCTTTCCTTTAACGATATCTTCTCTTCTATTCTTTTGTGAGGAAGAAAATTATAAACTTGTATAAGATCATATTCAGAGCCAATCCTATCTATTCTACCAATTCTTTGAATTAAAAGCACCGGATTCCAATGCAAATCATAATTTACCACAATTCCACAATCTTGAAGATTCAGCCCGGTGCTAAATACATCAGTAGATACAACCACATCAATCGGATTTTCTTTATCTTTCAATACATAATCGTTTGACTTAGGAGAAAATCTTCTAATTATTGATATTGTATCTTGAACCCCAGAGGTCACAAAACACAAGTTATCAATTTTCCCTTCTAATCTTTTATGAAGATACTTAACCGTATCTGCATATTCAGAAAAAATTAAAACCTTCTCTTGTTTATGTTTATTCAATATCTTGGTAAGTTCATCAAATTTTTTATCACAACTTTCCGGAACATTTCTTAAATATTTTGATATATCGCTTAATATATTAATATCATTTATTAGATCCTGTTTTAATTCCTCTATTTCAAAATCATCCGCTTGATACTTTTTTGAAACTTCTTTTAATTTTTCTAGCGCATCAACAATATCTACATTTTCACTATAAATTATATCTTGTGCTTCTTCACCTGCAGGAATAACATTTTCTTCTAAACTTTCAAGAAATCTTCTATGAATCCTCAATAATCTTCTTATTGTTTCAGAAAAAGCAAAAATGCTGCTTTCCACTCTTTTATATAGCATAACTTTATGCAATCCTTTAAGCAGTCCGGTTATCTTCCACAGATTTATATAAATATCTTCATCCTTTTTTTCTTCCTTCACATAGGGCCACAAATTGTATTTGGCGTAAGTCAGTTTCCTCAATGCTCCTTCTATCTTTTTAAAGAGATTGTTATAGGTCTCATCAATATTATAGGAAACAGTTGCCAGCTTTCTTTTGGGAAATTGAATGGGCTCATCTTCGATAGATTGATAAAATTTCATAATATGCTGCCTAGTTCTCCTAATTAATAACTTGCTTAGTAAATCTTGAATTTTAGCTTCGTGTATTTCCACTTTATTAAAAAATTCTTTAAGAGAACCACCTGCAACCTGATAATCATTTGAACCTTCCTGATTAAATAGTCTTATCTGATTATAAATATTCCAGATCGAAGTATTTTGGGGAGTAGCAGTTACGAGTATTACTTTTTTACCGGCTAAAAATGGATGAATTTCGTAATATCGTTTGCTATCTGAGTTTCTAAAGTAATGGCTTTCATCAATTAATACAACTTTTCTGTCCCGGTAAGTCCATAATTCACTATCCTGATTGAATTCGCCCTTATACAAAGCGCCATGGGAAATTGCCTTTATATCAATTTTAAATTTTTCTCCAAAATCTTCCCACATTTTTATTAAACGAGGTGGACAAATTATAACTGCCCTTTCGCCCAGCTGTTTGAGTAAGGCAGCTCCAATAAATGTCTTTCCAAGCCCTACAACATCACATACAAAAACACCATCATAGCGATTCAGGATTTCATAGGCCTGCATTACTGCTATTTTCTGAAACCGGTATAACTTCGGCATTCCACTCCAGTCCCAAAGCACGTGAGAGCGATATTTCATTTTGGATTGAACGAGATTGTAAAGAGTCAACATGTAAATATCATACGGGTTAGCATATTTTAAAGCCCAACTCTCATCAATTGAACTTAAGAGTTCTTTTTTAAATGGCTCGGATTCCTCCCAGAGTTCTTCAAACCAATTATCGAGTTCTTTAAAATTTTCATTCCCCCGGACAATAACATTCAGTTCTGTGCTATGTTTAAATCCCGATAGGGTCAGATTACTACTGCCTACAACGGCTATTCCTTCACTCCTAGTTTGTTCTGCTGCTTCTTTTTGATATTTGAATAGATATGCCTTTGAATGGAGACGCTGCTTAGTATATAACTTGACCTTAACTTTTCTTGATACGATTAAATCTTTGAGCGATAAAAGCATATTTTCATTTTCTTCAGATTGCTCTAACCCTCCGATATTATGACCTATCTTAGTTTTTAATGTACTAATAATCTCTTTCCTCTTCGATGCTTTTTGATATTTCAGCTTTTCTACTGCTTCTTCAAGTTCATCTCTTCTTGCTACACCTTCTGCAATTTCCTCAAGAGTTTTTGTATCGGATACGCTACCAATAATCAATTTTAGTTCTTTCAAATAAGAAATATTGCCAATAACTTCATTAAATCCGGATAGAAATAAATATCCCACAGCAAATTTAGCTTCTTCTGTCGCTGTTAAAACAGAATTTATTTCATCTTTAAGAAAACTTCTTCTATTATCAATAATATCAGAATATTGTGGCATTTTTATTCTCCCCTATTTTTCTCTTTTATTTTTTCTTCAATCACTTTAGCTAATTTAGGATATCGCCTGAAGTACCAATTTTCCACTTCCTGTATATCATTCTCGTTGAGGTTATACATCTCATAAACAAGTTTATCTATCTCCACCTGTTCATTGGTCATATAGTCGTAGCGAGGGCTTTGTTTTTGTTTTTGGACAATTTTATAAAACAAATTAATTATTTTGCCGTTCTCTTGAATTAAATTTGGAACTTCCTTTAACTCATCAACCTGAGTATGAACAGTATGTCCAATATAATTTTTTAAAAAATGTTTGATAAGTTTTGAAGCATTCAGTGCAATTATAAATTCTTTTTTAGAATTATTGGGGAAAATGGTACAACCTTCTGTATCAAAAATAGAACACGAGCCGATTCTAAATGTCGGTGCATAATAGCCAGTTCTAGAAAATGTAATGCCTTCTTTGAAATAAAAATGTACATTTCTGGGATATGGCTTACCAGAATATTTATTTATTTTTTTTCCCTTTAATAAATATTCTACACATTGACAGTCCCACTTTATAAAATAATTTGTTGGAATATAATAATTTGGAAGCCATCCATTTTCTACATCACTTTCTCCTCCTTTGTCATATGGAATATAGTACCTACCACCAAAATACCATTGTTTATGCGTTTTGATATTTGGATCTGTACAGATTCCATTTTCTATGACATCTTTTTTAATTTTTTCATCATTTTTTATCTTTCTAAGTTCTTCTTCCTTTAATGCAAGATTTAAGTCTATTTCTTTATAACTTCCTCTTGTATTTGGAATTTGTCTTAAGTAATATTTATTATCACCTGTAGTTAATCCAGATTTTATCTCAGCAATATCTCCCAACTTCACCAGTTCAAGATTTTTACTATTAAAACTAATCTGATAAATATTTGGACCTTTCTGCTTAAATAGATTTCTTTGTCGCTTTTTGTCAAATAAAACTGTTGCCCCTTTTTCATCAGTGTGTATTTTTAGTTTTAGATTATCTACATCCTGCATTAATTGAAATAATTTTGGTGAAGCAATAAAAAAGGATAAATTAGAAAATTTACTAATAATCTCCTGCCTATAGGCGTAGATCGACATTTCCTTATCAGAAATGATTGTATATCCGTCTTTGCATTTTTCATCGGGTTTAATATCGACGATTAAATCCAGAGCAGCTTCTAAATCACCATTTTTAATATCAAGTCCATGAAAATCAGCAGCAATCAAAAGATTATCCTTTTCCTTTTCCGGACTACTCTTTTTAAATAAACAGATTCCCGTATTTACTGTAGCCGTAAAAGTTTTCATCGGCACAGAGATGAGATATTGGACTTTAGTTTCTTCAAATAATTTTTTACGGAGTTTGTAATGTGTTCTGATGGTCTGCCAGGTGTCACTCATAATATAACAAAGTATCCCACCCGGTTTTAAGACATTTAATCCCAGGGCAGTGAACACTCCGTAACTGTCTTTGCTATCCAGATTAAACTCATTCTTAGATATCTCTTCATCTACTGAAATACCGTAAGGGGGATTGGCTATAACAATATCAAAGCCCTCCCTTGCTCCCATAACCTCAAAGAAATCAAGATACCAGTTAAAAGTATCTATCTCTTGACCCTTCTTTATTTCTTCAATTTCTTTTTCCAGAGATGATATTTCCTGTGCAAGAGTTTCTTTCTTTCTTTCTTCTTCTTTAATTTCTATTTTAGTCTTTTCAATTAGAGTTAATTGACTTCCTACCTGCTTGAGTTTATCTTTTAAGGAATTTTCCATATTTTCAAGATACCAAATGGCAATATCACACTTTATTTTGATTATCTTGTCTTTTAAAATCTGTTTCTTAACATCAATATCAACTTCTGAAAATTCATCTTTTAATTTCTTATATTTTTCTATCAATTCAAATATCTTTTGATTGGTAAGAGTTCTTCGTTTTAAATCAAATTTAAATCCACATATTTTTGATACCAGACTATCACCTTTAAGAATTTTAAAATCAAGATTAATCAAAGGTGGAATATCCTTAATATTTTCAACTTCAAGATCAACTATAAGGGACAGCCATAGCCTTAATCGAGCAAGATGAACTGCTCTCTCCTGAATATCTACTCCATAAATGCAATCTTCAATAACTTTTTTTCTTAAATTATGCCTGCTTTCAGTTACCCCGATTTTTGCATTTAATATTTCTAATAGATCTACTAATTTATTAAGAATATCTACTGAAAAAGCACCCGATCCTACCCCCGGGTCAACTATTTTTAAGTTAAGGAGTTTCTCTTTAATTATTTGTGGCTTGTCAATTCCCTCTGCAGATAAGTTATATATAAACGACTTAAAAATTTCTTCTGGTATTTCAGGTATCTCATTGATTAGATAATTCAATAAAGATTGTTTTGTCATAAAAGATACAATAAAACGGGGCGTATAATAACTGCCGGATGCACGTCGGGGGTTAGGGATATCTTTATATTTTTCTGCTTCTATGGAAAGAATTAATTCTTCAAATATTTTTCCTATCATCTCAGGGTCTATCGCTACTTCTTCTTCAAATTCGGTGTCTTCTCTAATAGTAAAATTAAATCGTTCTAATAAGTCTTCATAAAGGTTGTTAAATGCTTTATTTGGAATAGATATCTTTTCTTCAATTTCGGAAAATTCAAAAAGACCACCATTAAGAAATGGAATATTTTCGAATCCTTGATAGAAAGTTTTTTAAACAGAGGAATTAAGAAATTTTTATAATAGTTTGTTTGGTTTGATTTAAAATTAGTGTAAAGAAATCTATACTCACCATTAAGCCAACCCTTTTTCTGAATAAAATATAAAAATAGAAGTCGATTCATAATTTCCTGAGTAAATTTATCAGCATCCTCTTTTTTAAATGAGGGGTTATTATTTCTAATTACATCTCTTAATTCTTTATACTTCTCAACAAATTCTTTATAAAATTCTTTGGATACTGCCTCAATATCGAAAGCTTCTTCGGATTTTGTCATTAAAGTTAATGTTGATATACCTTCATCAGCATAAATATTTGATAATCTCTCAGCAGCTGTTCTAAGCCTATCTGTCTTACCTACAGTTATTCTACGAAACCCTCTTGCCTCACGTTCTTTATCTTTTCCTATATATTTAGTGTTAATAAAATGAGCTTCATTATTCTCTTTGTTGGTAAAAACAATAATATTTTCAGGATAATACCTCGAGATTCTTTTTACTATTTCTCGCTCTGTACCTTTTAATAGACTTTCGATGATACAAAAAATAACTTTAAAATTATCTACTTTTGAAATTATCTTTATAGAAAGTATTTTATCCTTTACATTTTTAGGAAATTCAATAAGCACATCCTGATCAGTTGGTTCGAAATTTAATTTTTCTATAAACAATTTTTTTAGTATATCTGCATTTGCACCAATACTTTTTATTTGTTCAAGAATGGATAAAATCTCTGTTCTCCAGTTAACCACTTCATTCATAATAATATCTCCTTAAAATTTTTTAGGCTAATTGGTTTACTTTTCTTAAGAAAAATAGAATTCGCTGAATGGTCAAGCACTAAAGGTGTTTTATTTTGGCTCAATAATTTACTAAAAAGTTTTTCAAGATTTCCGTTTTCATTTATATATAAAAATATATTTTCATCTACAATATCGGAAATCAATCTATTTCTTTTTATGGAATTATAAAAGGTAATTTTATTTTTTTGTAAATAAGAAGAAATTAGTAACATCTTCCCTTTTTCAAATGATTTTTCTAAATAATTATATATTCGCTGATTTTTAACGCCCTTGGAAGTAAAAAATATAATCTCTTTATCTTTTTCTATTAATTTTTTTAGAATTCTTCGCTCAAAAGGTGAATGCCATCCACTGATAAAAACATAAGATAATTCTGCAAGAGAAAGTATAAATTTTTCTGCAGGGATTATTATATTTAAAGGAATTGCTCTTGAAATGAAAATGCTTATTTTCTTTTTCTCTAATAATTGTTCATTTCCTAATAAAAAAACCTGTTTATTATTTAAATATGTTTTTTGGTATTTAATCATGTTTTATATTTATAATACAAAAGTATGCCTTTCGTTTTATTATCTGCAAATAAAATAATTCTAAAGTGTTGAAAAATAAAGATTTGTTTTTTATTTGCGTTTATTTCATTAAAGAAGTTATATTTTTTACTATTTTTAATTTATGATTTTTTAGGTAGTTTTACAGGTAGTGTTTTCGTATAAATAATTTACCTGTTAACTGCTTTTCTAAAATAAAATTAAATATTTTCATAATTATATCACACGGTTACGACTACTGTATGGCAAGAATTAGGAAAATAATTGAAAAAAGTTTGATTTTTCTTAATTTATTTAAGAAAAACTATGATTTTGTATAAAAACAATCTGTTATTTATATACTACATTAATTGTCAAAAGTCCTGCTTTTTTGGAAGAAAAGTTTTTGGTTGTAATTTCCAGATAGAGTATTTAGTTAGTCCGGGTCGAGTGGTAAGGGAATCTGTCGCTATTCATTCCACTGGAAACCCTTATAAAATAAGCCTTTCAGCCCACATCTAAAATAAGCCATTTTAAGCCCTTTTAAGCGCCTATTTTAAAAAATAGGACAAATCACCTTAAGCAACCTCAAGAAACGCAGCTACGGCGATATTTCGTTGAAACCCTTATCTTGCAAGGCTTTCAAGCTCCTAAAAATAGCGTTTTTAGCCCTTTTTGTCTTATTTTCTTCATAATTTAGAAGAACTAACACTATCCCATATAACAAAAAAACGCGGAAACCTTTATGTTTACTACGTTTCAGAGCTTTGCCGTTTTTCCTCATAAAAACTGATAATGCTCTAATTCTATCTATATTTATCTCCCTTGTTTATGCTGTATTTTAGCAATGACAGAGGGGATAAAACTAACAATCTTTTACTTATAAATGGGGAAACTGTCTAGCAACTATAAGAAAGTAGCTTCTTGAAAGCCTTATAAAATAAGGGTTTCAGAAGGAGATAAACAGGAACAGAGAATCGTTATCTGTTCCATTTTCTTTATTCTCCTTTTTGTTTTTTAATTTTTTATATATTCAGTTTTTAATCCAAAAACAAAAAACCTCTTCAAAACCGAAGAGGTAATTTTCGTATCTCATCTCTCGGAAATGAATTTTCATTCCGCGGAAATTGGCACCAACATAATGTCTTTGGTTGTGAGATTATAAGAGTTCAATATTCTGTCTTTTAAATTAACTTAATTAAGTCAAATTGTCAGATTTTCTTTCAGGAAAATGGGATGTCACTATTTATTCTCTATATCAAATTAGTAGCTATCGCCCATAAGTAAAAGCTCTCGGGAGATATTACTTTTAATTTATTTATGATGTTAAAGTCGTCTGGAAGATCTACATCCTTTATTTTTAAAACATTTCTTTTTAATCGTTTGTTATCCATAAATCCACTAATGCGACATTATATTAAAATGTCGCATTAGTGGATTTTATTAATTTCTATAAATAAGTTTTTTATTTCCTCTTTTATTTTTCTGTTATGAGCATAGTCGAGCATTTCTGCTATATTAATCCGATAATTAAGAATTATATTAGAAACAATTTTTATATATTCATCTTTATCTATAAGGCTAATCTTTTTCATTTCCATAAATAAATCAACAAGTATTTTTTCTATCTTTGTCAGATTTTTTTCTTTAGAAATACGAGAAGAAACGGAGGATCTTAATATAATAGTTTTTGTTTTTAATTCTATAAATTTTTCTGCCTCAATTTTAGAAGGATTAAGGTAGATATTATAATAATTTTCGGTTAAGAAATCTCTTAGAGTAGATAGAAAATCTTTATCAGTATAGATAAAAGTTACAAATTGGCTTGGTAAATGATGGAAGAATCCTTTTAGTTGCTCGGTACTCCAGCAAGAAAATTCAAGAAGTGGGAATTTTTCTATCAATAATTTTATAATTTTTTTAGTAGGTTCTATATTCAGCTCAAATTCTTTTTGAATATTAGAATACCATCCTCTGCCTGCGGGATATATAACTTCATTTTTTTTAAGAAGGTAAAGATATTTTTTTAAAGTATCTTCTTCGAATTTAATTCCCTTTTCAGTAGAATATCTTTTTAAATCATTAATATGAAAATAATATCTATCTCTTGCGTAATCAATAATAGATTCTTTAATAGTTATGTTTGCCATCATTCCTCCTTTGTCATTTTATCTGTGTCGGGGGACGGGTAAAAATTAATCTTTTCTAATTTTTCTACAACTTAATATTAATACGACAAAAGGCTTATAAAATCCTTCTTTTTTGGGAAAATTGTTTTATTTTTATTCAGCTGTAATTATTATCCTTTGCTCTTTCCATTCCTCCCATTCGAGGTTGGTGAGCTCGGGTAGTTGAGTAAGGTCTTGCGGGTTTTTGAATCCTCCGCTTAGTGAATCTCTTAAGGCAATTATTTTCCGGGCGAGGGGTTCACTTATTTGCAAGATGCTGGTAAGTTCTTCCGGGGATGCGGAGTTGATGTTTATGACTTTATCTTCTGTGTTTGCGGGGGGAGGAGAAGCAGACAGGAAATCTACTTTGGCTTTATCGAATAATTCTTTGGTTCTTTCGGAGCTGTATTTATTGGTCCATAGGTTTACAAATTGATTCTGAAATATCTCAATTATTTCCGGGTCGTCTATTACCATTAGATTTTCGTCATTTCGGTTATTGGCTGAAAAGGTCCAGTTATAGGAGCCGGTGAGCAATATCCGGTTATCAATGATCGCAAATTTATTGTGCATTATATAATTGTTCGTACTTATTCTTGTTTTGATTCCCTTCTGCACCAGAAAACGGGATTGGCTGTATTTATAATCAACTTGGTCTTGATCCAGATAGAGCCTTACCTTTACGCCTCGCTCGCGGGCTTTTACAAGAGGGAGGGCTATTTCTCTATCGGTAAAGATATACATAGCTATATTGATGAAAGCCTGGGCTTGGTTGATATTTTTAATAATGGCTTTTTGGGGATTATCCGAGAGGGAGAAGTAGACTTCGGTTTTGGCAAGGGTGGAAATAGAAAATTGGGAAATAAAAATTATGGTAAATAAAATAAGGATAGTTATTTTGATTTGTTTTTTGTTTTGAAACATCTTTATAAATATCTCTTTTTATTTTTTTGAATAGACAGGCGAGACGCCTGTCCTACGTTGTTGAGAGTAGAGATTGCCGCGTCGCTTCGCAATGACAGCCTATTTCTTAAATTAGCCACTTCCAAAGAGGGATAAATTTAATGCCATTTTCTTCTTTCTGCAAGTCTTCGGTTAACAAAATTAAATTTTTTACATTTTGAAATTCTTCCTTAAATTCTAAAAGAGATTCTGTTTCTCTATCGGGGATTGTATTAGAAAAGCAAACATTAATCGCTGAAAGATGGTTGTTCTCCTTCACTATAAAATCTACCTCTCCCCTGCTCTTCCAATAAAATATTCCCTTCTGTTCTCCCCTCATCTGCAAAGCAACTCCCACGAGATTTTCAGCTAATTTTCCTCTATCTTGAGAAAATTTGAAAGCGACCGCACTTCGCAATCCATTATCCAAACAGATTATTTTTTTAGGATTTACCCTTTGAACTTTTAGGGAATAAGAAAATATAGGTAAAAAAGAAAAATACTGGGTTTCTTCAACGCAAGATAAATAAAAGGAAAGAGTTTGTCTAGAAAGAGGCATTCTTTGCCTGGTAACCTTAAAATAAGAATTAACTGAAAAATAAGAGGAAATATTAGTAAAAAGTGATTTTAATAAATCTTTTATTAAAGCGGTATTTTCTATAGAAAACCTGTCTTTTAAATCACGATAAACTAATAGTCCAAAATATTCCGAAAGTATTTTTTTCTTTAAGATAAAATCTTTCTCCAAAACAATTTCGGGAAAACTTCCCCACTCTAAATATTCTTCTAGATATTTCTTAATTTTAAATCGCTTTTCAGTATATTCAAAATCTTTTTCAATAGTTTCCCCTTTAAAATACAAGAATTCTCTAAAGTTTAAGGGGTATAATGGATAACTTATCGTCCGTCCTCTTAAGGAGGTAGCAATCTCATAAGAGAGTAATTTTGATGAAGAGCCAGTGATAAATATTCTTACTTTTTCTTTTTCATAGATTCTTCTTATAAAAGTTTCCCAGTTTTTTATATTCTGAATCTCATCAAAAAATAGAAATATTTCCACTTCTTTATTTTCCGGGTAGAGTTCAAAATAAGCCTCTAAAAGAAGAGTTAATTCTTGAAAATCTAAAGGTAAAATCCGATCATCCTCAAAACTAATATATAATATTCTTTTTTTAGGAATCCCTTTTTGTATGAGTTTTTTAATTAAAGATAAAAAATAATAACTTTTACCGCATCTCCTGGGTCCATAAATAGTAATTATCTTTTTAGAAGAAAGAGGAATTTTTAAATCTCTGTCAAAAATATTGGGTAATGAACTGGTCTGAAATTCTTTAATTATTAATTTGAATATTTCTTTTTTAAATATCGTATCTTTATTTATCATATTTACATTATACAGTTGTCTTTATGAAAAGTCAACTATTGTCTATAAATTGTCTTTATATAGAGTCAACTATACAGTATGGACTCCTGGGTTCCCGCGTGCGCGGGAATGACAGAAAGGGTAATGAGATTGCTTCGTCGTTTCACTTCTCGCAATGACAGAGAATATGTTTCCCGCCGAGTAGAACGATGGCGCGAATAGTTTAGGTTAAGCCTATCTGTTTCTGTCCCTTTCGGTTGACAGTGCCTCACTATCTTAACCTTGCTCCGTTTCCATCGTCCCCTCTAAAATTCCGTGCGTAGGCATTTCGCTCTACACGGCTTCAAACGATAATTCTTCTCACTGCCTTCCTGCTTAATGCAGTTTACATTGAGCATACCTACCACAGTTTCGTTACCATCTTCAATCCAGCTCTAAGTCTGGAAGATGTGTCCCTGGGTAGAACTTATCGTCCAGAGCCCCTTTGCTCTGCTTCCATTACAGAAACTTCACAGCTGTAGAGTCGGAAGAGGTCGGCTTTCACCTTCCTCTGTCCGCTCAATCAATCGGTACATACAGTTTTCCCGTATACCGCTTTCCGATATGATATCATATAGATACAGTTTTAAGACGCAAATCTGGTATAAGTGTTAATAAGCTCACCAACTTAAATTCACCATATAGTCTACTCTCATTATAGTACTTCCATCCGTAGTTTCTCCATCTTTTGTAGT
>Ga0209986_10003217_pt1 | contig 14440 bp, 9 predicted proteins | sample BlataG_FD_183168 | JGI IMG/M metagenome (GOLD analysis project Ga0209986, IMG submission 183168) | Deep subsurface microbial communities from Black Sea to uncover new lineages of life (NeLLi) - Black_00105 metaG (SPAdes) (version 2) | ecosystem: Environmental > Aquatic > Marine > Oceanic >...
ACCCTAATAACGATGACATCACCATAACAAAGATTATTCCAATCACGCATGGAGATGAAGTAGAATTAGGATTTTCGGAAAAAATTCACAATTCACTTATCCAAATCCAAGAAGAAGCTTCAAACGAGAATCTTTCAGTAGTAGGATGGTATCACTCTCATCCTGACGCTGAAACGCTTTTCTTTTCTGATGTTGATAAAAAAAATCACCTTTATTTTCAGAACGAAAAATTCCAATATGGATTTGGAATTGTTTTCGACCATTCCAAAATGAAAATATCAGATAATTTTGGTTTAGAAGTTTTTCGATTAAAAGATCACACAAAAGGAGATAAGAGCGATTACATAAAGGTTAAATACGAAATAGAGGCACCAAACTCTTTAGATTTTTACAAATGGGTTCAAAAATTCGTTGAATATGGACAAATTAAAAATCCTATACTAATTAAGGAAAGATTAGAATTAAGAGAACAAGTTCCGCGCGACCTTCAAGAAATTCCGATGTCCGCGGAACAATTGGAAATGGATTTCGATTTAGAATACCAAGATATTAATCCTGTTGTAGATGGTTTTAAAAAAGGATTGCAAAATTTTTCGAACTTAGTTTTAAATGATTACAAATCTGAGTTAGAAACTTGGTCGTCTGAATTTAACGATGGTGCGTTAAAAGGTCTAAATAGAATTAGTGATTCGCTAGCACATATGAATTTAACAATAGATAGTGGCTTTGAAAGAGTAGAAAAATGGATAGAAACGAAATTTAAAGAAAGAATTAACGAATATAAAGAAAAAGTAGAAGGATACGTAAACAAGCGCCTTTCAGGACAAGAAGATCTGAAAGCTAATACAAGCGAAATTAAAGAAATCTTAACTAACGAAATAAACAAACACTTAGAGCAGAGTATCGATTATATCACTAAGTCGATTAAAAAAGATCTCAACGAGACTATTAATAAATTATACGAGATTTCGATGTTAGATGTGAAGATAAAAGAAAGAATTGAAAATTCAACTAAGGAGATTTCAAGTTTAACGGAACAAATTCAAAATCTCTCGATTGATATCTTAAAAGGGATAAGTGCGATAAACCACCCTTTCGAAACAAATCTATCTACTAACTACGATAAATTAATATCGGAACTCGAACCATTCAAAGACAATTTTGACGAATTTGAAACATTTATTGAGAGATTACAGAAGATAATTCCTGATTTCCGTAATATAAAAAAATAGCGATTCTTGTATTTTTTTTTAATTTCTTTAAATAAACTTCTAAAAATACTTAAGGCTGGTAACTTTTGAGATATGTAATTTATATTTTGGAATACCAGTGGATAATCGTTTTAACTGATTTCTTCTGGCTACATTACTTAATACTCGTCCGATTCTATCTACTCTAATATCTATCGCAAAACTATCTTTCAAAATGGAATTTATTTTATAAGAAGATAGAATAACTACACTAGAAATGTTTTTTTCGCACAACATTTCAATAGCTTGTTTAACAAGCTTTGTTAACGCTTCTTTGTCTGGTTGATTTTCCATATACATTATAATATAATTTTTGAATCCTTTTAAAATTTTCATCAATAAAATAACGTGTGATATGCAATTTGGTTTGTTTTATTTATATTAATTCATTTAAAAAAAATAATCATTTTTTTTTTTTATCCTCTACAATAATCTGACCTATAATCTGAAAATGAAACCTATAAAAATAAGAACAAAAATTAAGGATACTTTACAACTTATTGTTCGAAAAATTTTTATTCAGGAATTATACATTGAGGGAAAGGAACCTCAAAGATCGTACTGTTTTGAGAGGAAATTTTTTGGATTATATGCGATATTTATATTATATTCGTTATTAATTTTATTGGGGATAAATTTTCCGGGGTCTTATCTAAACATCCTTACCTTTGGAAATCCGTTTGTTTTTAGTAGTGCATTGGTAGCTTTTTTTCTTGCATTGTCATTATTATATAATGTCGATAAAATTAGAGTTTTTATTTTTGAGGAGTATACAGCAATTAAACAGATTGTTTTATATATCGGAATGATAACTGGATTCTATTTGCTTTTTTTATTTATATTTTCAATAAATATTAACATTATAAGCTATTTATTAGGATTATCAACAGTGTGGCTTGTTCTATTAAGTACTAGGTTTTTTATGTATTCTAGAAAATTTGCTACAAAAATAGAAGACAGATTCATAACAAAGTATTCAGCATTTCGTGGATTTTTGGCTTTTATCGCCCCATATTTTATATTAGGAGTGCTTGTTGTAGCATCACTGTTTTACCGAGGATTTTTAGTCTTCATATCGTTAGATTTTTTTGGACCGTTTGCTCCTGCTGAAGCAGTGGGAGTTTACGTGTTAGAAATGCGACTAATCATGCCACTTATTTATTTCAGCTTAATATTAACTCTATTGTTTGTCATGTTTGAGTTTGTTTTTACAAGAAGACGAGCTGAAACCAGAAGAGCTGGTTTATTTGACAACTATACTTTTTCTTTAATTGTTTTATTCATTTTTTTCTTTCAAATATTTCAATTAACTATGTTTCTTGTGTTAAATCCAGCCACCATCACCGCACTAAAGGCTACAGTTGGGGACACAAGCATGACAATATGGTATGTTTTTATTGCTGAATTTGTTTTCTCAATGTACTTCTTATATAGAATTGTAAAAAAATTGGGACATTCTTTAGAATGGAGATTGCTAATATTTAAAAAAGACGGGCTAACTTTATTAATTTTAGGGTGTGTTTTTGCTCAAACTCTAACGCGTTTTGCTCTACAAACTCAAATTCCAAATCAAGAAATTACACTTGTTGGGCAGTTCTTTATGGCTGATAAATATATTGTTTCTTTAATAATGATAATTTTCCTTGGAAGTACATTGTTATTTTATTATTTAAAACCACACGAAACATCAATGTTTATTCGATTACAGAAGGAAACCGTTAATCAAGAAATTAAAAGCAGGGATATCATCTATCAATTGATAAGAAGCGAATACATAAGAAGAGGTAAAGCTTATCCTCTTGAAATTTTAGATCGGGAGTTAATAAGAGCAACAAAACTTTCAAAAAATAAAATTTACTCATTAGTTGAGAATTTGGCAAAAATTGACATGGACATTCTTTTAACTGAAAAGAAAGATGATCATGGGACTATGGTAAAGATAGTAGATTTTACCTCCGTTACAGAAAGTTACGACAAAAAAGAAATCGCTCAAAAAAAAGCAAAAAAGTATCTGTCAGAAAGACTCTATACCACTATGACTAAGAAGAAACGCAGCCATCTTAATTTAGGCACTATTAACAATAATGATAAAGCTTCGGATCAATTTCTAACTTCTCTTTCCACAGATTATAGCAAGAAGCAAAAAGATGAGGTGCTTTTTGAGCAAAAACAAAAAGAAACCATGATTTCTTTCACTAAAAAAGAAATCCCTACTTCTTTAAAAAATTTAATATTAGATATTTTAAAAAAAGAATATACATACCGAATTGAAAACGAAGAGAAGTATCCGGATTTCCATTTTAGTATATCAGAAATTGCTTCTCAAATTCAAATTGAAACCCGTATCTCTCCAGGTGAACTCTATCCAATGTTAGAGAGTATTAACGAATCAGATTTAGAATTAAGTTTAATTAAAAATCCAGAAGAACCAGAAGATAAAAAAGTTAGCTTTTTCCCGTTCGCAGACGACGATTTAAGTTATTCACTTGCAAATTTCAGACCTGAGGTATACAAAAAAGTCAGAATTGAGGTAATAAAGAATTACATGAAATCTCTACAAAGAAAGAAAGAAAGAACTATTTTTTCTAAACTTAGGAAAGAAATTGGTAATAAAACGGAAGAGCAACAAGTTTGGGACACGCTATATAAAATTCTGAATAATTATTACCCTTTATATGTAGCAATAGTAGAAAGAGTAAGGTTAGGAGAAGATTTGCCAAAAGTTATCAAAGTTTTTCCTAAAAAGGATATCGATGTATTTAGTATTGAATCTAAAGCTAAATAGATCTTGTACATTTTGTTTTTAATTTTGGCAATCTAAATATTAACTAATTTGAGTTAAAATGACGATCAAAAACAGAAAATATTTGTTGAAAAAAACGTTCATCGGTTTATCCTCTTTTCAGTTACTCGCAATGTTTAGAAGGGGTTTGTTTTATACATACTTATCAATTTATTTAAGAGATTTTTTGCATTTATCCGTTACTGAAACGACTTTATACGCTACACTTCCAATGATAATGAGCGTGATTTTTCAAAATTTTGTTTGGGGGCCTTTAAGCGATAAATTTCAAAAGCGAAGAACATTCATCATTTTAGGTGAGGTTCTAGCAGGAATAGGTACTACACTTGTATGGTTTATACACTCAATATTTTCGAATTTAATTATTGCTGGATATGTTATTATTTTTGGCTTAATGTGTATCGAAGCGTTTTGGTCTATGTCAAATATTAGTTGGAGTGCCCTCATTAGTGATATTTATCCTTCTTTCGAAAGAAGCAGGATCATGGGTCAATTGACTAGTGTTGGGGGGTTTGGTCGCATAATTGGAATTTCTATAGGTGGAATACTCTATAATAGTGGTTTTGGATTTCGAGATGGGCCTTTGTTTTTTGTAGCTTCACTTGTTATGTTTGCGTCTACTATTCCAATGTTATTTGCACCAGAAGGAGGAACACATTTTGAGCAAAAATTAGAGAGAGATACTAATAATAAACCAACGAAAAACGATAGTTACAAAGTAATCTTTATAATCTTTCTAATTTCGTTAATATTCATAAATTTCGGACGCAATTCCATAGCAACGATCTATAGTCAGTATCTAATTTTAGAAAGCGGTTTTGGAGTAGATAGCTTAATGCTAAGTTATATTGCCAACGCTCGATCGGTAGCAGTATTGACGATTGGATTTATCGCAGGTATTTTAAGCAGAAAATTTGGACATTCTCGTACTCTTATATTGGGTGTGATATTAGCAATTATCGCTTTGACGATTACTGCTCTGACAACAACTTTACCTTTTATATTTATGGGGAGTTTTTTATTAGGCATGTCTGAAGTAATGATTTTTGCATCGTCTTATGCTATTGCTTCTGATTTAATACCTTCAAGAATCAGAGCAAAAATGTTTGGGATGTATAATACAACCTTTTTTCTTTCCTGGGGATTGTCTTGTACGATTATCTCTGGACCTCTAATTGATTTTTTAATCTATGAAGGATTCGAGGAAGTATTCGCATATCAAACAGCTTTTCTCGTAGGAGCACTGATAACGGGGATTGGTTTAATTATATTTTTAGCACTAGAAATATGGATTAAATTAAAGAACAACATAGTTAAGAAATAAAATATAGAATATTTTTAAAAATAGAATAGAAAAAAAAATTAATAAGGATTTGATTATTTACAACAATCTTCACATTTTAGTTCAGATAGGGATACATATCCACAGTCTTCTCCCATAAAACACTCGAATTCGTTTTTTTCTTCGTTAAAAACTATATCTTGAGCACAACACTGAGGAAGTGTTTCAATTACTTTTCCACATCCACTACATTTGTATATTTCCATTTTTTCCATTTTATACATTCACCTTTTGTTTTGGATTGGTTTATTCAATGATTTCCATTGGCTTACCATGATGTTCGGGGATTTTTTGAGCTCCACAAGACGCTCCCATCCAACAAACTAATTCTTTACCTTCTTTATGCATAGGCTTACCGCAATGCGTAGGTAAATCTTGCTCCAATCCACATTCAACACATTTTAATTTTCCCATTTTTATATCAACCTCATTTTCTTCTTTTTTGGTATTAGTTTCTTTAATTTCCTCCTCATTTACAGATTTTACATATTTGTGAGGGTCTTTCTTGAATTTAACTAAACACGATTCGTTACAAAAATAATATTTCTCTCCATCTTGCTCGTGTTCAATCCAATCTTCGGGTTTTCCCTTCATACCGCAAACAGGATCAATTACTAAATCTTCTTCCCTGCTTTTCATTTGCATTAACTTTGGGTTCATATTATCGTAATTCTTAAACTTTTCAGGGTCTTGTTTAAAGTGAGCTTCACAGTTCGCACCGCAAAAGTGATAGATTTTTCCTTGATATTCATGTTCTATAGCGCGTCTTGGATCAATTTCCATACCGCAAACAGGATCTACAACCTTTTCTTGGGAGATTAATAATCTTTCTTCTTCGATTTGTTGCGATGTTTTTGGCTCGTATCTTTTCAAGAAAAGCGCATTAGTAACAACGGAAACAGAACTAGATGCCATAAAAACGGCAGCTAAATAGGGAGGTAAAAAGAATCCGGTTGCGAAATACAGAACTCCCGCAGCTATAGGAATTCCAATTAAATTGTATATAAAAGCCCAAAACAAGTTTGTTATCATTTTTCGATAAGTTTTTTTAGATAGATTAATAGCAGAAACCACATTCCGAAGATCTCCTCTCATGAGTACTATATCTGCAGTTTCCATAGCAATATCGGTGCCTGAACCTATAGCAATTCCGACGTCTGCTTGGGCTAAAGCAGGAGCGTCGTTTATTCCATCTCCAACCATGCCAACAACTTTATTTCCCGCCGATTCTTGTAAATTTTTAATAGTTTCAGCTTTTTCGTTCGGTAAAACTTCCGCGAAAATATGTTGCTCGTCGAATTTTAACTGTTTACCTATGCTTAAGGCAGTTTGCTTGTTGTCTCCAGTTAGCATAAAAACTTCTAATCCCTTCTCTCTCAGTTTTTCTAATGCGTAAGGCGCTTGATCTTTTATTTTGTCAGAAATTCCGATAATTCCTTTGATCTCATCATCAACACAAATTAATATCGTTGTTATTCCTTGTTCTTGAAATTCAGTGAACTTAGCTTTATAAGGACCGATAGAAATGTTATTATCCTCCATTAATTTTTCGTTTCCTATCAATACGCTTTTGTTTTTTACATTGGTTTTTATACCTTTCCCGAGTACGGCATCGAATTCAGTAGGAATTTCGAGAGTTAACCCTTTTTGATTTGCTTCTTCGATAATAGCTTGTCCAAGAAGGTGTTCCGAACCCATTTCAGCGCTTCCCGCAAAATATAATAACTCGTCTACATCGTAACCTTTCCCTTTTAAGTCTTTTTCGGTAAATATTGCTGAAACTTTTGGTTTTCCTACGGTTAAAGTCCCCGTTTTGTCAAAGACAATTGTATTAATCTTGCTAATCGCTTCTAAAGAATCACCACCCTTTAATAAAATTCCATTTTCAGCGCCTTTACCAGTTCCAACCATAACGGCTGTAGGAATTGCCAAACCAAGAGCACATGGGCACGAGATTACAACAACGGATGTAAAAACTAGTAGCGATAATTCTAATCCTATCCCTGCTATTAAATACCAATAAAGAAACGCTCCAGTGGCAATAATAATAACAGCAGGGACAAAATAATTGCTAACTTTATCTGCTAATTTTTGTTTTGCTGCTTTTTTACTCTGGGCTTCCTTTACAAAATCGATTATTTGAAACAATAACGTATCTTTCCCTATTTTTTCGGCTACAATATTTATCAGGCCAGTTTGATTAACCGTTGCGCCTATTACTTCGCTATCAATTTCCTTTTTCACATATCTGCTTTCTCCAGTAATCATAGACTCATCTATTTTTGTTTTTCCTTCCACTACTCTTCCGTCAAGAGGTATTTTTTCACCAGGCCGAACAACTAAAATATCTCCTATTTCTATCTCTTCAATAGGGATCTCAATTTCTTTTCCATCCTTTAAAAGAGTAGCCGTTTTTGGTTGCAATCCAATAAGTTTCTTGATTGCTTCTGAAGTCTGACCTTTAGTTTTGTGTTCGAAATATTTTCCAATTAAAAGGAAAGCAAGAATCATACTCATTGCTTCGTAAAAAGTATTCCCTTCAATGAGAAAGGTAGTTAAAATTGAGTACACTAAGGCAGTTGTAGTTCCTAAAGCAACTAAAACATCCATATTGGTAGATTTATTTCTTAAGGATTTATATGCGCCAATAAGAAAGAAAGATCCCGCAATACTAAAATCAGCTATCGCAAAAAAGAAAAGAATAACATTTCTAGTAAAAGATGCTGCTACAAACCAACTTATTGGAGTAATTATAAAAGCAAACGCTAAGGCAATTAGCAAGATTCGCAACCGATATCTCATTTCTTTTTTATGTGTCTCGATTTCTTTATCTATTGCTCCAGCAGCTTTTTCGATTTTATAGCCTAATTGTTTTATTTTTAAATAAATTTTGCTCTCGTCAAGTTGTAGTTCATTGAATTCTATAAACATTTTGCTTGCCTTGAGATTTCCTCTAACATCATAAATACCTTCAATTCTCCTAACATTATCGACAAAGTCGTTGAAATCTGACTCCGAAAGAGATTCTACTACTTTTATATCAATTTTTGCTAAGGTTGCTTTGTATCCCAAGTCCCTAATTGCTTTATGAAATTCATCATAACTAGTCCTATTTGAGTTAAATTCGACAGTAGCCTCTTCATTAGCAAAATTAACAACAGAGCTGTTAACACCCTCTAAATTTTTCAATTTAGTTTCAATTTTAAGGGCACAAGAAGCGCATGTCATTCCTCCAAGTTTAATTTTTATTTTTTCGCTTGCGTTTGTTTCCATTTGATACCACCTTTTTTCTAATTCTTAATTATCATTTTAGTTAATTATACATTTTGCTTATATTTTGAAATAATAATGACATGGTTCAGTGAGACTCTTAATGAGATCTCTCAAAATGTTTATAATTTAAAAATTCAATAAAATTTATACTTTAAAAATTAGGAATTCTTCGAAATAACATCAAAGAAGTGAAGGGACTACTAAAACGATAATTCTAATTACATTTCTTAATAGATATTTAACTAAATAGTTGTTATTTTTGACTTTCACGATATTTCTTAATTGCTTCTTGCAATCCATCAGCAGCTAAATTACTACAATGCATTTTAATTGGAGGTAATCCGTCTAAAGACTCAGCAACATCGTTTCTAGTTATCTTCATGGCATCATCAAGCGTTTTACCCTTGGCTAATTCTGTTATCATGGAAGAAGTTGCGATTGCAGCCGCACACCCGAATGTTTGAAATGAAATATCGTTTATTATTTCTGCTCCATTTTTTTCTTCTACTTTAATATAGATATACATGAGATCTCCACAAACGGGGTTTCCTATTTCTCCTATTGCGTCAGCATCTTTCATTTCGCCCATATTACGCGGATTTCGAAAATGATCCATTACTTTATCTGAATAAATTTCAATTCACCATTTATACTGATATGTAATATATTAGAAAAGAAATTGACAAATTTAGTTTTTATGATTTTTGCTTTTAAAATATAGAAATCCTACTTTATGAGATTAATACTGTTAAATTTAGTTTAAAATCAATAATCTCCTTTTTTTAGGTAAAGATACTTTCCTTACGCCCAATTCTTCTACGTATTCTACTGCTTTAATAAGTTTTTTTGCAGACTGATGGAAAAAGCATACTTCTTTTGGTTCAAGAACTTTTATCATTTCAGCAAGTTGTATCTTATCTGCGTGTAATTTAATTTTAAGTTGAGGCATAAAAGTATTAATTAAAAATGCCCTAAATGGTGTTTTCCACGTTTCGGAAAATTCTATTATATTAGCACCCGATATTAAATCCATTCCTGGTTGTTCGTGAATAGCCCCTGCAAGAAACACTAAATTGTGAGGATTACGACCAACTACATTGATAATATTTCTAATTAAACCGTAAGATAGATCTGGAGGATGAGAAATTATTATGTTATTCTTCTTCCGTAAAAACTCAAAATCGTTGCGCTCAAACCATCTAAATTTAATGCTATTAAAAGGATTTGCTTTGTTCCCTATTAATCGTGAAATAGGGCCATAGATATATTCGTATCGATGATTAATTACTTGAATATTTTTTCTAACCATCATGTCTACATAAATATTTGGGCGTTTTGTAAAATCTTTTTTTCTTAATTGTAACTTTCTGAAATACCTCCAAAACGTCAGCATAAAGCTTATGGCTAAACTTGATGGGTCTGCTCCTATTAAAACATTATCTTCATATTCCGCTTTTTGTTCTAAGAAGAGAATTAAACTATGAAACTGATCAGATATATCTCCATGTTCTTCATGGGCACTGGTTCCGTCAATTAAGAGATAATCTATAGGACGCGAAATTTGTTCTAAAAATCTTTTTGTCCCAGCAAATGGCGTTATATCATAATATGTATAGTCACCAGTGTATAAAAACCTAAAATCATTAACTTTTGCTAAAAACATCAATGCTCCTGGCATATGACCCGCATGAAAAAACGAGAGGAAACATCCGTTATCTTTAAATTCTATTTTATCTCCATTTTCTACATAAATAACATTTTTAACAATATTTCGATATTCCTCTTCGTCGATCTCTTCGTGATTTTCTTGTTTTAAGAAGTTTGAATCTCTTAAGAGGAACAAATCTAACGTAATTCTTGAGCAAAGAACAGGTACTTCGGGGTTGAGCTGTATTAATTTTTTAAGACCCGAAATATGGTCGTAATGACTATGTGAGGCAAAAATAGCATCAATCTTTGGAATAAACGATATTTGCTCTTGAATATTTTCAGAAGCTAATTCTTTTTCAATATCCTTTTTTTCTATTTGTCTATTTTCTTCTTCTAAAATTAATTGATGTAAATTCGCCAGATAATCTTCGATATATTTAGAATCGTCAGGTCTTTCATAAGTTACATTCTCTTCTTTCCCTTCTTTCCCTTCTTTCTCCTCTTTTTCTTCTTCCTCTTCTTTATTTTTTGATTCTGAAATACCACAATCTAATAATATATTGAGATTTCCTAATCCTAAAATATGACAATTATGATTTGGTTTAAGTACAATAGGATAGATAGTTACTCTAGTCTTCTCGTCTTTATTTTCACTAGACATAGATATATTTTTAAAATAATTAGCATCAAACTTTCTCTCGATCTTATCAATAGCTACTGAAATTTGACTTGCTCCTACGGGAACCCCCGTGATATAGAAATACCAGCCATACTTTTTTACTAAGCCCTCGAGATTTTCATACATTTTATCCCCAATAAGAGATTTAACAACAATAACCCTCTCTTTTTTGTAAAAGATAATTTTTCCAATAGATTTCTTCTCTTTCAAGGGAACATCTTGATTTTCAACCAATAAATCATGTAAAACGTCTTTAATTGGCATTTGAGGGATATTACTTGATTTAATAAGCTTTGAATATTGAACATATTCTTTGGTGTTGTATAAGGAGCGCATGTTTTCTTTTTCTTTTAGTGGGATAATTAAGTCTTCAAACGAATAGTCTTCTCTGCTTAGGGTTTTTTCTTCTTTTTTGGATTCTTTTTTCTTCTTTGCATTACTTGCCTTGTTGGATTTTTGCTTAGGTTTAGAAACAAAGAAAAACCAACCGTATGAATAAATTAGTTTTCCTCTATTCCAAATGATATCCTGCCCCAAATGGGTTGTAACTACAATAATTCTCTCTTTTGGAGAGTATATTATTTTTGATATCGAATCTTTAGTCTTTTTAGAAATGTAACTATTTTTTAATAACAAATCATTTAAGACATCTTCAATAGGTTTCTGAGGAATTTTCTTACTTTCCATTAGTCTTAATTTATCATTATAAGATCTTATTTTGTAGGAAGAATCTAATTCTTCTCTTTTTTCGAGCTCTATAGTTTTATCTAAAAATTTAAATTCCTCTTTATCCATTAAGTTAAACAATTTTTTTTAGAGTATAAGGTTTATTGAGAAAAATTAAGACGAAAAAAATAGAGAATGATAAGAAATTAAAGTTATTTTAAAGTTATTGGTATAATTTGATTACTTTCTCAAGATCGATTGGTCCGTTTACGTTTATTAAGCTGACTAAATTTTGATCTAACGGTTTTATCGATTCTTCAACTGATATGTAATTTATGTTCCAAGTCTTATCGATTATACTATTTAAAGCATAATTTTTTTCTTGAATTATTTTTTTCGCAAGTTCATATGTTTTTTCAACAGGATAGATTGCAAATAATGGCTCCAAAAATCCATTATTCCATCTTGGAATACAACAATCGTATCCTTCGACTTCTTTAATCAATAATTCGATCACTTCAGGTTTGATTAAAGGCATATCGCCCGATAATAGAAAGCCCTTTTCAAAACCTAAATTATTCAATTCTTTAAAACCAGAATATATACCTAACATTGGAGTTCTTACATCGGACTCCCCGATAATTTTTGTATCGTCAACGATGAAGTTAATGTCTCTTGGAAAATTAATCTCCCTATAATAGGAATTAATCTGATATTCTGAGTTAGCAACCAAAAAAACATCTTCGTCAAATTTAGAAAGCGTTTCTATTTGGTGTAAAATTAACGGTTTTCCGAGTACATCTAAAACAGCAGCAGATTCGTTTCCAAAGCGGATATTTTTTCCTCCAATTAATATTACTATTGCGAGCTTTTTTTGATCATCCATAAGTAAAATCTAACCTTTTACATCAATTAAAAATTATTAATAATGATGTTTGATATCAAAATATAAAAATTACTTTCTTATATTAAACTTATAAAAAAGATTAATATAAACATTATTATAAACAAAATATGGAAAAAATTGAATATCTAGATGGGAGTTATGCTATTTGGCATGAATCTAATAGTCAAAAATATTTAGAGGTTTACGCGTTTAATCATTATGATTTGGGTTTTCTTGAAAGCAAATTTCTCTCGAGAAAAATTCGTACTTTGAAAGAACTTATTGAGATTCTTGCACTTAAATTTATTCCTAAAAGATATGCTTATCAAAAATTTATAAGTATGGCTCAAGAATATGAAAAATTTATTCCAAGGTATTTACAACAGGAAATGCAAGGGATGGCTGATGCTTTAGAAAATATTTCTTACAAAGATATTCTTTTACAAAATTGTTTTTTAGATATCCTTTATGGTCAATTAATTCCAATGAATAATTACGACTTAGCTCTTCATTCTTATGACTTTGGATGCACAACTTTTGGCGTAATAAATCAAAATTCAACATTAACAGGGCAAAATTTTGATTTAGCAGTGATTTTTAAGCCTACTTTAACATTTACATTGATTAAAATGCCTAATAAACCTGATATCTTTTCATTAAGAACTGGAGCTTTATTAAGTTTACCAGTTGGAAGGAATAGTCATGGTGTAGCTTTATCTGTAACTGTTATTAAAAACCATATGAAGGGTTTTATATCAATCCCATCTTCAATTAAAGCAAGAATTGCATTTGAAAAGTGTAATAATGCAGAAACATTGTATAATTTCATGATTAATACACCTAGTACAACTAGCGGCACTCTTCTCATAGCAGATGAATCAAAAATTATAGCATTAGAAATTCTACCGTCTAAATATAAACGAGAAGATGTTACAAATACAATAGTAAGATCAAATACTTATATTTCAAATTCTTTGCAAAAATACCTTATTAAACCAAAATATTCAAAAAAAAGACAAAAATATGCAGAGAAGCAATTAAATGAAGCCTATAATAATAATAATAATAATAATAAAGGATTAACAGATGACGGGTTATTGAATTTATTGGCTGATGATCCTATTATATGTCGTATGAAATACCGTAGATCCAAAACTATAGCTTTCAATACAAAATTATATTTTGGATTAGGAAATCCGAATCAAAATAAACCTGGGATAGTTCCTTTTAATCAAATAAATGAACCATTAAAATAATTTTTAGATTCGTATTATGAAAAAGCATATTAAAAATAGATATTTTAACGATAATTTTCTTTATGAGACTCGTCATTAAACATATAATTCACTCCTTTTCTTAAGGGGGATATTTTTCTTAATCTGTTAATTATGGGAGGTAATTTTTCTAAGAAGTAATTTACATCATCTTCCGTAGTGAACCTTCCAACTGTCACCCTTAAAGAACCATGAGCTTCATGAGGTTTCAAACCTATAGCTAATAGTACATGTGATGGATCTAATGATTTTGAGGAACAGGCAGATCCTGTTGATGCTGCTATGCCCTCCGAATCCAAATCTAATACGATGGATTCTCCTTCTATAAACCTTATACCCAAATTAACATTATTGGGCAATCTCTTAGTAGGATGTCCGTTTAAATATGAATCTCCAATATTTTTTAATACATTTCTTATAATTTTATCCCTAAAATTGGTTTGTATTTCAATTTCTTTTGGCATTTCGTTTTTAGCAAGTTCTACTGCTTTAGCAAATCCAGCTATACCCGGAACATTCACAGTACTGGGTCTCATATCACTCTCATGTCCACCACCATACATTATAGGCTCAATAAATTTTCCCCAGCTCTCTCTAACTCCTTTATTTCGTAGGTA
>Ga0209986_10003220_pt1 | contig 14427 bp, 12 predicted proteins | sample BlataG_FD_183168 | JGI IMG/M metagenome (GOLD analysis project Ga0209986, IMG submission 183168) | Deep subsurface microbial communities from Black Sea to uncover new lineages of life (NeLLi) - Black_00105 metaG (SPAdes) (version 2) | ecosystem: Environmental > Aquatic > Marine > Oceanic >...
GCCGTTCTTAATAACCAGCAGCCCATAGAGGGTCTCCAATTCAGCCGCATTGTAATATAGCTCCGCCACAAGCATCGGATCCAGCCCCTGCTCTGCAGGCGTTGACACCTTCCAATCATCTCCAGGTAGCGGTGTGTATTCAACCGCTTCGAGATCCTCAGTCCGAGGGCCGCAACCGACCAGGGTTAATAGGATTAAGATCACGCTGGCGAATAAGAGGAAAGAATAGTGACGCCTCTTAGAGCGGAACAAAGAGCAGCGCACGATATGTTTCAGCAGGTTCAGCCTCAGCGTGTCATTGTCTTTGCGCGTAGTGTACATAATATCGTGTAATCCTTTTAACCTACCCCCATAAAGGATACCACTTCTTAAGTTAGAGTTACCAGCATTCGTGAGTAAAGAAAAAGGGAAGCGGTTTTGCTTCCCTCAGTAGTTTTCATTGGTAGCGGGGGTTGGATTCGAACCAACGACCTTCGGGTTATGAGCCCGATCAGTTTCAACGAAAGATACCCTAGTGCACAATCTAGCGTTTTGTTCATCGCATAGGGGGATGAGAAAATTTTAATATTTTGCACAACACATATATGCTGATGCTTTGTGACTTAGAAATCACTGCACTGACATGATGGATTCCCACCTCAAACATTTTGTGCAACGCTATCGCTGCAATACCAGAAATAAAATTTTACGAACCTTATCAACTTTAAACTAGCAGTAGATAAAACGATGTCAGTAAACCTCAAAAAGAAGAGTTGCCTTGGACAGAAAAAGCGAATCTCATATTTGCAAAGAAGTCAGTCCTTCTAATATAGCGTATTTCGTCAGCTGGGCGAGGGTTCGGATGCCTAGTTTCTCTATGATCTGCCTGCGGTGAGTCTCGACAGTCTTCACACTAATTCTAAACTCTAGAGCAATTCCCCTCATGCTTTTGCCGTCAGCCAGAAGCTGAAGCACACCACGCTCCCTAGGCGTCAGAACAGAAGACGCAGGGGACCTATTGCCCCGCAGGTAGCGCAGGTAATCTTTGATTATCATGTCAGCTATGCTGGGGCTTAAGAAAGTTTGACCAACAGTCACGGCATGAATAGCCTGTATCAATTCCTCTACAGGGCAACTCTTGGTCAAGTAACCTGAAGCACCGGCCTTCATTATACTTCTTATGATTCGCCCATCTAGGTAATTTGATAGCCCTAACACTTTTATGGCTGGGTGTCTGGTAACAATCCGTCGAGTGACTTCCACTCCATTCAAATCGGGCATGTCAACCTCAACTATCACTACGTCCGGTAAGAGTTCCTCGGCCATTCGCACCGTACTCCACCCATCCTCTGCTTCACCAACGATTTCTATGTCCGGATTGGTCTTCAATAAGGTAAGAAGACCCAAACGCACGATCTTTTTGTCATCACCAATAAGCACTCTTATTCCCATAGCAGTTACGAATTCAGACTGTCTTTGGCAAAATTATACACATTATTAAGAAGGTCAGTAATTTCCTGACCTATTATACACCATTCAAAGCCAAAATAAAACAGAATACCAGGATTTTCCCGATTGATTGCCGCTAGCTCTATTGTTATAATGGCGTTAACCTAAGGTCTGTTGCTCTATAAATCGTTGTATAAGCGTAGGCTTGGCAGTGATAAGCGAACTTATACCAAACTTAGTGAGAGCTCTCACCGAATGTGACTCTGAAGCCACGATTACGTGTGTTAGACGAGCCATCGAAAGCAATGTTAACCCCATCAAGGTTATGGACGCAATGACAACAGCCATTAGGCAAATTGGAGACCGCTTCGGTATAGGAGAACTTGGGCTTCCAGACCTAATTGGTGCCGCAGAGGCAATGCAGAGTGCTATGCCGATATTAGAACGAGAGGTCAAAAGGCACGGTGGAAACGCAGTAAGTTCAGGTACCGTTGTCATAGGAACGGTCTTTGGTGATATCCATACCATGGGTAAAACCATAGTAATAGCCCTCCTTAGGGCCGCAGGGTTTAAGGTGTATGACCTGGGTGTTGATGTGAAACCCGAGCAATTCATAGAGGCAATATACACCTATAGCCCCGATATTGTAGCTATGTCAGCGCTTATGACCACAAGTGCGCTGCAGCAACAGGCAGTTATTGAGGCTCTGAGAAAAGAGGACGTAAGGCATCAGATTAAGGTCATGGTGGGTGGGGGAGCCATAACACAGCAATTTGCCAACCGAATCGGGGCTGATGGTTATGCTGCCACTGCTGCTGGTGCCGTCGAGGTAGCCAAGCGATTGGTCAGTGGCCGTGGAGCCGAGAGACTAGAAACTCAAGCCGCAAGAGGAGCAGCCCCTATTGACTTAGATGTGTGTGCAGGGGGAAGGTCTAGTGCAAGAGAGGGAACTTCTACCAAGAAGGGGGATGTGTTCTAACCGCCGCTAAACGTGGCGGTTTTTTCATCTTTCCCTCCTTTCTTTAAGAGCCCCGGTGCTGGTAGGCACCGGCACCGGGGTAAAATAATATGGTTAGTTTTGTATTTCAACAAGAAAAAAGAAGGGAAGACAAATGGTAGAGGAGCAAAAGTACCTATCTATCAAAGAACTGTTTGATTTGAGTGGTAAGGTGGCAATTGTTACCGGGGGTGCATCCGGTATTGGCCTCGCCTGCGCCAAGCGGTTAGCTGAAGCTGGGGCTGCCGTAATGATAGCCGACCTTAATCCGGAGACCGGAAAAAAGAAAACCAAAGAGCTGACTACGGCTGATTACAAAGCTGATTTCGTCAAGTGCGATGTAACTCAGGAACCAGATGTTGCTAATGTGGTCGACACCGCAGTTAAAACCTTTGGCGGACTGGATATTATGGTGAATAACGCCGGTATATATCCTACGAAACCTATAACCGAGATGGACGTAAAAACTTGGGATAGAATAATGGATATAAACATGAAGGGAGTGTTTTTCGGTTGCCTTAAAGCAAGCCAGCAGATGATTAAGCAAGGGCGAGGCGGAAGCATAATTAATATAGCCTCGGCAAGTGCCTTTCATCCCACAATAGGCTTTACAGCTTACGATAGTTCTAAAGCAGGGGTATGGATGCTAACCAGAACCCTAGCTGTGGAACTAGCCCCATATAAAATATGGGTGAATTCTATTAGCCCGGGACCAATCCAAACTGAAGGGTGCTCGTCACCAGAGGCCATAGAATTCAATAGACGCAGGCTGAATCGTATCCTAATGGGTCGCATTGGTAGACCAGACGAGATCGCAAATGTCGTCTTGTTCTTGGCGTCTCCCGCTTCCAGTTTTATTACCGGCAGTGACATCGTCGCTGATGCCGGGTGGACATTAACCTAGTACAGCAATTAAAGGTAGAGTATAAAGCATGACCGAAATCATAGAAAGACCAAGATCTTATAGTGACACTGCCAAAGATATTGCTCGACGTATCTTCAGACACGAAAATGGTGTCCTCCTCATCATCTTAGTAGCATTGATGGCAGTGCTAGCAGTGCTGACTAGGGGCAAATCAGCTACTATATCTAACATAAGCAATATTGCGTTACAGAGTTCGACCAGGGGAGTGGTAGCGATAGGTGAGATGTTTGTCATATTAACGGGTGGTATTGACATATCGGTTGGTGCCATAGCGATTCTATCTTTTGTGATAGGCGCCGACTTGATGGCTGGCAGTAGCGGTTTCCCAATCGGGCCTATAGCAGTTATGCTACTAATCGGAGCTGGTGTGGGGATAGTTAATGGTGCGTTAGTCTCCTATGTTGGTGTGCCATCGATAATAGTAACGCTGGCTATGTGGGGATTACTGGGAGGGCTAGCCTGGTTTGCTAATGAAGGTCTCCCAATCATTAACCTACCCCAAGAGTTGGCTTTCATTGGCCAGGGAAGGATTGGGCAACTACCGATGGCGGCTGTTATTTTTATAGCGGTAGCTGTAGTTGCTTATTTCACTCTGAATCACACTACTTTTGGTCGTTCAGTCTATGCCGTTGGCGGCAATCCAGTAAGCGCCTGGCTCTCCGGCATAAGCATCAAAAAAATACAATTTATGGTCTTTGTTATTTCCGGATTTTGCGCAGCACTAGGTGGTTTAATAATATTGTCGCGTATCATGTGCGGTTCTATGTCTGCTGGGGGTGGCCTTGAACTAGACGCCATAGCTGCAGTTCTTGTCGGAGGCATTAGTTTAATGGGCGGCAGAGGCACCGTTTTTGGGGCGGTCATTGGGGTTTTTATCATAGGTATTATCAATAATGGCATGAATTTGTTACTGACAAGGCCAGCTTTTCAGGATATTGTGAGGGGAACAGTAATAATTGCCGCTGTAGCCATTGACTATAGGCGCAGACGTTAGGAAAAAGTCGGTATTAATTTTAAGATGGGATGGTGGACAGGTTATGTAAAAAAGTTGCAATTTTAAACCTAGTCTGCGTTAACCAAAAACTAAATACAGAGAAGGAGGGAGTGCCTATGATAAAATAATGTGATGGTTAGTATAGCTAAGAATCTTGAACAAAGGAGGAAAACGCGTTGAAGAGATTTATTATTCCGTTAATGGCGGTAGCCGTAGTAGCTGCTCTACTCCTTGGCTGTATGCCGGGGGCGCCAGAAGCACCACCAGTAGAGCCACCAGTAACGCCACCACCGGTAGAACCACCAGTGACACCAGCAGTTGGGTGTACGCCACCGGCAAGAACACCACCAGGAGGAGCAACCAGCTGGTCAGGCTCCTATGACCCAGATACGTGGGTGTGGGAGTCGGTCTACAACAGCTCAGCAACAGGAATTCCAACAGCAGAACCAGAAGGCATATGGGATGGGTTCGCAGTAAAGCCTGATGGTACCCCTTACCACTTCGCCTGGCAAATATGCACCCTGGATATGCCATGGTGCGCCTCGGCTTATGGAGTATCCGAGAGCTATTTTAAGAGGGCTGGCGCTGAGGTTACCATGTTGAACTCTAATCTGAGTTCGGACGCTGAGCTTGCCCAGTTGGACGACATGGTAGTAAAAGGCGACGTAGATGCCTTCATGCTGCTCCCTATAGATACTGTTTCGCTGGTTCCCAAGATTGAAGAGGTTACAGATAAAGGCTTTCCATGTTTTTCCTTTGGCGTCATAGTTCCTGGTCCGGCTCTTGCGTCTAGCTGTGCGCACGATTATGAGCGCTTGGGTGAAGAAGGCGGGAGGGCCTTTGCCGAATACGCTGAGGCAAGAGGTGAGCCAATCGAAGTATATGAGCTTTGGGGCATGTATGGACATTACGACGCAGTAGAGCGTCACATCGGACTCCACAGGATACTTGATGACCATCCTCTGGTTACGGTAATTGAAAGTGGCGAGTGTCTCTTTATGGACCCACTGGCTATGGATGCCGTAATTACTGTTTTCTCAGCCCATCCTGAGTGGGAGGCAATTTATGATATGGGTAATATGGCTGGCGGAGTTATCGAGGGACTGAGGACAATAGATCGGCTCTATCCCATTGGTGATCCGGGGCACGTCTTTGTGGTTTGTCAGGATGAATCCCCGGTGGCGATGGAGGGTTTAGCGGATGGTTATGTTGACACTGTTGTTTGCCACAGCCCCTGGGAGACAGTAGACGGTTCTATCAAGACCATCTTCCACAATATTATATTGGGGCAGCCGCTATATAGGCACTACAACTGCGCAACTTATCGTCTTGCAGCGGGGGATGCCGACAATCCGCTTGTGTGGGGTAACGCTTTGAGAATGGAAATACCCTTTGACGATTACCCGGTCTACCATGTGCCTGAGCTTATCGAGACTCCTACGTTGGCTATGAGGATGCAGCTTTGCGGCTACTGATTTCTACCAAGGCTATGTTAGAATAGCTATAAGCTAGGGCTACCAAGAGTTACCTGGCAGAATATCTTGTGTGCCAATAAGCAACTCTTGGTAGCCCTCCCTGTTGCCGAAAAGGTGATAGCCTTATGGTAAAAGAATAGGACAGGGCTGTTGAGTTCCTTTTTCAACATGTGCAGCAGTCCATATTATTAGGTTAGTTCTGAAGGAGCAAAGAGGGTGTAGAAGGAGGCATATAGATGGCAGTTGAGACCCTAGAAAACTTGAAAAGAGCCGTCATAGAATACGACACTGAAGGTGCCGCCAGCTGGGCCAGGAAAATAGTGAAGAAAAAGATAGACCCTATTAAGGCATTAGATGCGCTGACCGAGACCATCAGGCAGGTCGGTGACCGCTTTGGTAGAGGCGAGCTCTGGCTTCCTGACCTGGTGGGGGCAGCCGATGCCATGCAAGCTGCCACGCCCATTCTGGAAGAAGAGCTTAAGAAAACAGGAGCGAAGCGAGAAGCCCTGGGTACTGTTGTCGCCGGGACGGTTTTCGGGGATATCCATAGCATAGGCAAGTCTATGGTATGCACGTTACTTGTCGCCGGGGGCTTTGAAGTGCATGACCTGGGGGTGAATATCAAGGCTGAGGAGTTCCTGGAGGCGACGGAAAAATATCAAGCCGATATCCTGGCTATGTCTGCTCTCTTGACCACGACCGCTGCCGAGCAGAAGAAGGTTATTGATACCCTCAAGGAGAAGGGTATCAGGGAGAAGGTGAAGGTCATGGTGGGTGGGGGCGCCATAACCGCAAATTTTGCCCAGAGCATTGGCGCCGATGGCTACGACCCCACAGCCCCTGGTGCCGTGGAGCTAGCCAGGAGGCTGATTGGAAAGTAAGGAAGGGCAAAAATGTTAAAAGGATTTACCCGTAAATTTAAGCCCCTAGAGATACTAACTCAGGAGCAGGTTGAAGAAATCCACCGGGCGACCTTAGATGTTCTCTGGCAAACAGGGGTAAGGTTTGAGAGCGAAAGGGCGCTGAAGCTCTTTGCCAAAAATGGTTGCAAGGTAGATTATAAAATGCACCTGGTTCGGTTTATGCCGGATTTGGTTGAGGAGTGCTTACGTAGATGCCCTAGCCGCCATCTGGTAAGATCAAGAGACCCAAAACATGATTTGATGATAGGTGGAAATACTGTTTATTTTGACGCGTCTGTTGGAATGAGAGCAGCAGATCCAGATACCGGGGAATGGCACAGACCAACCCTAAGGGAGAATTACAATGGTGTGAAAGTATTAGATGCGCTGGACAACATTCACCGCTTGACTTCCTACTGCCCCTATGCTGACATCAAAGAAATCCCTGCGGCTATGCAATACACAATAAACGCTGCATGTAGGTTTAGGTATTCAACCAAGGTTTCACGGACAGAACACGCAGCAGGCTCGGGTCAATTTGCCATGAAAATGGCACATACCTGTGGAATGGACATAAATGCGAATATGGAGGCTTCACCACCTTTGACATTTTATGAAGATGCAATCACAAACGCCTTTTGGGCCTGTGAAGTTCCAGAATACTCTCATTTTCCTGTCGTATTTGCTGACGGTGATATAATGGCAGCGACTGCACCGGCTACATTTGCTGGTTCGTTAGTCACTAGTTCTGCTGAGATAACAGCTGGAATAGTTATGGTACAGCTTCTACAACCTGGGAAACCAGTAGCAGCTGGCCACTTTGTTTTCCCGATGGATATGAGGTACGGGCATCCTGGTTTTGGCGGCATCGAGTGCGCCCTACATAATGTAGCATTTAATCAAATCTGGAGAAGACATGACATCCCTATAATTGATTATGGTGGCGCTCTATTTACGCTGGCCAAGAATATAGGCTATCAAACTGGCGCTGATAAGATGCAGAATTTGATTATTTCCGCTATATCTGGAGCCAATGTTATAGCTATAGCTGGTGGTTTATTCGCTGAATTAACCTGGAGTCCTGAATTAGCTATATTGGATAATGATTTATGTGGTGCGGTGGGGCGTTTCATTGAAGGTTTTGAGGTAAGTGGGCAGACGTTGGCATTAGATGTAATACATGAGGTTGGGCCAATTCCAGGAATATATCTTAACCAAGCACATACGAGGGAGTGGTGGAAGAAGGAGTTTTATGCCTCTCAAGTGATGGATACGTTACCATATGATGTTTGGATCAAGGAGGGGAAAAAGAATGCTCTTAATTATGCCAAAGAAAGGCTCAAAGAGATATTAGCCACACATGAAGTATCGGTACCTTTGACTGAGGAACAGGATAGAGACATAAATAACATAATAGAAGAGGCAATGGTATACTACAGGGGAAAAGGCATGTTATCAGAGCAGGATGTGATACAGTGTAGGAAAACTTGGAAATCGGTGCGTTAGCCTAGGCAAGCGTATGGTGGGCGGGAGCGCCATAACCGCAGATTTTGCCCAGAGTATTGGTGCTGATGGTTATGACCCCACAGCCCCTGGTGCCGTGGAGCTAGCCAGGAGGCTGATTGGAGAGTAAGGGAGGGCAAAAATGTTAAAAGGATTTACCCGTAAATTTAAGCCCCTAGAGATACTAACTCAGGAGCAGGTTGAAGAAATTCACCGGGCGACCTTGGATGTCCTTTGGCAAACAGGTGTGACATTTCATCACGCGAAGGCTTTAGAGCTCTTTGAGAAGAACGGTTGCAAAGTAGATTATGAGGAAAAGAGGGTGCATTTTCCACCAGGTCTGGTTGAGGAGTGTCTGCGTAAAGCACCGAGCAGTTTCCGCTTCAAAGCAAGGGACCTAAAGAATGATTTGATATATGGTGGAAACACTGTTTATTTTATGAATATGCCTGGAATGCAGACCGTCGATTTAGATACCTGGGAGCCTCGAGTACCAACGAGGAAAGAGAATTACGATGGTGTGACAGTCCTAGACGCATTGGATAATTGTCACTTTTTTGATGCTTACTCCCCATACTTTGGATTTGAGGGTGTCCCTGAGGTTATGAAAATGCCAGAGAGTGATGCCGCCAAAATAAGAAATTCAACCAAGGTTCAAGGCACAGGTTATGGTAATGACTGCGAGGTATTTTGTATACAAATGTCACAAGCAGTTGGTGCAGATCTTGTCGGCAGGTGCTTAGCTGCACCACCCTTGACGTATTATGCTGATGCGGTTGAAGCGGCTTTTAGATACATTGAAGCCGGATTTCCAATGCAATTGTGCGCTGGTGGTATAATGGGAGCGACTTATCCAGCTACAATTACTGGGGCTGTAGTAATCGGCAACGCTGAATGTATAGCTGGAATAGTGCTGACACAACTCGTGAAGCCAGGGCATGGAAATACTGTTGCCAGCTTTACACTCCCACTGAATATGAAAACGGGAGCTCCCGCTTTTGGCCAAATAGGAATTTCCCTATTCCATTTAGTATTCAATCAAATCTGGCGAAGGTATGGCATTCCTATATATGGCAATGCTGATACCCCAAGTAGTTCAAAGGCAATAGATTTCCAATGCGGCTACGAGCGAGGAATTAACCTTACGATTAATGCATTATGCGGAGCCAACTCCATGCTAGTATTTGGCGGATTACACGGTGAGCTGACACATCATCCCATCCAAGCCATATTGGATGATGATATAGTCGGTATGGTAGGGCGCTTCCTAGAGGGGGTCACCGTAAGTGACGAGACAATAGCTCTAGACCTAATAGAACAAGTTGGTCCAATTCCAGGTCAATACCTCAATACGGCGCACACCAGAGAGTGGTGGAAGAGGGAGCAGTTCATCCCCAAGGCTGCTGACCTCCTGACCTACCCTGAATGGATGAAGACAGGGAAGAAGAACTGTCTTGATTATGCCAAGGAGAGGATGGAGGAGATACTAGCTACCCATAAGGTATCAATACCCCTGACTCCGGGTCAGGAGGACGACATAGAGCGGATATTGAATGAGGCGAGGAAGTACTACAGGGATAAGGGGCTAATATCAGACGAAGAATGGGCAGTCTATATGAAGAGTCTAGAATCACCCAATTATCCGTACGGGTAATACTCAATTGCCAGGCTAGACAAGCGAACGGGGCTGATCTTCAAGGATGTTTTCATGAGTCCATTTGTGTCAGAGGTAACAAAAGCTTGAAAAGTTACCCAGGTGATTCAGTTACGCTCCATAGGTGTTCGTACCACTTGCGATGTTCTTCGCCGGCAACCTTTCGATATTTCGCTGTGGTGTCGAAACTGGCATGTCCCAGATGCTCCTGAAGCAACCTCAGTGCGTCGCCCGAGTCATCCAACTTCATGGCATGTACGCTAAAGGCATCCCTAAGCCGGTGGGGGCTAACGCCTCTTACCCTGCCGGTTTCTGGGTTCACCAAATCTGGGAGGCCAGCTCGTTTAGCACAATCTCTCACTATTTGCCACGCTCGATGCCGGTTAAGACTGAAGATAGGCACCGAGTCGTCGGCGCAGGTTGACTGGGTATGGCCAATATAATCCTCTAGCATGTCAAGAGTTTGTTTATCAACGGGCAGCACTCTTATGCGCCGCTGTTCTTGCTGACGCCTCATAGCCTCATTGACTTCATCACTGCACTCAGGGCAGAATTGATGCCTCCTGCCCAAACTTGCCTTGCACTTAGGGCATGATAGCCTGATACGCTTCTTGAGATGCAGAATTGTGACAGTACCTCGGGCGAAATCAATGTCATTTACCCTAATGGCCAAAGCCTCTGAAACCCGGCAGCCCAACCGAAACAAAAGCCTGATAAGTAGCCTATCGCGGAGGCAACTGGCAAATCCCTCCATTGACTGTATGTCCTCAAGCTCCAGATATGTTTTCATCTCAGCACTTACCACACCTTCAGCAACTCTTTATGGTTTGCCTTGACTTGATACCTGTAATCACACACCAGCTTTGTCTTATAAAGAGATTAATACTACAGTGAGGCGCGCACACGGAAAGGTAAAGGGTGTGTATTGTGACTATGTAAACCTGATTGCATTGCTACACCACCACACGGAAAGGTATTTGTGGTATAATTTGCTTGTTAGGGATATACGCACGTGAGGATAAACATGCCCATGTTTGTCCAGTGGTAAATTAACCATAAGCTGAAGGGTGCTTGATAGTTGACCGAGCGGAAGATTGATAGCTTACTCCTGGATTGGGGCTATTGAGGTTGACATAAAATGCTCCACCGAATGGTTACCCTTGAAGTAGACGGCTTAAAGATTTCAGGGCAGCTTTATCTACCTGGTGAGGGTAACCAGACTCCATACCCTACTGTTTGCGTTTGTCACGGTATTCCGGCTAAGAGCCCTGAGCCTGGTGATAGAGGCTATCCCCTGCTGGCGGAAAGGATTTGCCGTGAAGGCTTGGCAGTATTAATTTTCAACTTCAGAGGCACTGGAGCTAGTAATGGTAATCTTGATATTTTAGGCTGGACTAGAGACCTGAAAGCGGTTATTGATTATTTGTGGGCTTTGCCTGAGGTGGATAGGTCTCACCTGTCGTTACTTGGCTTTAGTGGAGGGGCTGCCGTCTCAGTGTATGTGGCGGTGCAGGATAACAGGGTATCATCTATTGTAACCTGTGCCTGCCCAGCAGAATTTGACTCCCTTATTGGGGCTAACGATTCACAGTCTATAATCGACCACTTTCGCGAAATTGGTGCCATTAGTGATAAGGATTTTCCCTATTCTGTGGAAGACTGGCTTAGTGGCTTCAGGCTGATTAGCCCTATTAAATGTGTAGCTGGGATTGTTCCTAGGCCGTTATTGCTGGTGCATGGCAGTAAAGATGAGCTGGTAGATGTGAGCCATGCCTATAAGCTATATACTAAAGCCAGGCAGCCTAAGCAGATAATCGTAATTGATGGCGCTGGGCACAGGCTGAGGCAGAATGAGGGGGCGATGGCTATTGTTATCGACCGGCTGAAATCTCAGTTACTGTAAATTGACCTATACGGAGAAAATGATTTATAATTTATAAGATAGGATTAGTCAGGGTGAATCGAGAGGCAGACAAAGTTGCGTGAGTCTTGTGGCGTTTTTGGCGTTTATGCCCCAAATGAGGATGTAGCTCGGCTTAGCTTTTTCGCTTTATTTGCTCTTCAGCATCGCGGTCAAGAGAGTGCTGGTATTGCTACTACTGACGGCACAAAGCTCTGCGTTTATGCCAAGATGGGGTTGGTATCCCAGGTGTTTAGCGAGGACTCGTTAAGTCAGCTCACCGGGGATATTGCCATCGGTCATAACCGCTATTCCACTAGAGGTTCCAGCCGGGCAAATAATGTCCAGCCTATTGTAGTGGGCACCGGCCCGAATACTCTTGCCATAGCCCATAATGGTAATATCATTAATGCTGAGCTCCTTCATGCCGAACTCAGTGACCAGGGCTATACTTTCAACACTTCCACAGATAGTGAGGTTATTGTTAACCTCATTCTCTCTTCCCCTGAGAAAGATTGGGTGGACAGAATAAGGTATGCCATGCATCGCCTTCAGGGGGTATATTCGCTAACAATTATGACTAATCGCACTTTGTTTGCCGTTCGTGACCCTTTTGGTGTACGCCCGCTGTGTCTGGGGACTATTGATAGCGGCTGGGTTGTAGCCTCGGAAACCTGTGCCCTTGACCATATTGGAGCCAACTTTGTCAGGGAGATTGAGCCGGGCGAGATAGTTTCTATTAGTAAAAACGGTGTTAAGAGCTATCGGGAAGAGGTAGGCAGAAGGGCGCTGTGCATCTTTGAGTATATCTACTTCGCTCGCCCCGATAGTGTGATTAATGGGCGACTCCTCTACCCAGCGCGACAGGCAATGGGAGCTGGTTTAGCTGAAGAACACCCGGTAGATGCTGATTTAGTTATGGGCGTGCCTGATTCAGCTACAGCCGCTGGTGTTGGTTATGCCTTCAAGTCAGGTATACCTTTGGGCGAGGGGTTAATTAAAAACCGCTATGTCGGGCGTACCTTTATTGAGCCTGACCAGCGAATCAGGGACCTTGGTGTTAAACTAAAATTTAATCCCCTGCCTCAGATGCTGGATGGCAAGCGGGTGGTGGTCATCGATGATAGCATCGTTCGTGGAACCACTACTCCTCAAGTAGTGAGGTTGCTGAAGAAGGCGGGGGCTAAAGAGGTGCATATGCGTATCTGTGCTCCACCCCTCCGCTATCCCTGTTTCTTCGGTGTGGATATGGCTACCTACCGGGAGTTAATCGCCGCTCACAAAACTATAGCCGAGGTTAGGGACTTTATCGGTGCTGATTCATTGGGCTATTTGAGCATTGATGGACTGATTAAAGCTGTGGCTCTGCCTAAAGATATTTTTTGCATGGCTTGTTTCACCGGTGACTACCCTATACCGGTTCAGCTTGAGATGGATAAGCTGGCAATGGAGACTATGACGGTTGGTCAGCAAACTCCTTTGACATAAACTAGCGCTAAACTAAAACACTCAGTCATTTATTAATCATCATTTGTCAATGCCCCAGTGGTTAATTTTCTGTATTCTTTTTAACCCTATCCCCTTTTTCCCCTTCCCCTTATCAAGGGGAAGGGGAAAATAATTTATTTAGAGGGGCCTAGCCCCTCTAAAACTCCCTTGATTACTCTTCAAGAAGAGTCAAAGTGAGGCTTCGCCTCTCTTACATAATTAATTCCCCCTCATGATAGGAATATATATCCATATTATGGAGAGGGGGACAAAGGGGGTGAGGTTGATAAACAGTTTCATAATTTGCAGTTGAAACTGTTTTTTTGATAATCTAGGGGTGGGGAGGGGAGAAGTGATGGCAAAACAAGAGAAAAAGATTACAAATGCCTTTGATGCTGGATCTTCAAAATAGTCAATTGTTAATCTGCTTGGGAGGTGGAGCCAATTACAGAGACCTATGCTGCGGCTGGCGTTAATATTGATGTGGCTGCTAAAGCCAAAGAGCTGATTGGTAAGCATGCCCGGTCTACCCTTCGCCCTGAGGTGTTGAGTGGCGTCGGCTTCTTTGGCGGGCTTTTTGAATTTAAAGGATATCAGCAGCCAGTTCTGGCGTCCAGTGTTGATGGTGTCGGCACCAAGCTGAAGATTGCTTCGGCTTTAGCCAAACACAATACCATTGGCATTGATATAGTTAATCACTGTGTTAATGATATACTTACCTGCGGCGCTGAGCCGCTCTTTTTTTTGGACTACATTGCTATGGGCAAGCTGGTGCCAGAGCAGGTGGAGGCTATTGCTCAGGGTTTAGCCAGTGCTTGCCGCCAGGTTGGCTGTGCTCTTATTGGTGGTGAAACGGCAGAGATGCCTGGACTATATGCTGGGGAAGACTACGACCTGGTAGGTTTTATAATTGGTGTAGTAGAGAAGGAGAGGATTATCATGGGGAAGACGATTGTGGTTGGTGATACCATTGTTGGCTTACCCTCAAGCGGATTGCATACCAACGGTTATTCTCTGGTGCGCAAGATTTTTGGTGAAACTAAATCGGCGTTAGATGCTTATTACCCTGAGCTAGGTCGAACCCTGGGCGATGAGCTTCTGGAGCCCCACCGCTGCTACTATCATCAGTTGAAGCCATTGCTGCCTCTGATTAAGGGTATG
>Ga0209986_10003221_pt1 | contig 14425 bp, 9 predicted proteins | sample BlataG_FD_183168 | JGI IMG/M metagenome (GOLD analysis project Ga0209986, IMG submission 183168) | Deep subsurface microbial communities from Black Sea to uncover new lineages of life (NeLLi) - Black_00105 metaG (SPAdes) (version 2) | ecosystem: Environmental > Aquatic > Marine > Oceanic >...
CGTCTACCGTCTCCTCGCTGTGGGGACGATCGTGATCGAGTTGATGCTGGCTGGGACCTACTTAATCGCCACAGATTTTCAGAACAGAAGTCGCTACCGGGTTTTCTATCTCGGGATGTGGGCTCTAACGCTGATATTCCATCTTGGCATTGAGATTGCTGGGATTCAAAATATTGGCTGGTTCAGCTTCTATATGATTCTGCTGGCTACCGTTTTCTTTTTTCCCTCGGAGTGTTTTCGCCCCCTGGCAATCGGTTTTGTACGAATGGCAAGTTGGTTCGATCGTGCGTCTGCCTGGTCCGCCGGCAGGGGTGCCGGGCCGATGCTGGCGATCCTGCTCATCGCGTTCGTCGTGATAATCGGCCTATTTGCAGAGGGCAGGTATCTGGATCTTCCGGGTGCCACGTATGCCTTTGGTTTCTCTGCACTGTTGATGATCGCGTTTGCAGCCAACCACCTCTTGCGCGCCCGTCCCCAGTCGGCGTATTGTTGCCTGTTGGCATGGGGTACGGCCGGTAGTGTGGTCCTGGTAGCGGTCGTCGGGACTACGGTCCGATTAGACTATTACCTGCAATTGGGCCACGACTACCGCCACCTCGGCCAATGGACTGCGGCGAAGGACGCGTATCAGAAGGCGGCCGATTATGCCGGAAACGACCTGCCGAGTGCGGCTGCAGCGCAGTTACACATGGGCCGATCATTCTGGTCCGCAGAGCAGCCCCAGCGGGCGATTGAGCGCTTTCAAAATGCAATACGCATCTGGCCCGGCTACCCCGAAGCGCACTACAATCTAGCCATTGCGTTTCATCAGTCGCAACAAACGCACAAAGCACTCGTTCATTTCCGAGAGGCATTGAAATATCGGCCGGACTGGATTCCGGCACTGAACCAAACTGCCAAAATCTTGGCGGTGGCTCCAGATACCGAATTAAAAAACCCCGACGTGGCCATCACACTCGCGGAGCGCGCGGCTCATTTAAGCGGCGGGCAAAATGTCGATGTTCTGGTAACGTTGGTCATCGCCTATCAGGCTGCGGGAAGGCAGAAAATGGCATTGTCTACTGGAAAGCGAGCCGCGGCCCTGGCACATCGTGATGGCAACGTTGAATTGGCCCAAAAGATTTACAAGCGGCTGGGCATGGTCGCCCCCGCTCCCTAGAAGATTGACCTCCGCCGCTCAATTTCGCAGGACGCAGCGCCAGGGGCCGCTTCGGCCGGACGGTGCAACTGCCGACTTCTTTAGGTGGTCGCTTCCCCTTACGCCCCTCCCACGAGTCGACGTCGGGATGCCCAGTCTTTAGAAAGGGCATTTACCACAGTCCGATCCTCAAGGTTCGGCCTAGCTGTAGCCATCACGTTCGGCGTCATCGTCTTAATTGCAGCTTGTAGCGCGGCCTTTACTTGGATAGCTCTGCGCATCCGAGGCAACAAGGATGACAGGGGATGACATTGCCGCCAACAATTCGTGGCCGCATAGCCCAGCGTTGCCGGGTCACCTTCGATGTTTTTGCACAATTGTCCGCTTTCCGTACATCGGCCTCATCGTGTTACTGGTCGTCAACGGCAAGGCAACTGGAATTCTGAAGCAGAATGGAATCAAAGTCGGATTGCTTGGGGCGAATCTTTCGCAGACCTAGGCATCTAACCAAGACCAGCGGCAGGGTGGCCTACGGCTACAACCACATGCGAGAACAACCATAACAGTGGCAACGACGAAAAGCCGCATCACCATACCCCCACAACTCGGTTGTGCTAATCGCTCTTTATCGCAACCAGAATTCCCGACAATGAAATAGATGCCTTCCGAAGCCTGGAAATGATTTGTGAATCACTCCTCTGTAATTTGCAGTTGCTGATTGGACTTGAGAGGGCCTGCAACGATTTGTGTCTTCCCGGACGGCCATTGTATTTCAACACGCTTGACGTTCTTTGCATCTCCCAGACCGAAATAGAGTGGATATTGGCTTTGAGAAAGAAAGCCCGATTTGCCGTCGTAGTACTTGGTAAGTGTCTGCGAGTCGGTGGTTACTGTAACCTTGGATCCCAATCCGTCACGGTTCGATTTGCTGCCAATGAGCTTGATCTTCAAATAATTTAATGGCTTCTGATCGGACAGGTTGCTTACTAAGACCATCGGTTCAGAATTGAAGTCGTTGGTGACAATATCCAAGTCACCGTCCCCTTCAAGGTCAAAGATTGCCGATGACCGGGACCCCAGGGCACCCCAGACTTCAAACTTTCCTTTTCGGGATTTGCAATGTGGGTGTGATTGATCTTCGCCATCACAGTCAAGCTCGAACCAGGGGATCGCAGTACGACCATCTCGCCGTGGCTCCACACCAACGATGAATTCACTGTCCAGAAAGTTTTCGCCAAGATTATTCAAAAGCACCGAGTTTACCGCATATCGGAATGGGTAATTCATGCTTGAGGTAATGAAGACATCTTCGTATCCATCTGCATTCAAGTCGCCAATGCTCAGTCCCCAGGGCCAGTAGTTTTCAGCATTCATGGCATCGGAAACCTCAGTAAACGTACCCTCACCATTGTTTCGAAAGAGCGCATTGCCCCAGATGTGTTTTCCGTCGCTATCGAGATATCCGGCAGATTGATATTTATGGGGATCTCGCAGTTTCTTTTTTTCGTAATCAGGCACCATTTTTTCGAACGACGCCTTATCCCACATGTCGACGTGCATGTCGGTGATCATGATATCCATTTTTCCGTCGTGGTTGTAATCAAACACGCCGATACCCATGGCCCCCCAGGGAGTTGCTGGGAAAATCTCGCGACCCCTGCGAACAAAGCGTTTACCGTTTTGGTTTTCATAGTATTCGTCGTGGCCCTGCATATTTGGAACATACAAGTCAGGCCAGCCATCGTCGTTCAAGTCCAATGCATGGGCATCTCCGGTCCAGCCATTGTCGGTCAGTCCGACGTCTTTTGAGACATCGACAAAGCGGTTGTTACCCTGGTTTTCAAAGAGGATGCTCTGCTCGGATTTGCTGTCAAAAAGGTGATTGCCGAACGATGCCTTGTCTCCGACGAAGTAGCCTCCCTGCCCGATCATGTCGGTTGTGTAATCTCCGACATTGGTCAAGAAGAGATCGATCAATCCGTCTCGGTTAAAATCAAAGAATGTGGCTCCCGACGAATGTCCTGTATGGCCGAGTCCAGACTGCTCGGTGATGTCACGAAATTTTCCAGTCCCGTCGTTTTCAAAGAAGAGGTTGCCACCACGGACACTCGTGACGTAGAGATCGGGATCGCCATCGTTATCGGCATCTGCAAACGACGCCGACACACCGATCCGGTCTCCCGTGGCAACACCAGATTTTTCGGTCCAGTTTTCGAATTGACCATTTCCTAGGTTCCGCCAAAGTTGGTTCTCACCCAACTGAGTTGTGAAATAAATATCCAGCAAACCATCCTGATCGACATCGGCAACTGCCATCCCGTTACCGTGGTCGTAGTGGACCGCTTTCTTTTCTTTGCCGGTATCGTCGACAATCTTGTGGACAAACGTAATACCACTCTCTGGCAACTGATCCGTAAACTGAAAATCGTGAAAGACCTTGAATTTTGGCAAGGTTGCCAGTTGTGCTTCCCTGCGATCTTCCATCCAGGGCGGATCCAGAATCTCTTGTGATGGATAGGGCAACTTTACCGGTATCCCTGTCATCTGCGTTTGCGGTGTTTTGGAAATGGGCGCTTCATCGCGACATGCCGAAAGCCAGATGCAGGAGCAAAGAAGAAAGAAAGCTGCCCGCCAAGAAAACGGTCTCATTAAGTGTCTTGCCATGCCGCGTGGGGACTCCAAGAAAACATAAAAAATGACGAAGGGCGTTCACTAAACACAGATGTCGCGAGTATACACTGCCAATGATATTGAGTAAACCAATCTGGATAACCAGCACCCTGAATGACCAGCACCGTTAGGCGAGAGGTGCGCATCAATTGCTTTGAGCAGGCAGTTATGTTAGGATCGCGCTAGTTCCGTCGTTACGGTCTTTTACCCGCGCTTTGGGGCCCCGATTGTTTCATGAACGATGGCGACAAACCCGTTGATCGTACTCGACGTGTTCTCATTGGATTGTGCCTGCTCGCCGCGATTGCGTTGATCATCGCTTTTGCAATCCCTCAACAGCCTTCTGTCTCGCTTAGTCCCAAGGAACCGGCTGTCGTTTTGCAGCAGGTCCGTACAATGGCCGTTCCTCGCGTCGAGTTGGAAGATGGTTACGCAGGCGCTGACTCGTGCCGAGAGTGTCATGAACACCATTACGACACTTGGTACAACTCTTATCACCGCACGATGACGCAGGTAGCAAGCAGGCAGACCAGTGCAGCATCCTTTGACGATGTTGAGATTGAGTTCGCGGATCCAGCGACGAAAAAAGTGACTCTGAGAGATGATGACGATGGCCTCTGGTTTGAAATGGAAGTGAAAAATGCAGCCGGGAAGACTGAAATTGTCCGGCACCCTATCGTTCTCATGACTGGCTCACACCATGCTCAAGGTTATTGGTATGCGTCGGGGCAGGACAGTGCATTGAGACGAGCACCGTTCACCTACCGCATTGAACAGGGACGCTGGATAACACATGGAGCAACTTTTCTGCGTCCGCCAGGTACCGACCCCAATCCTCCGAATATTACTGGTGTTTGGAACCAGATGTGTAACCGTTGTCATACCACGAGGCCTCGACCGCGCGAGGAAGACGATGGTAGTTTTGACACACATGTAGCCGACCTTGGCATCTCGTGTGAAGCGTGCCACGGACCTGGGGAACAGCACATTGAGAATGTCGAACTTGAATCGGACGACCTGGCAATTGTCCAACCGGAAAAACTATCTCCATCACGCGGTTCGGAGGTGTGCGGACAATGCCATGCTGCAGTCGAGTTCAATAATGATGAGGACCATGCAAAGTGGTTGCGTGAGGGTTTTTCATACCATCCCGGTGATGAACTTGCAGAGCACCTGCACGTCAAGGATTCGGACATCCATACGTTTTGGAGCGACGGCATGGTTCGCCTCTCTGGCAGAGAATACAACGGTCTCCTCTCGACCCCCTGTTTCAATCATGGCGATTCTGCGCGGCAGATGACCTGCATGTCTTGTCATGTAATCCACCCGCCGGAAGATGATCCACGGCCGGTGAAAGAGTGGGCCAACGACCTGCTGAAATTAAATATGGATTCGAACCGGCCCGGCTTGCAGAACAATCAGGCTTGCACGCAATGCCATGAAGAATATGCAGATGAAACATTTCTAACGAACCATACCCACCATGAAATTTCGTCGTCCGGCAGTATTTGTTACAACTGCCATATGCCGCACACGGCATGGGGCCTCATGAAAGCATCGCGCAGCCATACGATCAGCAGTCCGAATGTTCAGGAGAGTTTAGATCCTGTTAGACGTCCGAATGCATGCAATCTTTGCCACTTGGATAAGCCACTTTCGTGGACGGCCGAGGCGATCAACCGTCAATATGGTCATTCCGACACGCTCCAGAGAATGTCAGACGATCAGCGGGAGATAGCAGCGGGCATGTTATGGGCCCTCAAAGGTGATGCGGCCATGCGGGCGTTAGTGTCGTGGGGAATGGGTTGGCAACCGGCGCGCGAAACGGCCGGCACCTACTGGACGGTTCCTGTCCTGGCCAATCTGCTCCTGGACCCTTATGAGGTAGTTCGAAATAATGCGTATCTTACCCTCAAAACGATTGAGGGTTACGAGGACCTCGACTACGATTTCCTTGGGTCCCAAGAGCAGCGTGAGGCGGCTGTAGAGTGGGTACTTCAGATTTGGCAACATCAGCGACAAGCAGAGAAGTGGGGGGCAAGCGATCCGCTGCTGCTTGACGAGGCAGGCCAGTTAAAAGAGGCGGAAATGCAGCGGCTTTTACGGTGGCGAGATGATCGCGATGTCATTATTGCCGAGTGAAAATAACTGCCACGTCTCGCCCCACATGCTTCTATTTCTACTCTTCTTTCAAATTTTGTGTGGCGCGGTCCAGGTAATTGCTTGCTTGTGAAAAAGAGGGCCGGATCTTCAGGGCTTGTCGAAATTGATTGGAGGCCTCTTGCCATTTGTCTTGCTCGGCGAGTGCGACTCCCAGGTTGTAGAAGATCTCAGCGTCACGGGGCCTTGCGCGACTGACCCTGCGAAAATGTTTCTCTGCCTTTTCCCATTCTTTTTTCTTTGCCAAAATCATTGCGAGGTTGACGTGGGCGGAGATCAGGCCAGGATCGATATCAATGGCATTCTCATAATGCTCTTGAGCGGTTTGCAGATCACCGAGTCGCTTGCTGATGACGCCCAAATTGTAATGATACTTTGCATTTCCAGGCGACTTAGCAATAGCCTTCCGGGCAGCGACTGCCGCATCGCTCCAATTTTTATCTGCGGCAAGAAGATTACTCCATTTGAACAACATCTCCGCAACCAATTTCTGGGCATTGGGCGCCGAGTGCTGAAGCTTGGCTGCTTCGGCGAATTGAAGATCTGCTTCGCGTCGGAGCCCCTGTTCCCGTAAGGACTCCGCAAAATTATAAAAAGCCAAAGCTTCGTTTTTCTCCACGATTTTGTCGGTCATATCATTTTTCAGCATGCTGCCGACGCGTGCGGCGGATCGTTCGTAACGCTCATCAGTTGTGAGTGACGCATGGTGTCTATCTTCGAGAAGATTGTCCACGGAGACCGGGCCCAGATAAATGACAGCCAGTCGCCCCGATGCATCGAGAAGGAAACTGGTTGGCAAAGGGAGTTCTTGTGCAGAAAATAAGAGCGATTTCTTAAGCGAGTAGAGGATCTGGATTAGCTCTTTGGTCGCTTCCCCCGCATCGAACGGAAAGCCTATTTTTGTTAAGACCTCCTGGCTCGCGTCGGCTGCATCGGGGCCCTTTTCAAGGCCGTCGATGGACAATGCAACGATCCGTATTCCTGCGGAGCGAATTTCTTCCGATCGCTTGGTAAAATCGTTCAGCTCTTCCAGGCATGGCTTGCAACTGGTCGACCACAAATTAATCAGCAGCGGACCACCGGAAGCAGTTGTCAGTGATTGCCGGTTGCCTCGGAAATCAAGATAATTCAGGTCGGGCACACGCAGCAGAGCGACAAGCGGAATTCGCATGCTCGGGGCAGCAGACGTTTCCTTCGCAGAAGAGGTGGCCAGTTGCATTTTTCGATCCGGCGGCGTGATTTCCGTCGCCTTTGCTGAACCTTGAACCAGTTGATATCGGTGGTTCACTTTAAGATTATTGAAGTCTTCGACTTTACCATTTGGCCAGTGAACGACAACTTTTTTGATGGCATTGGCATCGCCCAGGCCAAAGTGAACCCACTTACTCGATTGGGCTAGAAACCCCTCGCCGGCTCTCAGTGACTGAATCAATGTTTCAGCAACAGCGGGCAATTCTGTAGTCGCTTTGGAATGGGAATCATCCAGCACAACTTCAACCCGTGCTCCAATCGCATCGCGATTGGTCGTCTTTCCGTTGCCTACCAACCGAAGAGCAAGGTAATTGTTGTCCGCGGGACTCTCATTACGCATAAATCGCAAGCGTGGTGCATTGCGATTGGACAGCCATAAGTCTTGATCACCATCCTGATCCCAGTCAACAACCCCGATCGCACGCCCGTCGTCAGGCAAATCCAATCCGGTGATCGCAGACACATTTGCGAATTGACCATTGCCTCGCGGATCATTGCCGGTATTCAGAAAAATGCAATGCCGTTCTTTTCCGCTGAAGGAGCGGCCACCTTGGTTCAACATGTTGACGAGCTGTTGGTTGGCGATACTGCTATTCAATCTGTCTTTGGAATCAAGTGGGGACTGCGACACGACCTGTCGCCAGAAGAAACTTCACAAATCACTCGTGTCAGAATTTGTGACGTAACCATTCGCAACAACCAAGTCCTCCCAACTGTCGTTGTTCAAGTCTACAAATTTCGAACTCCATGCCCACCGGCCAACTTCTACATTAGCTGCGGCACTGACATCGCGAAACGATTGGCCTTGCTGATTTTCCAGAAGTGTATTTCCCCGCGCGAGTCGCTGGATCCTTTTTTTCAGTTGTGGCGGGGCATTTGTTTTAAATTGGGGTTGGAACGCAATTCGATTTCCTGCGGACGACCACATGTTACTGATGTATGCATCCATCCATCCGTCGTGGTTATAATCGCCCCAGGTGATTCCCATCCCTGCCGCCGCGTCCTCGGCACCTACCTGATCTCCGACATCGACAAACTGCCCGCCGTTGTTTTGAAAAAGGTTATCGCGACCAAAGTCGTTGGCAACGTAAAGATCTTGGTCGCCATCATTGTCATAATCTTCCCAAGCTGCTGCATAACTGTATCGCGAATTATTCTCGACGAGTCCCGTTTCTAATGTGGCATCCACAAAGGCCCAATCGTCTCCTGTAATTTCATTCCGTAGCAGGGAATTACTGGCACCCGTGTTCGCGTCGTGGAATACGAGGTTGCTCATTGCTCCCGGCATATTCCCCGACCTGTTGTCACTCGCCACTTCATTCGGTGAGTGATTATAGGCAGAGGCATAGAGGTCTAAATCGCCGTCATTATCAAAATCGGCAGCAGAGAGCGACATTACGTCTTCACTTGTCTCCAGGATCGTACGCACCTTAAAACGCTTTCCGTTTTCATTCGACGCTATCAAGACACCACCAAAAAGACCAACGACAAGATCCTGATCGGCGTCGTTATCAAGGTCGACGAGCAACACGCTCCGCGCGTGTTGCAGCCAGTCCACACCCCATTCCGCCGACACGTCATCAAGCGTGCCGTCCTGGTTTTGAATAAAAAGCAGATTTGGGATGCCAAGTTCTTGGCAGAGGTAGAGATCTTCCAGGCCATCGCCGTTGACATCACCGATGGCGATACCGGGCGAACCGAGCAAATGGCGACGTTCCTGAGTTCGCTGCAGCCATCGATTCAACCCCCAGCTTAATTGTGCAGAGTAAGATTGGTTGTTTCCTAAAACAGCTTCTGTCTTGTCGACAAACATCGGTTCCGGCCCGTGATGAGATTCAGACATTTCAAAGTCTTCGAGTTCGATGGACTCCATGCGCGGCACGGTTCCCGGTGCGGGCTTGGTCCAACGGATCTTCCAAGTCGCGTGTTGTTCTACCATTCCGTCTTTGCTCTTTCCGGAACAGGAAAAATACTGCCATGTCGCAATGTTATTTTCGGCGGGTTCAACACGGAACGTTTTTAGCTTGCAATGCAACTCTTCGCTCGCAGAAAAAGGGCTCAGAAGCGACTGGAGGGCTACAGATAATCCTTCGGCGTTTGCATATTCTCGGTGGGCCAATGCATGCCCCCCCGCTGCCACCTTGCGGTCTGCAACGGATCGTTGAATGTGAAAATCGTTGTCTTTAAAAACAGCCTCGCGGTGAATCGGTAAAAGAGGCGTGCAGGAAAAATCTTTAGTGACCAGCGGCGCAAGCGATTGGGCTGATGGGACATTATTTTGAGTTAGAAGAGCGGCAAGTTTTTTTAATTGCTTCTTGGCCGCATTGTTAAAGACCTCGGTTGGCCAACCGTCATTGGCTGGATTGTCGATGTCCGTCACCGACATCTGCTGTGGGTCGGTTACCGACCCGCCAGAAACATCCAGTGCGCCGGATGCATCTTTCCCGGCGAGGAGAGATGATGTTTCGCTGGTAAAGAACCCAGCCACGTAGAACACGACAAACAATGCCAGGGCCGCGCACCCCAGGGTTATTCCCCAGCAGATAAAGTTTCGCCAGAAAGGGCTACGGTAATCGCAATCGGCCACCGGGTCCTCATGATCGTGCTGCGAAAAAAACATGTTGAGTCGTCGTCTGTCGTTACCACTCACATCGTGTCGGCCAAGCGCTGAAATATTAAAATCACGCGGAGAGGGCAGGAGTGACTTTCATCGTCTCTCTCAGTATACACCGCCAGTAGGATCGTCGGAAGCGCCGCGTTTTATTCAGTATTTCGGTATGGTTGTTATCAGTGGACTCTACCCGGTGATCGTTGCGCGAGCGTTTTGGGAATATATTGCAAACGTTACTTCTCGTTGCTTGTTCCCTTGAGAATATCTACGAGCGGATCGAGATTATTTCCATAGTGTTTCCAGCGTCTGATCGACGTGTTATAGATTGGCTGCCGCACTTGAATGCGACTGCGTATCTGCACTGCCCGCCGATACTCAGCTCTCAGTGATTAGTTAATTTCAAATTACAGAAACTCTTCGGGGTTTAGGCGCCTGCTTAGAAACATGTCTACAGCAATACAGCCTAGTTTGTATCTGAAGTGTTGAAAGGCTGCAGGCTATCAATATTGGCAACAAATACTGGGTTGTCTACCATATAAATGAATGTGTTTTTGTGTAATGATCGGCGCTCAGATTGTTTTCGAAATGGCAGTTCACCGTAAATGATCCACGAATAACAAGACACGCAGAAAGGTATGGACAAATGAAATATTTGTTACTGATTCCCTTGCTGACTAAATTAGCCAACTGTAGTTGTAGTCCGGACGAGACTCAATCCACGACAATTGCAAGTGAGCGGGTTTGTCTATGACTGCCACTGGGCTACCCCCGTCACTTGGGATGACCGCATTGGCAAAGATCTGCAACCTGTTTCGCATCGACACCAGATCACTCGGCTTTCTGCGAATCGGCCTAGCCACCCTAGTTCTCTGGGACCTGATACTGCATGCCCAATATCTACGGGCCCATCTGACCGATTTCGGCGTCTTACCGACCTGGTCAACTTCATGGTTGATTAATTACCAGCCTGGGCATTGGTCATTGCATCTTGCCAGCGGCACTTGGCAATGGCAATTGGCTTTACTGATGCTCCAGGGGATGGCAGCGGTGGCCCTGCTCGTAGGCTACCGAACGCGCTGGGCTACCATGCTAACCTGGCTCCTGCTTTGCTCGATACAGACCCGCCATCCACTGCTGTTAAATGGTGGAGATCATTTAATGCGGATGCTGCTTTTCTGGAGTATTTTTCTGCCGCTTGGTGCCCGTTGGTCAATCGACAACTATCGTTTACCTCAAGGATCCTCCCCATCACGGATATTTTCAGCAGCAACCGTAGCCATCATGCTTCAGATGTGCTTCATGTACTGGGTAAGTGGTTTCACTAAAACCGATCCGCTCTGGACAGAAACACGATGGGCCCTTTACTACGCTCTCAATGTCGATCACATCGCCAACGGCTTCGGTAAGTGGTTGCTAAATTTCCCTGAACTGCTGCGTTGGCTCTCGCTGGCGACGCTGTGGCTCGAATGTTGGGGACCTTTCCTATTGTTTATTCCCTTTTTTACCGCCCGAATTCGAACTCTTGTGATCCTTGCATTCATCGGATTTCATTTTGGGATTTTTCTCTGCATGGATGTCGGTCTCTTCTCTTGGGTCTCCATCGTTGGATGGACTGTATTTCTACCAGGATCCGTGTGGGATTGGCTTGGGAGACGGTTCCCATCACTCTCAGCGGAATCCGCCGCCTCAAAAACCGCGGAGACAAACAGTGCCTATGCTAGGCTAATCAACCTTACTGTCGCGGTTCTGATGATATATGGCGCGGTCTTTAATCTCCAAGTCCTTGCCCCAAACTCGTTCCGCTGGTTTGATCATCAATGGAAATCCTTGGGCTATGTATTACGTTTTGAACAGCGTTGGGACCTGTTCGCCAGTCCTGTGGTCAAGGATGGCTGGCTTGTTGCGGTAGCCACATTGCAAGATGGTAGTCAGGTCGATTTGCATCATGGTGGACAACCGGTCAACTGGGAAAAACCAGCCATGCTCTCCGACAGATACCGAAATACGCATCGAAGAATGTATTTTGTAAATCTAAAACAACCCTCCAAAATGGCGGCCGCACATCGACAGTTCTATGTCGCTTATTTGAAACGTGATTGGCACGAACGTAACGGGGGCCAACGCAGAATTCAAAACGTCGATCTTTACATAGTTGCCGAATTCACAAAACCTTATCCTGAGATACCGGAACAAAAACGTGTGTTACTCTACCGAGACAAAAGCAGACGAGAACTTGAGGACATCTGGAACGACTTTTTGGACGAATAAGACGCCAATCGGAATTTCATAAACCAACAAACCACCCTCGTTTTCCAAACTCCAGGCCCAGGAAAAGGCCGCCGCGTTTGTAGAAAAGGCTAAGACTGCCAAGCAGTTTTTCCGCAGTGGCATCGCCCGCCAGTGGAAAGAGGTTCTCACCGACGCGCAGCGCAAACGGATCGTAGAGGCCAATGGCGAAGTGATGCAGCGGTTCGGCGACAATTGTCAATAAAAATACGATGCGATCCACGGAAGGCATGCGTGGCAGCCTTGAAAAAAAAGGGGACATGCGGTAGTCTTGAGGTGCCCGCCTACGCTTATCCCTTCCCCGGCAACGACCCTTCCCCGGCAACGACCCTTCCCCCCATCGAACCGATGAGTGACAAACGATTCATTCTGAATTCCTCGCGGACTTCCAAGCAGGGAACGCTGATCAACGTCGGCAAGGATTCTGAGGAATACAAAGCGTTGACCGGCACGATGACCATGGAAGCCGGTGATATGGAAGCGATCGGTCTGGCCGAGGGGCAACGGGCCCTGGTGAAGACCGAATTCGGCGAGGCTGAGTTTACCTGCCAGGCGGGCAAGGTGCCGGAGGGCATGATTTTTATCCCCTACGGCCCACCGACATGCCTCCTGATGGGGGGGGATACAGACGGCACAGGAATGCCGACTTCTAAGGGCTGGGAAGTGGAGGTGGTTCCCCTATAGAATGGAGGCTCCGGTAGCCGATCAAGACTCAAGCAGCAAAAACTGTACGTCCACCCCACCCGGGATCAATTGACTGAGACCCACTCACCATGTCGCAACCAGAAAATCAGAAGCTTTCCGATTCGAGTCCCACTGGGGCACACTTTTCCATCGCAGGTGATTCACCCGAGTTGCCGGCCTGGACGGAGGTTGAAGCAGGACGCTTCATGCCCCGCCGGATCCGTGGCAGTTGCCAGGGCCGGGCCCTCGGCTGAACGTTTACCATTGGTTCGTCCGGTTCGGACGAAGAACAACAAGACGAGACACCACCAGAAGATAACTGCCAACGTTAAAACGCAGTCTGCTCCATCATGTGTGCTACCGCCGCAAAACCAGAAACGCCCCTACAGGTTATCGATAACGCTACCTGTACGTTCTGCGGTTGTGTCTGCGACGACATTCAGTTGCACCACGACGAGATGCGGATCCATAAAGCCAAAAAGGCCTGTGTTCTCGGAACGGCGTGGTTTTTAAATCATACGGCCGAAAAAAAATATCCTGACGCCCTGATCGATGGACGCGAAGCGACCGTGGATGAGGCGATCGAAGAGGCGGCCCGGCTGCTGCACGAAGCCGATATGCCACTCGTCTACGGGATGAGCAACACCACGTGCGAAGCGCAGAAGGAGTGTGCGGCTCTGGCAGACAGTTTGGGTGGTCTGCTCGATAGCCACACCTCTTTGTGACACGGCCCGACCGAAATCGCCGCTCAGTTGGGTGGCAAGGTAACCTGCACGCTCGGGGAAGTGAAGCAACGAGCTGACTTCATCATCTATTGGGGCGGCAATCCGGCCGAGTGCCACCCGCGACACTTCACCAAATATACGTTGATGCAGAAAAGCAAATTTCTGCCCCGTGGTCGCAAAGATCGCACGATGGTGCTGGTCGATATTCGCGAAACCAAAAGCGTCAGAGCCTCCGACATCTTCCTGCAGGTGCGGCCCGGTAAAGATTTTGAACTGATTACGATCTTGCGGGCACTGGTCAAAGAACAGCCGGTCACCGACGCGCAAATCGCCGAGACCGGCATCACCCGCGAAGTCCTCGACGATCTGGTTGCGCGCATGAAGGCGGCCAAGTTCGGCTGCATGTTCTTCGGCATGGGGCTCTCGATGACCCGGGGTAAGCACATGAACAGTGCGGCGCTACTCACCCTGGCTGCTGAGATGAATGCCTTCACTAAATTTGTGGCCATGCCGATGCGAGGCCACGGAAATGTAACTGGTGCCGATGTGGTCATGCGGTGGCAAACCGGCTTTCCGTTCGGGATCAATTTCAACCGCGGTTATCCGCGTTATAACCCGGGTGAGTTTTCAACCGTCGACGTTTTGGTGCGGGGCGACTGCGACGCCGCCTTTATCATCGGCGCCGACCCCGGTGCCACGATGCCACAGCCAGCGATCGAGCACCTGAAGCGGATTCCCACGATTGTGCTCGATCCCCACCTGACGCACACCAGCCGCCTTGCCCGCGTACACATCACCACCGCGGCCCAGGGTATTTCGGCACCGGGAACCGCCTACCGCATGGACGAAATCCCCATGCCCCTCAAACCCGCTCTCAAGTCGCCCTACCCGACCGATGAG
>Ga0209986_10003222_pt1 | contig 14425 bp, 14 predicted proteins | sample BlataG_FD_183168 | JGI IMG/M metagenome (GOLD analysis project Ga0209986, IMG submission 183168) | Deep subsurface microbial communities from Black Sea to uncover new lineages of life (NeLLi) - Black_00105 metaG (SPAdes) (version 2) | ecosystem: Environmental > Aquatic > Marine > Oceanic >...
TTTCTCACTGCTGCCACAGGTATTGTGTCCGCAGAAGCGATGAAAAAGTCTATCCTGACTTCTGTTCCCAAAGGCACTGAAGAGCTGAATATAAAGGCATTTGAGAAGGGCTATGCCTGCGGCCTGGAGAAATCAAGTTCTGGCTAGAGAGAAGCCTTTGGCTCTTTATCTCCGGTTTATGAGCCCGGTGGGCGGCCTCTATAGGTGTCCCTGAGCTTACAAAGGTCAACCTCTTCTATGTAATTTTCCTGCTATGGAATCAACTATCAGATAATCTCCCGTATGCAGAAGGCGGAATACATCTTCGGAAACAGCAAGCAGGGGAACTGTCCTATCATAAATTTCTTGGGCCACTAGGGCGCCTACGGCAAGAACCGGCTCAACCTCCACATTGATGATGGCACAAGGAGCATTTGAGCAGCGTATCGCTTCTAATAGAACAGCAGATGTGGTACTTGAACCACGGCCACGAGGGTAGACAAAAACCTTACCTCTGATACATTCCCCAAACAGATTGCTTCGTGGGTCAATGATTTTTCCTGTTTCTGGATTGAGGTCTCCCCAAAAGCTGAAGGGTTGTGAAGATACCAAAGCAAATCCCTCACCAACTCCAGCCACAATACCTTTACCAGAGCCAATCTCACTTTGCATATCAGACCCTCCTCACCTCACCTTTTACCGCAGCCGCGACACACTTCTCAAGGCTGCCGAAGATAACATGGACTCCCGCCATGCCGGGAGCATAATGAGCAAACTTAGCAGAGTTGGTAACTACAAGATGGAAATTCCAGTTATCTAGAGGCCAACTGAGGATACAGGTATCGGTGATTACCTTGACACCCGAGAAATTAAGAGAATCCAGAAGTCCAGTCTGCTCCAGCCAGCAGTAAACAATGCGGTTGGTCTGGACCCAGAATTCTACCTCCTGGCAAACTCTCCTTCCATCTAAAACCTGAACCAGACGCTCAACTTCTGGGAAAGACGCATGAGGGCATCCTGTAATCGCCAGGTCAACCTTTCCCTCCTCTATCGTGGTCAGACTCTGCTTGGCTTTGAGTATTTCCTCCTCGCCGATATTTATTACCTGCAATGGTTCTTTCCCCTGGAAGGCATCTTTATAAGTGGAGGCTTCAGGTGTCACCCCTAAGATGTGAAACAGTGCCACAGCCCCTGATGAAGCCGCAGCAGCACTTAACCCTTTAAGCTGGTCGGATGTAACGCTGTTGGGAATACCATCAATTACTGGGATTCTTCCCGGCGCAGTAGAACCTACAATGTATCCTATTAGAGGGTATATTGAATCCTCACTAAAATCAATTAGACTGGAGGGCTGGAGCTTTAGCAGAATCTCTCCCCTCCGATTTTGGGGTAGGTGCAGACTAAACTTAGGTACTTTACCAGTTATAGCGGCACAAATGTCAGTAAAATCACCATACCGTGCTGTCCTGGCTCCAATCACTGAGTTGGCAAAAGTTATGGCGTTTGATTCTGCCCAGGCTATCTGTTGCCCAAAATGAGGAATTAAACCATATAAGTAGGGAGCGCAAGTCCAAGTGGGAATCGCCCCCATCCGCAAATATGCTTGCTCCAATCTCTCACTTTTCTCAGCAAAGTTGGGGGGAATTCTGAATTCTTGCCATCGTTTTATATCTCTTGATGTTGGATTTAGTGTTGTAGGAACCCGGACTCTGGCACCACCGTCAACCAGTTTTTCAGCAAACTCTAAACCAGCCTCACCAATAGTTTTATAAGCACTACTATCAATATGAGCTTGACTGATTGGCATCATCTCTTCGGCGCCATATATCTGCCCCAGCTTGGTCAATATAGACATAGCCATTGCCGCAGCCTTTCCATGTTCACCTTCCATCATTCGCTGCTCTTCATCGGTGAGTTTCATGGGAACCTCCGTTCCTTAGTAAAAAAGGTGGCTAACTCACCTTATTTTATCTTACAGCTGCTTAGCCTAGCAACTCGTAGTGAGCGACCTTGTTGTAGCTGAAGCCCTGGCACCAATAGCCACATTTATTTGCCGATTAGGGAAATATTATTTTTTTAAAGGGTGCCGCCCCCTTGACCTCCCTTGAGCAAGGATTTAGCAAGTGCCTTTAGACTGTGCTAGTATAGTATTGTAATCGGTGAGAGGTGGGTGTTAAGATGGCTGATGAACTGCCTAGCATGACCTTAAAAGCTATTGGTATCGTCAGAAATGAGATTAAGCAACCGGCAAAGCAAGATTGTGGGGAAGTCGTTTCTGATATTATTGTCAATAATGACCTAACCGAGGCTCTGGATGGGCTGGAGAAATTCTCCCACATTATAGTCCTCTACTGGATGCACCAAGCCATATCTGGTGAGGTGCCACTTAAGATTCATCCCGGGGGCAAACGGGAGTTTCCTTTAGTTGGGCTTTTTGCCACCAGGTCGCCAAATAGACCGAATCCAATAGGGAAAGCTACGGTTAGACTACTCAGGCGCCAGGGTAGCATATTAAGGGTTGAAGGGCTTGATGCCATTGATGGCACATCGGTAATTGATATAAAGCCTTACATCCCGGGATATGATTCAGTAACCAGTGCCAAAGTGCCCCAATGGATAACCAATCAATAAGCCAGATACTGCGAGATGTTTACCAACGACTTATGGCTCGCTATGGACCTCAACATTGGTGGCCAGCCCGGGAGCCGTTTGAGATAATAGTCGGTGCCATCCTCACCCAATCAGCCGCCTGGGGTAATGTAGAGAAGGCTATAACCAATCTAAAAGCAGCTGAGGCACTATCACCAAAAGCGCTTCACCACCTTAGCCTCTCGGAAGTTGCTGAGCTTATCCGTCCCTCTGGCTACTATAATGCCAAAGCGCTGAAGCTTAAGTCCCTGGCTCACTGGCTAGGAAAACACTATGATAACAATCTTGATAAGCTATTTGCTAGTGATACTAGCCACCTCCGCCAGCAACTTCTTTCTATCTATGGTATAGGGCAGGAGACAGCCGATTCCATAATTCTTTATGCTGCCAGCAAGCCAATTTTTGTTATTGATGCTTATACTCGCCGAATCATCAATCGTATCGGCCTGGCACCGGGCGGTAATAGCTATGCCGCCTATCAGTCCCTTTTTATGGATAATCTGCCAACTGATGCCAGGCTATTCAATGAATACCATGCCTTACTGGTCTGCTTGGCTAAGAGTGTCTGCCGCAGCCGTCCTCTTTGCCAGCAATGTTGCCTCAATGATATTTGCCACCTTTATGAGATTGTTAGATAACCTCCCCTCCAAACTTGCCGTGAATGGACTTAATCCGATTTTAACTTGACGCTGATGGCTAAGTCAGTTAAGATGAGTCTGCATTTTTCTTTTCGGGGGGCGTGTGGGAGAACAGGACTTAGATTCCCTTGCCGAAAGGGTAGCCGACCTAATTATTAATGCCCAAAGGGTAGTGGTCTTCACTGGTGCCGGAATTAGCACTGAATCTGGAATTCCTGATTTTCGCAGCCCTGGTGGAATCTGGGAGAGGTTTGACCCCGATGACTTCATCTACCAGAAGTTCGTTAGAGACCCTGGAGCCAGGAGAAAGCAGTGGCAGATGCTTCGGGAAGGGGGTCTAGCCACTGAGGCTAAGCCGAACCCTGCCCACTATGCTATCGCTGAACTGGACAGATTGGGCAAGCTGGACTGTGTTATTACCCAAAATGTGGACAATCTCCACCAAAAGGCTGGAGTTCCTGCTGACAGGGTATTTGAACTCCATGGTAATATGCAGTGGGCAGTATGTTTGAACTGTGGCAGGCGTTACCCCTTTAAGCAAGTTAGACTCAGGCTGGACAAGGGTGAAGAAATCCCAGACTGTGAGGCTTGTCATGGTATCTTGAAACCGAGTGTTGTTCTCTTTGGTGAGTCACTGCCAGAGAAGGTGCTAAAAGAGGCGACCTTCCGCTCATATAACTGTGACCTATTTATGGTGATTGGCTCAACCCTAATTGTTTACCCCGCTGCCTATATGCCTGTCTATGCTGTTGATTCAGGAGCCAAATTGGTTATCATCAACCTCGGCCCTACCCCTATGGACAAGCAGGCTACTGTCCTGATTAGGGCTAGGGCAGGAGAAGCAATGTCAAGGGTGCTCCACTGGGTAAGAGAAAAAGTCGGCGGTTGATTCTTATCAGTAGGTTAGATTAAAATATCTGTTTGATTTAAACTCATAAGAATACTCCGGTCGGGCACATGTCGTAAAGATAATAGTAAAAGGAGGGTAAGGCTGTTAAATAGGCCGAGCATATACAAAAAATGGAGTCAGAGCTAGCAGGGAAAGTATTAGAAGGCAATATTTTAGCCGCCGCCAGGCTCATAGGAGAGATAGAAAATGAGATGCCAAATGCATTTGAGGAATTGAACAGCCTCTATCCCCATACTGGACGAGCCGGCATAGTTGGCATAACTGGTGCTCCAGGCGTAGGCAAGAGCACTTTGATTGATAGCCTGATAGGTATCTTTAGAAAGCAAGGTATGAAAGTCGGCGTTGTTGCTATCGACCCTACAAGCCCCTTTAGTGGTGGGGCAATATTAGGTGATAGAATAAGGATGCAACAACATAACCTGGATAAAGGTGTGTTTATCAGAAGCTTGGCTACCAGAGGTTGGGCAGGAGGATTATCCAAGGCTACAATAAGTACGATTCATGTTATGGATGCCATGGGCAAGGATATTATCTTGGTGGAGACGGTGGGTGCCGGGCAAGCAGAAATAGATATTGTCAGGGTTGCTGATACAGCTGTTGTTATCCTGACTCCAGAGGTTGGGGATGAAATTCAAGTAATGAAAGCCGGCATCTTAGAAGCAGCTGACATCTTTGTCATAAATAAAGCGGATAGAGGCGGCGCCGATAATTTAAAGAGGAGGCTAGAGGTTATGCTCGGGATGAAGGCCTATCTCCCTGGCGAGTGGAAGCCGGGTATAATCTTAACTGAGGCTATCTTTAATAATGGCATTGAAGAATTAGCTGATGAAATCCGCAGACATAAAGAATTTCTTACCTCCAGTGGAGAACTTGAGAGGCGCCGGAAAGAAAGAGCCAGACTAGAGTTGATGGTGGCTATTGAAGGCTCTCTTAAGAATTATATTTACCAGAGAATTGATAAGGGCGATTATTTAGAGAAGCTAATAGATAGCTTAGTAAAAAGAAAAACCAATCCCCATTCTGCTGCCTTAAAAATTATTAATCGGTTTAGTAAACAGCTTTAGCTAGCTACCCACCGGTGACAGGTAGCAAAGCAGGCGGGGATAAGTAGAAATTTTGAATAGGGGGTAAGAATGGACTTTTTATTTACCGAAGACCAAAAAATGCTTAGGGCGATGGTGCAGGATTTTGCCAAGAAGGAGCTGGAGCCGGTAGCGGCGCAGATAGACGAGATTGGGGAATATCCTGCTGAGCAGGTCAGGAAGATAGCTGATTTAGGGCTTATGGGGCTGACCATCCCTGAGGAATATGGGGGAAGTGGTAAAGGCAGGGTGGATTTTTGCATCGCTGTTGAAGAGCTGGCCCGAGCCTGTGCTGCTGCCGCCGCTTATTTCCGTATTAGCTTGTCTTTAGCTATCCCGCCTATTGCTATGTATGGAACAGAGGAGCAAAAGCGGAGGTTCCTTGTTCCTCAAGCTAAGGGCGAAAAGTTGACTTGCTTTGCCCTAACTGAAGCTGGCGCCGGCAGCGACCCGGCATCTCTAGAAACTACTGCGGTGCGGCAGGGTGATAGTTATGTTCTTAATGGTAACAAGCTTTTTATTAGTATCGGGGCTGAGGCAGAGACAGTAGTAGTATTCGCTACTATTGATAAATCACTGCGCCACCGAGGGGTAACCGCCTTCATTGTGGAGAAGGGTATGCCCGGTTTTTCCGTGGGGAAGCACGAGAATAAGCTGGGCTTTCGTGGTTTATCGGCAGTAGAACTTATATTTCAAGACTGTGTCGTGCCACAGGAGAATCGGCTCGGCGAGGAGGGGCGGGGGTTTAGAATAGCCCTTGAAGCCCTGGATGAAAGTAGGATTACTGTAGGCGCTGAAGCGGTAGGTATTGCTCAGGCTGCCCTTGATGCCTCAATCAGCTATGCCAAGGAGCGCCAGCAATTCGGTCAGCGTATTGCTAACTTCCAGGCAATTCAATGGATGTTAGCTGATATGGCTACCCAGATTGAAGCCGCCCGAATGTTAACCTATTACTCAGCCTGGCTTCAGGACCAAGGTTTACCTTTTATCAAAGAATCAGCTATGGCTAAGTTATTCGCCTCTGAGGTTTCCAGCTTCGTAACCAATAAAGCAATTCAGATTCATGGTGGTTATGGCTATACCAAAGATTATCCTCTAGAGCGTTATCTTAGAGATGCTAAGCTAACCGAGATATATGAAGGCACCTCAGAGATGATGCGCATGACCATTGCCAGAGCCCTCGTTGGAAAAGGCTGAGACATATCAAGGAAGATAGATTTTTCTGAGTGCTTAGCGGGGGCGAAGCTGATAAACAATCACCGACCATAGATTGACAATCAAATTTGCCAATGCTAGTATATTGATGATATTTTAAAAGGCTCAAGGGGGATATGATATGAGTGGTGAGAAAACTACCAAGGAAATTTTGGAAGAAAGGGCGGTGCCTGGGGAGTATATCCCTCTGTATAATCCTGAAGCTCTGAAAAAGATAGACAAGGAGTTTAGCAGGTGGAAAAATACGGTGGTTCGTGAGCAGGACCGGGAGAATTGGGAGGTTACTCCTCACACCATCTTGGGCTCTGAGATACCCCGAGAGTTACTTTATACCCCACTCAATAACCCTGATTTTGACTATATAGGAGATTTGGGTTTTTCAGGGGAGGAGCCCTATGCCAGGGGCATACACCCTAATATGTATCGGGGTAGGACATTTACTATGCGTCAGATCTTTGGCGCTGGTTCTCCTGAATATATAAACAAGAGAATGAAAATGCTGCTGGAGCATGGCGCTACCGGAACAAACTGGGCCCTCGACCTATCTACAGTTCAGATGTTTGATTCAGATGAGCCTGAAGCTCTGGGTCAAGTGGCTACCGTGGGTGTCCCCATTGATTGCGTTGAAGATATGGAGGTAATCTGTAAGGATATAGACATTACCAAGGTAAGCGCTTCCATAATTACCCATTACCCCAGAAATACAGCGATAATATTCCCAATGTATCTAGTAATGGCTGAGCGCAGAGGTATCCCCTGGGACCAGTTACCAGGCAGTTCGCAGAATGACTTCATAATGGAGAATTTGGTTCGCAGCGCCTGTGAGTATATACCACCTAAGGATGATTTTAGGGTACAGTGCGATAATATAGAATTCATTAGAAAGTATGTGCCTAAATGGAACTATGTTACCTTGAATGGCTACAATTTGCGGGAGTGGGGGACCTCAGGCGTCACTGAGATGGCAGTGGCGGTAGCTAATGCTATTGAAATCCTTAAAGAGATGACCACGAGAGGCTATGATGTTGATTGGGTAGCCGAAAGGCTAGCATTCTTCTGGGCACCGGCTAATGACTTCTTTGAGGAGGTTGCTAGGATACGGGCAGTGAGGCGATTATGGTATAAGATAATGAAATATAGGTTTGGGACTAAAAACCCTCGGTCTATGTGGATGAGGTGTCATGTGCAGACTTCGGGTGTCTCCCTGACTAGAGAAGAACCTATGAATAATGTGGTAAGGGCAGCTTATCACGCTTTAGCTGCTGTATTGGGGGGTGTTCAGTCTTTGCATGTAGATTCCTATGATGAAGCCTACTCAGTTCCATCGGAAGAGGCCTCAATACTATCACTGCGAACCCAGCAGATTATTGAAGCCGAGACCCAGGTTACCCAGGTGGTTGACCCCTTAGGCGGCTCCTTCTATGTAGAAGCACTAACTAATAATATGGAAGAAAGAATCCTTAACGAAATAGATGAGATAGAGAGGATGGGTGGTATAGTTGAAGTTGTAGCCAGCGGTTGGTTGCATAATAAGATTACCAGATATATGCAGCGTGAGCAGAAAATGATTGCTGATGGCGATATAAAAGTAGTTGGTCGTAACTACTTTAGAGCCCCTGACCTAAAGATGCCTGATGTCTGGGTTCACGAATATGATGAACGTATAGGCAAAGAGATGCGAGACAAGCTAGCCAGGCTAAGGCAGCGAAGGGATAACGAAAAGGCAAGCAATACTCTTAACGCCCTTAAGCAAGCCTGTAAGCACGGGGATAACGTTATGGCTGCTTGTCTTGAGTGTGCTAGGGCTGATGTTACTGAAGGGGAAATGCGCCGGGCATTTGTGGAAGCCTTCGGCTTGTGGAAATCGCCTATCTATGTATAAAGATAATTTTAGAGGGTGAAACGCTATGGTAAATCAGGAAAAGAAAATTAAGGTAGTATTAGCTCAGTTCCCGCTGGAGACTCATAATAGGGGAATAATTACTGTGGCTGGCATGCTCAGGGATGCTGGGATGGAGGTAGTTTTGATGGGCAATGCCCGGGCAGAACAGATAATTAAAGTGGCTGTTCAAGAATTTGCTGATGTTGTTGGGATAAGCAGCTACTGTGGTGGTGAGTTGGCTCTTGGTGATGAGTTATTAACGATGGCTGAAAGAGAAGGAATAAGAGACCACACTGTGTTTATACTGGGGGGGATATTTCCACCTAAGGATGCCCCCAAACTGAAAGAGATAGGTTTTAGTGCTACCTTCCCTCCATCAGCAACTAGGGAAGAAATAATTTCCAGCATAAAAAGCACTATAGCTGCTAGGAGTTTAGGTTAGGCTGGCGGTTCATAAAGCCGACATACAGCCTCACCCTCAATTACTATTTCCCCCTTCTGGTTCACGCAGGTATTTTTCAGAGTTACAATCCCTTTATCCTTGCGTGTCTCTATTACCTCAGCTGTAGCGGTTATGGTATCCCCAATCCTTACCGGCTTCAAGAACCTTACCGACTGAGACAGAAAAATAACTAAACCAGGAAGTTTAGCCATAGCTGCCGAGAGTAGTAGTATTGGGAATATTCCGTGGGATATCCTGCCACCGAAGAAGGTTTTTTTAGCATACTCCTCGCACATATGGACAGGATTGAAATCCCCTGAGATGCCAGCAGTAAGTATGATGTCTGCTTCAGTAACGGTCTTCATATGAGTGGTTTTGAAACCAACATCCACTCCCAACTTATCTAGGATAGATGGGCCTCTCTCTGTCATAACCTACCTCCTAATTTGTGATTTCTGAGCGGGCGATAAGCCCTCCCCTTGCCTCAGCCATTATGGCGGCGCCTAGGGCGGTGATGAGCTGAGGTTGGGGGGGCACCAGTAACTGAATCCCCAGTCTCTCCTCCACGCTTTTGATAAGCCCAACATTGAGGCCACCACCACCGCTAATAGCCCACTGCTCCTCCACTCCAATCCTATCAATGAGGGTAGATATCTTGTTCGCCAATGCCTTATGAACCCCAGCCAGGATATCCTCCTTGGAGATGCCTTCGGATACCCTGGAGATGGCCTCTGATTCTCCAAAAACGGCGCACCCTGTAGTGAAGGTGATGGGGTTCTTAGACTTAAGGGAAAGAGGCCCGATATCCTTGAGGTCTATCCTCAGGACATTAGCGATGACCTCAAGAAAGCGCCCGCTGCCGGCGGCGCACTTCTCACTGACCACGAAGTTAATAACCTGCCCTCCCTCTTTGAGCCGAATCACCTGGCTGGACATCCCTTGCACATCAATGACCGTCCTCACCGAAGGGAAGATGCTGCTTATCCCCCGGGCGCAACAACGAATATCAGCCACCTGCTGATTGCTGAAAGGAACGCTGCCGCCACCGTAGCCGGTAGCTATAGTATAGGTTATATCCCCCGGGGATAGTGCCACCTTTGCCAGGAGTTCGTCTTTCAACTTCTGGGCTACCACCCTGTAGTTAGCCTTGGAGGGAAGCACATGGTAAGCCACAAGCTTACCATCTTCAGTTATAACCCCCTTACTGCTTCCTGAGCCAATGTCAATGCCCATAAACCAAGCCATATTTGACTCCTAATTACCCCTGGTTAAAGAAAGTAGCCTCCTCCAGGCGGCGCTCCTTCCTCTGGATGGTCTCCCCCTTTGCCATGGCTTTCAGGGTAAGTTCCTTGCCTAATATGGCGGCGCCTATTGCCCCGGTGAGAAGCGGCTCGTCAGGAACTAAAACTTCACCGCCTATATTTTCCTTAAGAGCGTGAACAACGCCGGCATTCTTGGCAACACCCCCGGTAAAGACCACATCAGGTTCTATCTTCAGCCTTTTCACCATTTTGGCTACCCTGCTGGCTATAGCGTCATGAAGCCCGGCCACGATGTCTTCCAGTGGTATCCCCTCAGAGATACGCTGTATCACCTCTTGCTGGGCGAAAACGGTGCAGGTGCTACTAATTTTGACCCTATTCGTAGATTTTAAGGAAATTTCTCCCAGTTCCTCTAACTTGAGTCCAAGAGCAGCCGCAATGACCTCCAGGAACCTACCCGTTCCGGCAGCACACCGGTCGTTCATAACAAAGTCAATCAGCTTGCCATTACTAATTTTAAGCCCCTTGGCATCCTGCCCCCCAATATCAATAGCTATTCTCACCTTGGGGAAGAGACTCACCACCCCCCGAGCATGGCAGGTTAATTCCGTTATCTGACGGTCGGCAAAGGGGACATTGATTCTACCGTAGCCGGTGGCTATCACACAGGATATTTCATTGAAGGACAAATTAGCCTGCTCTAGTGCCTCTTCCATTACCTTGTTGGCTAGACGGCGGTGCTCAGCGCCAGTAGGGCCTACAATGTGGGCGCAAATCTTCTCGTCCCTACCCATAATTACCACCTTAGTCATGGTGGAACCTAGGTCAATCCCGACAAAATAGATATTGAATCTCCTCTCGCCAAATTAGCGTATTACCTCCACCACTACCTGCTAGCCTTTTAGCCGATTACTTCAAGGAAGGCCTGAGCCCTTGTCCTTAGTGGCGCCAGAGCCGCCTCGCTGTAGTCATGCTCTAGATAGATGTTTGGTAAGCCAATATGGTCAAGATAATCCCTAAGCCCGGGCACCTCGTAGCCATGAATATCGCAATACCTCACCGACTGAAGTATTACTCCATTGACATTCCATTCTTTAGCATAGTCCTTTATGTAACCGAATCTGCTCTCTAGGTCTTTGATATAATCCTTCTTGGTTTCACCAAAGACGCTCTCCCTGAAGGTGCGAGGGCACTTTAGCCCCACCAGATAGCGATAGACTAAACCATCTAGTGGGTCATCAGTGAGTTCCACATTGGGGAAATAGGCTCGGCTGCCCACACAGGTATCGTCTATTACCACATTGGCTTCAAGCTCCTCAATCATCCGGATAAGGGCTGTGTTATCTATAATGCTGCCCCAGACAAGAAGCCTGGCTGGTTTTTTTGGGGGACCATTCTTGCCTTCTTTAACCTCGCTTATAACCTGCCTCAGCAGGTCAATCCCTTCGTCCACAGGAATGCTCATCAAAGCTACCATTACTTGGAGGGTTTCTGCTCCTGAGATGAGGGGTGGGTCAGGCTTTCTCAAGTCATATAATTCCCGCACCAGAGCCCGCTGCCTATTATAAGTTTTAATGGCTTGCTTGAGTTTATCTAGAGAGAGTTCCCTTCCGGTAAACGACTCTAAGGTCTTCTTAAAATCCTTCAATTGCTCCTTCAATTGCTGCTGAGCTGCCTTATGAACCGTATGGGGCGTATCTATGAAATAAAAATAGGAAGGATTGAGGTAGGTTCGCCAGATGTGGGATGTCTTCTCACCGACATCGCAGACATGAGCCATAACTACCCCGTCTAAGAAGTCATACTTGCCTTTCAATCCCAAATCTAAAGCACTGCGAATAAAAGGGCAAACTACGGTAGGTAGGCAAGCATCCGCCTTAGTTATCGGCTCCTCCATATCCCCCAATATCCTGTAGGGGGCTAAGTCAAGAGCAGTCAGCATTTCCAAAACAGGATAGAGGCAAAGATAGCCCATCACCTGTTTCCCCTCTGCCTTGAGTTCTTTGGCTCGGTGAGCCCGGTCTTGATAAATCTCTCTCACCCTGTCAAGCCCTTTTCTTTCCTTTTCCGTCATTGATGAGTTCTCCTTATTACCACTCTAATCCTTCCTCTCGCCTCACCCCCCGGTAATGGTCCATCATCTCCTCAAGCGTCTCCGCCTTTCGCATGGTATCAGCATGGTCAAAAAGCTTGAGGTCTACGATGTCTCCTTCCGCAACTAGGGAAGGAATCTTCAGTCTGTTTAACAGTCTGTCCTGAACAAGCATCAAGTGATTAGTTGCTGTGCGACAGGTAAGAAGGGGATGGAGTAATGCTCCATCACACTGGTAATCCCTAGCATACTCTAAGTAGGGGTAAGCGAAATACCCCATGTATTCCTTAGCTTTAAGGGCACCCTTAAACGAGCCGGTGAACCATTGATAGGTCTCTTTGGCGATGCGCTCTAAGGGATTGCTCACTTGACTGGTATCTATAGGTTTGGGGGGGTGATATGCCCAGCTCTCAATAACAAAATTCCAGCCTCTTTCGGCTAATTCATCAAAAATTTTCAGGTCATGCCAGGGGGGAAGTTCAGCAAATGCCAGCCTGTATTTCTCTTCAGCAACTGCTCCTATCTTGTTCTCTACCCTATCCTTCACTTCTTGATACATATCCTGATATAATTTCAACGATTCTTTAGGGTCTCCCGCCGGATAAAGGGAGGCATTCATACAACTCCAGAAGTCCCGAGAGTGCATAGGGCAAGGTCTGGCCTTACGCAGCTCGTTAATCTCATACCACAATCGGTTAATCTTTATTATATCGTCAGTTATCTCGGCTAGTTTATCCCAGTCCATTTTCTTAGCTAATAACCGCTCCAGAAAGGTAACAAACTCGCCTAGTTCTTTAACCATAAAATTAATAGCGCTCTCATAAACCCCTTCCATAAAGCTCTCTTCTACTCCGGGGTGGGGTATCTCCACTGTCCACACCGGAGCATCTAAATAGCGCCCCAGAGCCTGAAACCATTTATACCTGGCGTCACATAAACTGCCTGAAGAGAGCAGTAGAATTGGCTTGGCCATACCCCCCATAGGTGCTTCAGGCGGTATTTCCCCCAAATCCTTCATTCTTGCCGCATAGCCAATGCAATTTCGAGCATAGCCACACATATGGGTAGGAAAGCCATCCGAATCGGAGCGGTCTAGATAAGCCGGGGCAGCCCCGAAAGCAGCACAAACAGCGCCATAGTTTTCCGGGTAGACTATCTCTATATCTATGGCTTTGAGGATAGGGTCAGCCTCCCACCAGTTGACCATTGACCAAGCCGTGGGCTTCCCTATCTTGCTAGCCTCAACGCCCCTCTGATACATTTCATCAATTAGATTCCGCAGGGGGTACATTGTCTTTAGCCTGTTTATGGCTCTTTTCTTCTTTTCGTTACTCATCACCTATTTATCTCCTCTTATCTAAAGAGGCAAATTACTCTAGGGGGAATATTTGTAGCCCAATATATCTCGTAGGGAGAAAACTGCACGACTATGCCACCTTTTTTGGGGGCTTTAAGTTTCTAAACTAAAGAGTGGGCTAGCGCTCTCCCCAGCCGAGTACTTATCTCCAGGGAACACCTTATGCCCTATCTTTACTCTTTTGTCGATTAGTTCCATAGTTGCTTCATTTGGGTCAACATCGGTTAGATTACCCATTATCCACGGACCTTCATCAAGCTCAACCAGCACTATGATATAGGGGACCTCGCTCTCGCGTCCCTCTGAAGTCACAAAGGCAGTGGTAAAGGTTTGAATCTTACCTTTGCCACTCATTTCAACAACATCAAGGTTCGGGCTGGCGCATTTATAACAGGCCATCTTTGGTGGCACATTAATCCAGCCGCATTCTTTACACTTCAAGCCTAGCACCTTATTTTTCTTCAGCGCCTCACTATATTCTTTAAAAGTAAGCTTATATTCCACTTTAGCCTCCTCAGGATTAAATTATAAAGTTATATGTTACCAACCCCGTTGGAGAATTAGGTTACAGAGCGTGCCTGCATCTCCCCCTAATGTATCAGTCATCCCTGTTTTAGCTCCCTCTGCTTGCCTTTCCGGTTCCACCTCACCCCTGATTGTTTTACTATTTCATATACCTGACCGGCACCGGTAGCTCCTATAGGGTGACCTTTAGCCTTTAGCCCGCCGGATAGGTTTATAGCTACTTTGCCGCCAAGACCAGCCTCACCCTTTTCCCAGGCTTCGCCTGCCTTTCCAAACTCAAAGAAGCCAAGGCTTTCAGCGGCAATTAAGCTAGCGATACTGAAGCAGTCGTGAAGTTCACAGATATCTATATCTTTAGGAGTGAGCCCAGCCATATCATAGGCTTGCTTGGC
>Ga0209986_10003223_pt1 | contig 14423 bp, 22 predicted proteins | sample BlataG_FD_183168 | JGI IMG/M metagenome (GOLD analysis project Ga0209986, IMG submission 183168) | Deep subsurface microbial communities from Black Sea to uncover new lineages of life (NeLLi) - Black_00105 metaG (SPAdes) (version 2) | ecosystem: Environmental > Aquatic > Marine > Oceanic >...
CGAGAGATAGTATTGAGTTTAAAACGTTTCTAAGTGGTAAGAAATAATGAGCCATAACATTAATTAAAAAAGGGGACTGGAAACCCAATCCCCTTTTGTTTTTACTCTTCTGATTCGTCCTTCACATTAGGCTTCTTTCTAGCGTATTTCTCAACTTGCATCCAAGCCTTGTTTACATCCAAAATTAAACCTGTGTAAGTATTCACAAAGTCAGCTTTCTTCATTCCTGCAAGAGTCGAAATTCTAAATTCCGTTCCCTCAACCATAATAAAGTCGCTCATACTATTATGGTATAGTTACTTGGAAAGGATTTAAATCAAGACTCTTGTCTAATGGTCCAACAAGTAAATTTCTGATTTCTAATAAATCTCCTGATGTTTCAGCAACAATAACGAATGTATAAAGTCCAGGAATACTTACTGACTCAGTAACAGAACTTATTACTATTGCAGCAGGTATTGGACTAATCTCAACCCCTGAGAAATCAGATGTTACTAATCCTTCAGCAGCGATTGGGTTTGTCATACCACCATAAATAGTATTTAACTGAACTGTAAAGCCTGTTGTTGAAATAGCTGTTGGAGTTTCTGCAACTACATCGATAAGTCCTTCAGCACCCCTTAAATCGGCTGTAATATCAACAGCTTCAATCATCTTTAAGTTAGCATCATCTTCCAAGTTTGAAACAGCAAAACTGATTTTTGTTTTACTACTTGTTGAATTAGCAACAGAAGCCTTGATTAAAGAAGCAGATAAACTCTCTGGTTGTAATCTTACTGGATACAATAAACCTTCAACGATTTCAGAACCTTGTAAGTTGCCATCCACATCAACTGCAAATACACCAGCTTCGATACATTTCCACGCGTTCATAGCTCCAACAAATACAGGATCACCTTTTAATGTGAAACCTTCAAAAGTTCTAACACCTTCTTCAATAAAGATAACAGTTGTATTATCAATTGTTTCCTCAACATCATCAGCACGAACATCCTCTACTGTTACCAGATTTGGAGTTGGGTACCACCTTGTTCTTGGATTAACATCTTTAACACGTGCATCTAAATAAGTTTGATCTAATTTACCTGCCGTCAATGTTGATATATCAATACTATTAACCGAACCATCTGGCTTTAAGTATTCAACGAATATTAATTTTTTTGCTGTTCCGAAAACTTCGTAACAACTTGGGCGACCTGTATTGCCTCCCCCTGAATTACATGCACATAATGCCATAGCTTTAAAATTTAATTATTATTTATTTTTATTGTAAACTCTTTTTCCAAACCAACGGACTGCTCTATATCTCATTTGATTATCGACTATCTTCCAATATGTTTTGTTATTTAATTTGTTGGACCATATAAGCATCTCATCATCTGCAAACTTTTGAGCAAAATTAAACCCAAAATCATCAGATAAATATTTAGTTGAATATAAGTAGTCATGTATTAATGCAGCAAAGAAGAAGTCTCCATAAGAAGGAAACAACCACCATATACCTCTAGGTGCTGAACTTCCATCAAATTCAAAGTTTCTCGGTATAACAATCACAGCATCATTACTTAATCGAACTGATAAATCATTCTCCAACCTGAAATGACTGTTTTTTGATATTGGATAAACTAAATTAACCTTAATCAATCCTAACTTTAAAAGGCTTTCTATATTATCTAAACTTACATCCAACATTTTATTTCTTTGCTTCAAGTAATCCGATTATAGTATTTAATTGCTTGTTAATTTCTTTAAACTCAGCCTGATTCTCTGCTTTATTTTTCTCCATCCTATCTTGTGTCTTATCAATTCGATTCTTAACAATCTCTGCCTGTTTATCAATTTGAGCCTCTAAATCTTTTTTTAATGCTCTCTTCCCATTCTGAACATGTAAAATATTATCGCTTATAGCTGAGATCTCTTTTTCATATTCCTTCTCTACTGTCTCAAATCTCACAATAGTAGCTTTAGCTTCTGCTTTCTGGTCATATTGCAACTTTAAGAATGAAGATATAGTTATAACTAAACCACCTCCAATAGTTATTAAATTGCCTAATGTGAAGGAAATCCCCTCTATTGCATTAATCGGCTGTGTTACTTGTAAAAGTTCTAACATATCCTTATAATTGTTGTAATAAAACTAATTTATCAAATAAATCATCATTACTTATTGGTGCAAAAGTATCAATTAAATCAACAATCATTGCTCCATCAACTGCATTAAACGAAATCTTAAATTCATTCCCATCTAACATTATTAAAGTAACAAAATTTCCATCATGTGCTTCAACAATTTCAGATATTTCATCTCGCCTAAAAGAAGCCTTTTTAATTTTAAGATGGTCTTTGTAAATGTTGAAATCAACCGTTACTGTAAATGCTGTTTTTGTTATTACTAAATTCATAATCTATAATTTTATATTGCTTCTGCAAATTCAAAAGTTGCTCCTACATTACAAGCCCCTCCATTTTCTCGATGCATTGTGAAAACAAACATATCTCCAGGTGTTAAATAAATTTCTGTTCTACCTTCAAATAATGCTGAAGTTGAATAAGTAAAATCATTATTAACTCTGCATCCAAAAATTGGAATTAATCCAACTGTATTAAAATCCATATTTGTTGCTCCTCCATTGTTGGCTTCGATAAATTCCAAATGCCCATCTCCAAAGTCATCCCAAGTATCTGAGTTTTCTGTTATAGTTGTAAAATCTCTTGTTGCCCAAACACGAATAAAACTTTTTTGATCTGAATAAGAATTTAATAACAAAGCTAAAGTATCTCTAGTGTTAATCAACCCCGCTACAGTAACTTTACTTCTTACCGCTAAAATCGGTTGGTTATAACCTGTAATTGCAACTTGTCCAGATTGGTTCGTCATTCCAACTGAACCATAAGTTTTACCATTATCTTTTCCTCCTTCGCTCGAAACATCAACACAACCAAAATACATTGCATCATTATCTCCTAAATTTTCACTATTCCACGCAACAGGTAAAGCAGGATTATACATTGATAAATTAGTCAAAGTTCCTAAGTAGTTAGAATCTCCAACTTTTTGTAGATTTATGTAAAAGAAATATGAGCCTAAACCCCTCCATTGATACTGAATATCAAATACATTTCCTTTTGACAAATCAACTCCAACAGGAATTGTTAAGGCTATTTCATCATCTGTTGTAATACCTCCAACAGTTGTTCGGATAACACCAACCAAAGTTCCACCGCTTTTCAATCTGAAAAATACACCACTATCAGCAGTAAAAGTTCCAAATTCTCTTGTCATTGATGAAGTAGGATTTTCAAACCATCCCGCTGTTGAATATAAAGTACCTCTGTTCGGTTCGTATCTTGGGTTGCGGTATGAACGCAAATATGTATCATCATTAAATGTTGCTCCAGCAAGAACTTTCAAAGCTCCATCTACGCTCGTACAATTTGTAGTAGCTTGAATCGTTCCGTTAAAAGTTTCATACCAAGTAGGAACGGGTACATTATAAGTGAATAATCCATGAAATATTGAATTATCATTTATCACTTTAGCCCTTCCCCAAGCATCATAACCTAATTCATTCTTCCCTATATTTATCTCTTCTGTATAAGCCATGTCTTATTATTTAACTATCCAATTATCAATTCCATCATAATGAAATGCTCGAACTGTATTTTTATTTTTAATTTCAAACGGTTCTAAACTTCCATTTATTTTTTTACCATTTCCATTTACAAAGCAACTGCCTAATCCATCATCTCTTTTTGAAACTTCAATAAACCAATCTTTGTCAGGGCTTAATGGTAAATTAACATTTCTCGAAACATCTCCAGTTGTCATTAATATAAAATCATTCTTATTCGATACTGCACTTGTTTCAAATACATGAACAATTACAGACTTCTGCACACCTGCTAACTCCTCTGCAATATCAACCACATTAGACATCCATACAGATCCATTGAAATAATAAGTACCCTGCGGATAATAAACACCTCCAATTGTCCAAGGGAGCCACTTTGTTCCTTGAGCATTTTCAACAACTGCAACATCTCCAAAATTAGCAATAGGAAATGCCAGGACTAAAGCAGCGTAATTAACAAATGTTCCTACATAAGAAGAACCTTGAGCATTACCTCCACCATTACCTTTTGTATGTAATACTTTTCCCATTATCTTTTATTAGGTATGTTACTTAAAGTATCTAATTCTACATCAACAGTTCCTGCTGACGTTCCGTTTGCTGTATAAACAATCCTCATGTATTTATAACTCATGTAAGGAGCATCAGGGCTATCAACAATCGCTGTGTTCGTGCTTAACGTGTCCCAATCATACCACTTAGTTGAATTATTTGAAACCTCAATTGTAAATGTCGGAGGCCCACCAACTAATCCAGCATCATTTAATGAAACAGACCAGTCATGAGAATTACAAAACTGATAAGCATCAGTTGTAAAATCGTTTGTCGCATCAACTCCCTTTGCTGGAACTCCTGCTATTTTAAAGTATATTAAACTCATAACTCACTGTATTTGCAATCGTATGTGTATTGAACATCAAAGTCAACTCTAAACACATGGAATTGGCTCATGTCAGTTAAGTTAATATGTTCTTTTAATTTGTTTCTTAAATCTAAATCACTGTAAACATTATCAACTCCTGTAATAATATTAGTGACTTTGTAATTTGTCTTTTCAAATGCTTTCATTACATCGTCCAACATTTCTGCATCTGCTCGATGATCAGTTATCGTTGGGTATAATTCTGTCAATATTCCTTGAAATATAATTGATACTCTCTGAGTAAAAACATCCCCATTTGAGTTTGCGTTGTCTTCAGTTAGAAAGAAAGATGTCGCTTTGAATTTATCATCAAACAAAACTTCTTCATACTCCTGGTCATCAACTGCAACTTCTGGAATTGTATTCTCTCCTAAAGGGTTCTTGTAAGCTCTTGAATATGATTCGTAATTAGTCCATAAGGCAACAGTCGTAAGATGGCTGTACAACTCTACTTGGATGGTATTGATAGACGTGTCAATTCCTACTGGTGCTATTTTTTGAACTAAACTCATATCATTGTATCAACCTTGGCTATATCACCAAAATATCCCTTCTTAATCCTATCAATCTCATCGGCAATCTTTGAAATTGAACGAATTAATTGTGGCCTTAATCCTGTAATAGTTATTAAACCATCACCCGATTGACCTTCTATTTCTTGTGTTGCTCTAATTGCAACTCTGTCTGAATTTCTCTGATCCTTATTACTTCGCATTGAAGCAATATATAATCCTAAACAGCTAATCTGTAAATCTAAGTTGATAGCTCTAGCAAATAATACTTCGTTTTGATTTATCAAATCAGTGTAATCTTCATAAACTGTAATGTCTGGATTCAATCCACTAGCTTCATCATAACCTTCCTCAGTTGTTAAGTCAGGTAATAAGTCTGTTGCGTGGCCAACAAACATCTGTTTCTCTATATTTAAATAAGTAATACTTGATTCAATATCACTTCTATCATAATCTCTTTTGTAAGGCTTTAACGTCCCTATTGCAGCAGCATTAGTTCTGTACCCTAAATAATACTCCCCTTTGTAAGTAGCTCCTGAGTTATCAACCTTCCATTTTAAAGACTCTTCATGGTGGGGAGTTGCTATTGTAATTGTTTTTGTGAATAAAGGATTCACTTCTGAAGTATTAAATAACATTAACTCAATATCTCCTGCTCCTTCAAAGTCAAGTAATATTCTTGAAATTTCAAAAGCAATATTCTTTTTGATTGCCACACTAATTTTATGTGTAATCAATCCTTGCTCCAATGTCTCAGTATTAACTTTATTCTGAGCGTAAGGATACAACACTTGTCTATCAATGTAATCCGTACCACTAAATACTTTACCACAAACATTCGTGATACTTTCCTCCTGCATATTCATAAGAACAGTATTAAACTCTGCATCAGACAAAGTCTTGTAATCCATATTAGAATAGATTGATTCTATCTTAACAAAAGGATTATCTGTTACAAAATAACCTGAACGGCTAATCTGATTAGCGGCATCAAGTATGGCAAATTCAGGATTAAGGGGCTGTCGAAAACCGACAACCCCATAAAAATTTGCTCGTATGTTTGGCACGTTAAACATCAACGGTTAAACTAAAGCAAAAGCAATTATTGTAGTCTCTGTTGCTACACTTAAAGGAGCATGTTGATAAGCAATATCAATTGATATTTCAGTCTCAACAGTCACATCTTGTGTATAACCACCAAGTGCTGTTCCATTTGAACCAGCGTTATAAGTATGCAAAGCATAGTTTAAACCATCTACGGGATTCATAATAGTTGAGTACTTAGCAACGTTTCCAAAGTCAACTCCTGTTCTGTTTTGGATTGGTATCCAAGGTAAAGCAGCAATTGTTCCTTCTGGAACCGCCATCCAATAACCTTTAGCATAAGCAGAAACAAGTCCTGCAGCAGCAGCAGTTAAAGAAGGGTCATGTACGAACGTCACTCCTTGAAATTGGAATGAAGTATTTGTGGAGTTTGAAATCCCTTGTGCAGCATCAAATTGAAATTTGTTAAATGCAATTGAGTCACAGATAATGTCTAAAGCAGTCCCTTGATACTTGTTAATATCCATTACCATTCTAGTAATTTGGATAGCTCTGTTTCCATTTGTTGCTTCAGTGATTTCAAAAGTATCATCAACAGCATCAAAAGTTCCCTCTGCAGTTGCAACGTTCACACCTGAACGGTTAGCAAAGGCATAATTAGCAGCAACAGTTTCTAATCCTTCCATGAAGTTAGCAACAACATTTTCTAATTTAGACATGTGTGTTTCCTCTAATGTATAAACCTTGTTGTCAGCCTCCTTGATAGTTGATACGAACGTATCATTATACGTTGTCCAAGCAGGAGTTAAAACACCTGAGTCACCTTGTGCACCAGTATGGTTATGAGAACGACCTGCTCCTAACGCCCTAGACGTTCTTAAGAAGTAGTTTGTCTCCACAGCTCTATCTTCACGTGTTCTTAATTCCATGTAATCTGGAACCATGATTGAAGTGTTCTTTAAAAATAGTTTGTGAACGGCTGGGTCTCTGAATCGTAATTCCCCAGCCTGAAATTTGCCTGTAAGTTTAGCTTGTGCTTTTACCCACGCAGCAGTAGCGAAATTTGCCATTAGCTTGTAATTTTAATTAATAAATATGAAAATAAGTTTGGTGCTTTTGCACCTTTTTTAGACTTTCCTATACGATAGGATACCTCAAATGTAATAATTTTTTACAATAAGTTCCAAACTTGAATTAAATTATTTTGTAATAACCTAATTTTCAGACAGAAAAAAACCCCACTAACTTAATAGTGAGGTTTACCTTGCCGGGTAATTATATTTTAAACGTCTAGCGTTCCTGCTCTCATTCTCTCTCCCATAATTACATTAAATTGTGGACCATTAGGTGTATGTCCTGCATCCCCCATCTCCTTAATGAAATCATCAAATGATTGCTTTCCAGAACCTCCTCCTGAATCTCCTCCACCTGCACCACCTGTAGATGGTTTTAATAGATCATTTCTTTCATTGAAGAAGTTCGCAGCAATTGTCTTAACTGATAAAGGCTCTAATGTTGTTGAGTCTTTCAATGGCTGACCATCTGGGCCAACACCAAAAACAACTCCATTCTCATTAACTCCTAGCTTAATGCTTGACTGCATTATTGTAAGCATTGTCTTTTTATCTAATAAAGCGTTTTCAGGAACTTCATTTGTTAATGATGAACTAATAAGCTGATTGTTTTTAAACGTCTTAAACTCTTTTGCTTGGTTCTCATTAGTAGTGTTTAGTCCCGATATAGTTCCTTGCAAAGTTTTGATGTCATTATTCAACTCTTCAACTTTCTTATCTGGAGCAATCTTAGCATCTTTTAATGCCTGTGCAACTAACCCATCACTAAAACCTTTCAAAGCAGAAATTGCAGAAGCATCGCTTTTATGCTGACCATCACCTTCTATTCCAAAACCTTTTAAAACTTCCTTACGTCCAATCTCTGCTCCAATAGATATTCCTTCTGTTCTTGTATTGGCTGCGAATTTCGTTTCATCTGCTGCTGTTCTGATAACTAAATCGTTATTTATTTCGATGGACTCTTGTTTGTCCTCTATTGCTTTTGTAATTACTGAGTCTTCTACTTCAATAATATTACCGTTGATGTTTAACTTCATAGTACCTTATTTTAATTTAACATTTAATTTAACAAACTTTTGATTGTAAGCAACTACTGAATTATCAGCAGCCAACTTTGAGAACTCAGCATCATTGCCTTCGTTCATTGAATCAGAGTAAACCTTCACCCATATCTCACGAGTCAACCTGTAATTTAAACTCTCCTTAATAAACTTCTTTAAAAACTTCATAGCTTATTGAGATTGAATTAATACATTCCCTTCAGCATCTAACTGAACTTCATCTCCTGCTGACAATCCGTTTTCTTTTAAATCAGGATTGTTCTTAACATCTTCTTCAGTTAAAACGTGAGTTGTTGTTCCAGGGCCATTCATTTTAACAGTTGTATTAACTCCATTTCTACTATCGATATTTCTCTGCCTATCTTCAACCATCTTATCTGTTGCAGCTTCATCGATAATATAAATCTCATTGTTGTGGTGAGAGTTTCTATCTTCAACATAAGACCTTTTAACTATCTTAGTTCCTAGATTCTCTTTTCTTCCTTTTGTATTCCATGTCCCATCCTTTTGAGAGATTGGTTCTTTTAATTGGAATTTGGTAGCAACTACCATTGTGCTTTTATTGCTCATAATATATTAATTTAAATTAGTATTTGATTGTTGTACGTCTTGAACTGGATTGTCTAAAGCCTTAAACTCTGTATTTAACATCTCAGCAGTTTTAGTTTTATCTGCTGCCTCCCAAAAGTCAACAAACATTACAATTGTATTCGCTGCTTTCCTTCCGAATATCTCACTCACCTGGTTAATAGATAGATGGATATATGGCTCGATTAAACGTTTCTTTTGCATCTGATCCAATAAGATAGGATTGTTTTGATACACTGAAAGAATCCACTCATCAAGTAACTTATCAAGAACAGTACTGTTTGCTCCTGACTCTCTTGACTTGTTATATTTATCTTCTAATACATCAGAACTTTCGATAATATAGTTACGTCCATAACTTATATGGTACTCATTCTTATCCTTTGGCATTCCAGCAACCCAATTCTCAGTCCATAAAGACAGTTGATTCTCTGTCCACTCAGCATTGTCAGCAAATATATCCAACTTATTCTTTACCGGTTGCACATCAATGAAACGACCTGTTGCCGTTTCGCTTCCACTTTGCTTAACTCTTTTAGTTCCCCACATAGTTGAGTCAATCAACTCTTCACTATTAACTAATTCTGAATCGTATTGCTTCCAAGTGTCTAAATCAGGACTAATAAACCCTGCAATGTTTGGTGCAATAATAGCAGCATCAGAATCTCTTGGAGTCTCTATCTTTATAACATCAGTTACATCAGCTTTATTTAAATCTCCTGAACCTGAACACGCTACACAAACATTTTCTCCAGTCTTTCCTGTTCCTTGACAAGTTCTGCATTGATTGAAGTATCTCCAAAATAAAGGGAAACCACTCTGAAACTTAAAGATTGTTTTGATTGATTTGTCTCTTGCATAATCCTTTGATAATTCCTCAATAGGAAACAATGCAGAAACTCTCATTTCAGAGCCAACCTCCTGTATATCTGAAAGGATAGTCGCAGGAACATTACCAAATGGATGCTCAAAAGTTCCCTCCTCAACAACGGTGTATTCGGTACCATTCTGTTTGATTAACCACTCTCTCTTATTGTCAACCAACCTCCACAACATGATTGATAACTTCTCATATGTAATGATTTTTGGCTCAAATAATAATACATTTAACAGTTGACCATTAGATTCGTAATAACGAATATCATAGATGGATTTGTATGTTGGCCATATATCAACATCCTTAACGTACTCTAAAAAAATAATACCATTTGGATCTACATCTCCCAATCTGAAGAAGTCCTCTGATAAGTATTTCTTAATAGATTTCTGTCCTTTAAAGTTGGCTAAAGATTTGATGAACTTTTCTTTTTGTCCTTTATTCTTTATGTCGTTATGAACTGAACCACCTGAAGCTGTGAATACGTTTATTCTTGGCTGCATTACTCGATCAAACATATCCCTAATGTCTTTAGAATACTTTATCCTTGATGCTGCCCTATCTGGAGATTCAATCTTCTCAATCTGTTCTATTAAAACCTTGTGAAAGTCTTTTCCAGTTACTAAAGCGTCAAGTGTTTTGTGATTTTTTCTTGCTGCATCCACCCATACAGGTGCTTTTTGATGCTTTTTAATGAAGTCTATAGCTTCGTTTTCATCGTTAAATTCCATTACTCAAAAGTACAAATTATTTATAAATACTAATTACGGTTGTTCTATTAGGATAATATTAGGGTCTGGGTCATCATCTCTTTTCACCCCAAACCCAACCTTACTATTGCTTTTAAAAACTTCTATCTCATACCTATGAAGCCATGTTATATGTTCCTGTCCACTAGAGAAGTATCTTATTTTATACTCTACAAGGTCCATCGTTATAATGACTCCAATAATCATTCCTTCGATGTCTCCTATAACCGTTTTTATTTTTGTTCCTGCTTTTAGTATTTGCATATCTTATTTAAAAGAGCTCATTAAGTCGCTCACCCATTTATTAGATTGCTCAACATGGTCCTTCTCAACTTTGTAAGTCTCATCATGAAATTCGATTTGCTTCTCTATTGCTTCGACTTGCTTCTTTCTCATTGCTTCAACATCAATGTTTAATACTCTATTATCGATATCCTCAATTAAATTCTTGATAGGTTCTAAGTCACAATCAAATTCAATCGTTGCTTTCAAATGCTCCTCCATCATTTCCTTAACAACAATATGGTTTTCTGTTGGTGGTTCCCACAACTGAGCATCCAACAATAAAGCAGCACACTTTCGCTTCGCTTTCTTTACTAAAACAATCTTCTCTAAGTAATGAGCCTTTGATGTTTCTAACGCTTTTAATTCATCTGCAATCAATTGCTCATCAGAAAGGTCGTTAAACTTCTTTAGATTCGCTTTAAGCTCTCTTATTGCTTTTTTGTGATACTTACTTACAACAGCTTCTTTTAACGGTGTATTCAAGTTCTCATCTTGTTGGTGCGATGTTGCTCCAAATCCTTTTGCACATACTCCTGCAAATTGTTCTAGTGTTGTTACATTTCCGTTCAACACTTCTGTTACATATCCTGATGCCATAATATTTTATTTTGATAATTCGATTAATTGATTATAAGTTAATTGCTTAAGTAATTTACTTTTCATAACTATTCTTTTTCTTCCGTTAATAATTCAACCTCTCCAGCCTCAACCTTTTGGTCAATCAATGCTGAGTACTTTAATGTTACCTCGATGTAGATACCTAACAATTCCTTAGCTCGATATTCCTTAAATGACTCGTCATAATTTGGGACCATTAAAGGCATAAGTTCTTTAATACTTATCCTCTCGAATCCATAATCTTCTGATGTAGTTGCATAGTTCATCAGGTTGTTAAATACGTCTTTCATCCCAACATCTGCTGTAAAAGAATTGTTGACTTTAAACTTATAAGTGCTTAACTGAACCATCCTGCTAACGCTTACACTCCTTCTGTTCTTCTTGTAAATATCGCAGACAATAGCCATTTGATGGCCTGAAGTATGATGTACGATTGACACTAACCCTTTCTTTCCTTTAACCCTCCACATGTTATTGAAGTCGAACATGTCCCCGAAGGTTGGTTCCTTCTTGACTGCTTTTAGCTTAACCTCTTCAGGCATTTGATTTTTGCTCATAGTATAGTTTTTAGTTGATGTTTAATTCTTTGCTAAAGTACAATATTTTATAAATACATCAATTCCATTGCTGCATATCCAATCGCATCAGGAAAGTGTTTGTAATCATTCTTTGGAACTCCTGATCTCTTATCATGCCATACGTAATTATTTAAAGCCTTATGCACATCCCTCGATTCTGGTGTAACAATTAAGGTGTACCCTTTGACTGCATTAATCGTTCTCAATACAGAACCATGTCCCTTCTTACATTTATGTATATTAATCCCCATTCGATAAAGATCATTAATCAATCTCTTCTGAGCAGCATCTCCAACAACCATTCCATCATGACCAACTGTCCCAATTATTATTTCACCAAGTTGACTGGTTCCTAATCCGTTCTTGTTTAACTCCTGATGAACATAAATAAGTTTCTTCTGATTATCAACAGCAACCTTAACCATCACATCAGGATCATCAAACCCGAAATCCATCCCCCTACAAAATGACAATGTATTATCGAACTCACCTTTGTGCCAGTCCTCATAAATAACACCCTCTGCAATTTCTAAGAATCCACCCATTACAACGTGCTTATACTTTTTCCAATCCTTAATTAATTTAGGTGAAGCATTCAAACGATCTTCCTCACTCAATAACTCGTATTCATCGAAAGCAACCTTTAACTTGTCGTAATCTCTTTTGTTATGTTCTGCTAAATGGTCGTAGTTATCTCTGTAGTCTGAATGGATATAAAGCACATTATCTTTAATACCACAAAACCCCTCATCAACTTCCATATCTTCATAAAACTCCTGATAAATGAAATGTTCTTTAGTTGGTGGATTGAATACGATTATCGAAAGACATTGAACATCCTTTCCCCTTATTGATTTACGAGCCTTATCCCAGTCCTCAAAGTCTTGAAGCTCCTCTCCCTCATCCGTTAAGAATATAGTAAAGTCCTCAATCCCTTTCATCTTTGCTGTTTGCTTATTACTTGAGGTCTTTTGCCCGGTAATAACTATCTCACCCTTTCCTTCTTTGGATACGTAGTGATTTGTTATTGAGTTGAAATCATCCTCAACACCGAGGAGCTCCATTCTATCTTCAATCGATTTGCTAATTGAATGATCAGTACTTGACATTGTGTAACGTGTATACATAATACGATGCCCAAAGTCTTTTGCTGCTATTGGTGCGAATGTAGATGTTCCGAATGTCTTACCCGAATCTCTTCCTCCTGACACCATAACTGTATCAACTTTACTCAGGGCCAACCATTCCTTTTGCTCCTCCTCATCATAATCGTCCTTGAATGTTTTACTCTTGATTACATCCCAACATGATAGTATTTTAAATAGAGGCTCGTATTTGTCGTTTACTTCCATTGCTCTTTGTTTTGATTTATACCTTTCTGTAAACTAAACGTGGGAAGTAATAGAATCCAACATCAACCAACGCTTCTACTTGAGCATTGATGTTCTCCACTTGATATTCATTTACAGTCCCCTCAGTATTTAAATATTCAACGTGTGCACCTAAAAGGGTTTGCTTTTCTATTATGTATACGTAGTAAATTGCCATATTATTTCGATTTTTACTTTCAACCTATCATTGGGCTGAGTTAGATGTTTACAGTACGAAAACACCGACTATTCTTCCTCCTTCTTAGTCTTAAAGAAATTGATCTGAACAGGCTCACTCTTTATTGGTTTCCCTCCTGATGTAATATCAGTAGTGTTCATTGCCCTTCCAAAGCAGTAATCCCTATAGTCCTGCATAGCTTTCGCTCTGGTTTTCTTATCGTTAAGCTCCAATATTATTATCTTCATTGCATAAGGCGTGTCCTTGTCCTTCGCTATATCCTTTAGAGTATCCTCATCAGCATTGAATATAGTTTGATAAGCATCAATTAAATCTGTTTTACTTAAAGGAACAACCCCTTTAGCTTTAAGCTCTGCGTTTATACTGGCAAAGGATTTTCTTGGCCTTCCATTAGGATTACCACTTTGTCCTTGTTTCCATTGATGGTCAACTATATCTTCTTTAGCCATTATTGTGTTGTTATTGTGTTGTTAATTATATTTTTTTATAATTCTCGCTTAGTATCAACGGTACTGCATTATTCCAATTTACTCTGTGGTGTAATCTTGAGTTTCTTGACCTCATCATATCTACTTTTACAAAGCTTGGGCAATACATTACACTATAAAATGATTTGATGTAAGTTCCATTTTCGATATATGTTTCTGTCATTCCTCCTGCGTTACTTTGAGTCTGTTTCTGATTAAGCATTAAGTTGTTTACAGTAAAGAATAATTCACCTTTATTTACCATTATTTTAAGTGTTGATGTTTAGTCAAAGTTAGTAAAAATTAATAAAGAGGGTTTTGTATCATCATTTCATTTTTAATTCCTTGTTCTGTTATTGTTAATCCTATTCCTAAAAAGGACATTCAATATTTTTTAATTTTATTAATTTACCCCTCAAAGTATTTAAAGAGTAAAACTTTTTATTTA
>Ga0209986_10003226_pt1 | contig 14419 bp, 15 predicted proteins | sample BlataG_FD_183168 | JGI IMG/M metagenome (GOLD analysis project Ga0209986, IMG submission 183168) | Deep subsurface microbial communities from Black Sea to uncover new lineages of life (NeLLi) - Black_00105 metaG (SPAdes) (version 2) | ecosystem: Environmental > Aquatic > Marine > Oceanic >...
TGTAAGCACGACGCTCTTGTTTGGGCAAGAGGGTGCAGGTGCGAACGTAGTTCGCCACCTTGTGGTGTAGTTTCGGAGGCGTCCATAGAATGAACGCGCCCGACCCAGTAAGGAAGTCGGAGATAGTCATCAGCTCCCCAGTCAGCCGAGGGCAACCTAACGGCTAGCTGGGGAGTTGTCAAGGATTTTGTGCCTCACTTTTCAGGCACTTATTACACGATCTGATTATACCTCACTGATCGACCATGTGGGCCGTGGCCTCGTAGATGAACGGGCACACGCCCCAATCGCCTTGGCCATACTTCGAGCCTGCAAGTCGCTCGACCACGGTTCTGAACTCTGGGTCCTTCATTGCTCGGGTTACCAACTCGTCCTCGTAGACTTGGTCTTCCACGTTGCCAACGATCAACCACCCGATTGCGACACCAAAGGCCAGAGCCACATCACGTACGAGTGAGACAGAGATCTCCGACTTGCCGCGCTCGATCTGGCTGAGCTGTGAGGCGCTGAGGCCGATACGTCTGCCTAGTGCCGAGAGGGTCCAACGGTGCCGAGCACGCAACGCTCTGACGCGCTGGCCGATCGCGTGGTTCATGTCCTTCTTAGTCTTCGGCACCTCCCACCTCCCGCTTCTCTACCTCTTCCCAGGTGTCGAACAACTCGCGGGCGACCTTCAGGGTGACGCGCTTGCCGTTCGCGTACGCCCGAGCCTTCGCCTCCCTGAGTCTCTGGTGCGCGTTCAAATAGGTGCAGTATGCCTCGCGCACCGCCTCCTCGTCCTCCGGTGTTGGGATGCGCAGTTGGTCAGCCGCCCACTTGTCGGTGGGCTTCCCGTTGCGCTTCACTCCCCACTGCAGCTGGGTATGCTCAATCGAGAGTGAGATCGCGTCTCTGGCCTTCTCGATTGTGGTAGTGCTCATAACCAGCGGCTTGCCCAGGTGAAGGGTGCAGCCCTCGCACTCTTCCGCCTCGGGCACCAGGTACTTCGTCATGCGCCCGCGCTCTCCCTTCAGGATCGTTGGGTTGCGGACCGGTCCCTTCGGGTTGCCGTGCAGCACCATCGTCTTGTCGAGTTCACTACCCATCGAGTTTCACGCCCTTCACTTTGACGGTCGGCTTCACCAGGCTGCCATCCTTGTTCGTCGTCTTGACCGGCGCCTTCGCGTACGCCGCGCTGCACTCGGCCTTCGCCAGCTGCTTCGCTCTCTTCGGACTGAGCTTCGGCTCCTTCAGGCGGAGATACTTCACCATCAGCTCTTCGGCAAACGTCTTCCACTCGAAGTCCTTCTTGTTCGGCTCGGTAACCTCCGGCGTGAGGAAACCCGGCTCGACCTTGACACCCTTCGTCCGCAACCGGATCAGCATCTGGTCCTTGAAGAACTTCTCGCGATCGGAGAGGTACTTCGCCGCTTCGCCTACGATACGCGTGGCGGCCAGGAGGTCCTGGTTCAGCTTCTTCGCGACCGTCGCCTCCGGCAGCTCGACGTCGACCGAGACCTTGAGCCGCTGTGGGATCTCGTTCGCATCCTCCTCGACTACGACCGAGATCGAACTCGTGCCGTAACTCAGGTCCGGCGCGGCCTTCGCCTTCGGGTCTTCCATCCTCGCAACGATCTTCTCTGCCATGATTCGCTCCTTTCCCTTGAGCGTTGTTCCCTAGTACCTGTCCGCGTAGCGTGACACGGCTTCGTCGTCGGCCTGCTGGTGGACGTCGTCCACGTTGTCCTCGGTCACCTTGTCAACGAGATCCCGCTCGGTGTCACAGCCGAGCTTCTCCAGCTCTTCGGCCGTCAGCTTCCTGGTCTTACCCTTGCCCAGGTCGACCATCGGGTTCTCCAGATCGAACTCGGGACCCTCGGCCGGGTAGCAGTCCTCCGGCAACGCGTTGATCTTCGCGGGCCTGCCGTAGGTGTAGCTGCAGTCGAATACGACCACGATGCCCGCCTCGTCCTCGAAGCTGATGCTGAAGCCAAATTTCATGTCCTCCTCCTTCGCCATGCAGTATAGCACATATGTGTTATGTTGTCGAGCACAAAATGGATTTTGTCTCACAAAAACATCAACCCAAAAGGGAAGGGCCTCCGGCACACACCGGAGGCCCCAGCGGGGAAAGGAACGACAGCTACCCGAAGATCCTCCTCGCCCGCCGTCGATCGGCGGGAGACATCAGGAGGAAGAACGGTCGAACACCGAGAGCTACGGACGCGGCGTCAATCTGACTGCTGACCCACTGACGTTTGCCAGTCTCCAGCCTCTGCAGGTGCTGACCACAGATACCCATCCGATCGGCAACAGTCTTGATAGTGAGCTTCTTCAGCATCCGTAGCTCCCGGACAGCACTACCTGGGTCATCTGAAACAGTCGCAGGAGTCCTGCAGCTGTTGGGGTGCCATGATCGACCCGGCGCTGACCCAGCCGGTGCTCTCGTACTTCGCCTCAAAGTCATCGCGCCCCCTGTAGTCGGCGAGCGTGGTCCTCAACCGAGCGTTCGGCGCCAGCTCGAACAGCGCCCGCATGAAGTCGCGATGCACGTGCCAGCAGGCGGATGCCGTCCGACGACCTCCCGCCGAGCGCTTCGCTCCCTGGCCATGCCCAGTGTAGGCCCGGATGCGGTCAAGAGAATATGAAGTTTTTCAAACACCCTTGGTTGCGTCCTTCAGTCGTCGCGCCTCGTCCTTGAGTACAGTCGCGGTGACCGTACCGATCGGGATCTTCAATATCCGAGCGATCCTCACCAGGGTCGCCGTCGGCGGCCTGAAGACATCGTTCTCGTAACGAGAGATCTGGACCTGCGACGACTCGATTGTACGCATGCCGAGCTTGGCACCCAGCTCATGCTGAGTCATGCCCCTCCGCTCACGCGCTTCCTTGATCAACTGACCGACGCTTACTCTCTTAGACATAGTCTTTCACCACCCGCTCTAGGAAGTCCAGATCCGACCCCTGCTTCGCTAGTGTCTGCTGCAGAAGCGCTCTGAACGGCCCTGTTCCCATCGACGCGGGATCGTGTTGACCCGGCATCGGTACTATAAACACTGGCACTCCGACATCACGCAGATCTCTTGCGAGCTTCATTGCGTTTCCGAAGGCCTTCGCCTCACCGTCGAGTGCGATCACAATGGGCTTGTTCAACCTGGCCAGCGATCCGACTTGCTCGGGCGAATGCTCCTTGCCCCAGAGCCAGGTGAACTCGAAGCCTGCGACGATCGCGGAGATCGGCCCTTCGGCTACGCCAACGTACCAAGTCTGCTGGGCAGCCTTGTAGTAGTTGCCAATCTTCCCACCCTTCGTCGCGCCGTCCGGCCCCGCGTACTTCGGTCCCCACGCTTTCCCCGGCGCCCGTGTCTGCCACCATCGAAGATGGCCGTACGCGTTGAAGTCGGGGAACACAATCTTGGTCCCCCCGTGAGCAACACCGATCCTGTAGAAGTCGATCTGGATGTTCGAGAGCCCACGTGAGTAGAGGTAGCTCATGACGTTGAAATGCCTCTTGTAGTTCGCTGGAACGAGTAGCTCCAAACCAGGCGGCGGTTGGACCGGCGTCTCGTCATTCATTATGTCATGCTTCACTGCAAGCCCAGCCGCCTGGGCGTAGCTCTCCAATAGCTCCATGTCTGTTTGGACGAGAACCTCTCGTGGTATATCTTGGTACTCGGTCTCGATCTCGACCCCGAGGAACTCCGCCAGCTTCCAAATGCCCCCGTGCGAGTCCGGGCTCGTGCCGCCACAGCTGTAGCAGTTGAACACACCCTTCTCATAGTTCACGTACAGGTGTCCAGGCTTGTCACAGAACGGGCAGGTGTGTATGTGCTCGCCCTTTGTGGTCACACGTGGCTCAACTCCCGTGAGCGCCACGATCCCGTCGTCGATCTCTTGCCAGTTTTCGATCATGACACCACCTGGCCCCACTGGTCCATCATTGCCGTGCCCGGCGCCACAACGTTAGTGGCTGGGACCTGCGGCCCGGGGGGCTGCAACATTGCTTGCGCCTGATGCGTCGCCTGCGCCATGTTGGCATTGTAGCTCTGCGTCGATCGTGTACGTTCCGAGTCCTCCATAAGCTGACAGGTCGAGAAGTCGAACCACACGCTGATCTTCAGGTGGTCCGCCCCGAAGCGCAGATTCTCGGCGTAGAAGGTGATGTGCCCAGTGTGGATGATCTGACCAGGCGACGCGGGCTTGTCCTTCTCCCCCATTGTGATCGGGCACACACCATCAGCATTGGCGAGCTTGTCCCACGACTCAGCCATGTTCGCCGTCGTGTTGAGCTGTTCCTTGGCCGCGCCACGGTTTGACTGGGATGCGATCCACCCGACACAGTTGAAGTCATCGAGGAGGCGCTTGATCTCCATGTAGATGCGACCCATCTCAGAATACGTCTGCGATCGGTCGAAGTAGAACTTGTCTGGGTAGTCGACGATCAGCATGTCCGGCACGAAGTTCTGTGTGGCCCTCAACCAACTCATGTATGAACGCAGGCCGGTGGCGGTGAGTGTGTATGGTGGGTAATACCGGATCTTCAGGCGGCCCTCCTGTATCATGAGTTGGCGCCAGTCGTGCACGAAGCCGGGGTTGTGCCAGATGATGTCGTCCATCCTCCAGCCTGTGATGCGCGAGCAATACCGCAGAAGAACGTCGAACTCCTTGAGGTCACCTATCGTTATGTGGAGCACTCGCTGGCCCTGCCATAGCGCGTTGACTCCGAAGTTGACCATGAACATCGACTTCCCCGCTTTCGGCACTGCCTGGATCACGTAGAGTTCGCCACGTCGAGGCCCCGTCCTGAAAAGCGTCTCGTCAAACGTTGGGAGGAAGCGTGTGGCGATCGCTCCGCGTGACTCCTGCATAGCACGCCACATCTCACCGATCTGCTCTCCCATCACGAGGTCAGTGCCGACTTCCTGAACCTGACCAATGCTCATTGCGTGCTCCATAGCCTCAAGCACGGTCCTCGGATCGCCGTTCTTCTTCAGGACGTCGATGCCCTGTAGGACTGCCTTCTTCACAAGCTGCTGCTGCGCGAACCGAAGCGCCTCGTGCTGTATGTAGTCGGCATTCGGCGCTGGATACAGGTAGAGCTGGTAGATCAGCTCCTGCACCGACTGCGCTACGTCAGCCCTGCCCTTGTTGCGGAGTAGGAAGTTTGTGTACTCGGTCAGCGGCACGTACTGTGGTACTTGGCCGTATTGCTCGTAGAAGGATATGATCGCTTGCGCGGTGAATCGAAGCGTCCGGTCCTCGAAGTAACCCGGTTGCAGACAGTCCTTGCTCGTCATGAGGAACGTAGGGTCCTGAACCGCAACCGCGAGCAGGAACTTCTGAAACTCGTAGCCATACGGGTAGACGACTTCCGGCTGCGGCTGCGCTTGGGCCGGGAGCGTAGGGTAGACAGCCTGTGGTTGGGCCGCCTGCTGTGCGGCTGGGTATGCCGGAAGCGGCGTAGCTGGCTGCGCCTGTTGGTACCCTGGGACAGGAGGCATGGTATTACTGTCCACCCCAACCTCCCTGTCGGAGCTGCTCCATAAATTGGGCAGTGCCCATACGGACACGAGTCAAGTAGGTTTGGAAATCCAACATAGCCAGCGGCCAGAACAACGCTTCGAGTCTCTGCTTGAGCGCCTGGGCCGCCGCCAACTCGTCCTCGCCAGGTTCGAGTTCGGCCTCAACTGACAACGACGTTCCTGTTGTTTCGTACACCCCAGGGATTGAAAACTTTTCCGATTTCGAGAGGCGTATCGTCTTCAACTGCATTGCCGTCCCCTTCCACCAACCACTCAATCACCTTGTTGGGATGGACCCTCCCGCAGATGATGTTGGCCATGACCTTCGGGTTGTTGATCACCCGAATGTCCTCCTCTGCAAACGCCGCGATCCTCTCCAGGCTGTGCTTCGCCGTGAGCTTGTGCTGCGCGTCATAGAAGTCCCAGATCCGGACGTAGTCCTTGCCCTTCGACTTTCGCTCACCACGACCGAGGCGTTGCTTCAGTCGACGCGGCTTCTTTCCCCCGCCGCCCAGTATGACGTCGGTCACGGCCGGGATGTCTTGTGACTCGTCGTAGACTACACTGCCAAGCAAGACCGAGAACTCACCGGCCTGGAACTGCTCCTTCACTGTCGCGTACGACAGCTTCAGGTCACGCCCCTCTTCGTCGAACATTCCCTGCTGACCGTACGAGAACCTCGCCTTGATCCCCAGTTTATTGAGTCGATTGCACAGCTCGCGGCCGTGATTTTTCACGCGGACGAGCAGGAGGATCTTTGCTTCGGGCTCGTGCTGCAGGACGTGGTAGCAGATGCTGGCTATCATGTTGTTGCGCAGCGCATGGTTCACGATCGCGACTGGCTCGATGTGAGCCCAGTTCGACGACATCACCGTCACGTCAGCACCAGCTACGGACACCAGGAAGCACACTGGCTCAGCAAGCATGCCACGATCGCGCAACACCTTCGATGGCAGTCGTTCGATCACCTGCCCAAGCGCTCCGATCAGTCGAAGCTGAGGAGCGTCGAAGTCCTGGTCAAAGGGCGTTGCCGAAAGACCGAAGCGGTACACCGCCGGACAGTAGTTCGCGACCTTCAACCAGCTGAGCCGCTGCTCTAGGTTACCACTGCCACCCAAGTGGTGAGCCTCGTCGAAGCACAGTGTCTTCGCCTGGCAAAGCATCCGCATGAACGCGCCATTGTGTGCGTTCAACTTGCGGTAGGCCGAGGCTGCTACGATCATCGTGTGCTCCGCGTCCGTGGACTTTCGGCCGCCACCGATCATGCCCACGTTGTCAATGCCACGTTCCTCCAGACGGTCCGCCATCTGCGCTGCTGAGCCAACAGTCTCGAAGATGCAGATCGACGGGCCGCCCATGAGCTTCAGCCACGCGGCATACAGCTCTGACTTACCCGCGCCCGTGCACTGGGCAACGATGCCGCGCCTATAGTAGCCCATGTGCCTGAGCGCCCGTAGCTGGTAGTCGCGCAGCGTGATGCCCTGCAAAATGTCAGCGGGGATCTCTCGCAGCAGCCAGTCATAATCAGGATCAGGCGCACCATCGATCGGTACCCCAAGCGATGTCTGGAGGTACCCCACCAGGCCGGACGGGAATCCCCAGTCCGGTCTGAAGAAGGTTTCGCCCGACCAGTTGGTCAGAGCCAACTGAACGTGCTTCCACAGCTCGGGTTCGCATTCAACGACCCGGCTCACGATCGTGTCGTACTCTATTCGCACCCGGGCCTACCAGTACACGGTCCAGCGGAACACGAAACGGAAGTCGTTCGACTTCGTCAACGGTCCAAAGACCACGCGGGCGATCATGCCCTGACCGGCCGAGTACAGGCCAGCCTCGTGGATGGGGAACCCGTTGGCTTCATCCGATTCGAGCACGCCGGTAAACCGCACCGAGCCCGAGTCAGGATAGTCGACTGTCACTGCCTTCGTCGGTGTGACAGGGATCTCGATGCCGGTGTCGTTCTCGGTCGGCGCCGTGCTACCTGTGCCAAAGGTCATCTTGGTGATCGCGTATTCCGCGCTGGCTGCACCGCCAAGCAGGTGGGCCATCACGTTCTTCGCGTTGTCGACAATGAGGTTACCGATGTTGATCGTTCTCTCGACCTCACCGGTCTTCACGTTCTCAATCTGAATCTCGACACGTCCTCGCGCACGAGGGAACCGATCCCTCGCACTCTCGTCCGCACTCTCGTCACGCTTCGTTTTGAGCATGCCTTCCATTCCCTTCCGCAGCGCACCTATGACGTGGTCGACGCCACCCAGTTTCCACGTCATAACAATATTGCTATAGAGTACCCTACCTGTCAAGTAGTCTGAGAAAAGAACCTTCGTCCAGCCCGGCTTCCGGGTCGCCTGCTTGTGGATTCGAGTTCCCTCCAACTCGTCCACGCCCACGTGCTGGATCTCGTAGCAGGGCGTGAGCGCTGTTGCCGGGATGCGGCCGATGTCCCGTATCGCAGCAAACTGGGAGTTGGCGTACCCCGACTTGGAAGACCGGAAGCAGTTGCCTGTCTGAACAAGAATGTCACGGGGTATGATCCACGAGGAATCCCCGCTATAGTCGAAGCTGATGAACTTCCTCTCGCCGACCTCGTATGTGAACCGCTGGAACCTCTTCTTGAACGGGTGCAACGACAGACACCCGACCCCGAGATCGCGGAGCATTGCAAGATCCTGAATTGCCGCCCCGATCGTGTCGGCCGTGACAAGCATGTCGTCATCGAGCAGCACACAGTCAGAATACTCGCTCGCGAGCATGAACCTATCGACGAGCCAACGCCGCGACCTGCCCAGCTCGGTCTCGGCCGCGTCGACACTACCGTCATGGCCCCCGGAGATCCTGCAGTAGTGCACCGGCCAGCCCTCGCTGACCAGGCTCTTGGCAATGGGCTCGATCGTGTCCTGTACCGAGTTGTCACAGATCCAGATGTCTGCATGGCCGTGTACAAAGATCCCGTGCTGGTCAAACAAGAGCAGGTGCCTCAGACACGCCTCCAGCACCTTCGGTCGGTCAGTGGCGACTATGCCTATGAACGCACGCATGCTTCACCCGCCCCCTCGATCAGCCTGAGCACATCCTTGTCACGCACCTCTGACAAGATCTTGCAGCCATTGCTGCGGCACTTCTTACTGAAGCCACGGTCTGGGAGGTAGTAGCAACCATAGCACTCAGGGGGTGCCTCAGGGACCCACGCATTGATCTTGGCATAGTGCGCTGCGACGGTCTCGGGAAACGTCGGCCCACAGAGTAGAGTAGTCGGCTTGCCCAGTGAGCCCGCGACATGCAGTGCGAATGTATCCACGGCAATCACACGCTTGGCCGCCGACATCAGAGCTAGGATGTCGCCCACGGCATCCGTACGCCCCGGCTTGACCGAGGAGACGTCATCCGGGTACCTGAAGACCCGTGCGTCAGCGACAGCACAAGCCCCCTCGGGAAAGTGGAACGTTACCGTCGGCCCATACTCCCGAGCAATACTTCGCACCAGAAGGTCTCCCAACGCATTGGGGATCGACCGTGCGGGGTCGCGGGACCAGAGGCATACAAAGTTCCACGAGTTCGATTTTAGGGCTTCTGCGGCCGCCAGAACGACCGGTCTGTCTGGGACAAGCAGTCGTGCAGGCTTGGTCAGGGCCGGGTCGAACCCGCAGGCCTCGACGAATGCCTGGGCTCTAGACAACCCAGGCCGCTTGCCCTGCTTCGCCGCTGCCATCTCCACCAGCCAGGCCGGACAGAACAGATCGTAGAGCCTGTTCCACGATTGACGTGCGTCGGTCAATGACGCATGCACCAAAGGAGCCGACAGGTACTGGTAGCGATCGTAGGTCTTGTCCCCACGCTCGCGGCGCTGCGAGATAGCGATCCTCAGCGGGTGGACCAGATCAATACCCCGCATGAGGTTTGCCAACTCAAGAATAGCCGGGTCAGCCAGTGTGTAGAAGTGAGTGTTGTAGCCGAGCTGGCGCAGCATGGCAGCTGCCGAACCAATTTGCAGCACATCTCCTAAACCACCGGCCTCCCGAATGAGGACGGCGTCCATGGCTCACCTCTTCGTGTTGCTGCATGCGTGTGATTGCTTTGGCAACCCAATGTACCGCTGGGCCTTCTCCATCAAATCGTCGTCGGCGCACAGCTGTGACAACAACCACGCCGAGTTCTTGAACAGGAGGAACTTCAGCTCGCACTCGCCGGGTACCGGCATCGATGCCCCAAGACCGGCCGCAACCGAATACTCGCGGCACCCACCGCCGCAGACGTTTCTGATAGGGCAGTCCGGGCACTTCAACCTGCTGTAGTATCTATTGTCCTGCCAGACAGCAGCCAGCTCAGAGTCGACACCTCCCCGATTGATGTGGCCGATCAACGTCCCGCCCTCGTGGTGGCATGCGTAGATCTCGCCACCTGGCGCGATCGTGAAGTAGCCCTTCCCAGCACCGCATTCTGAGCAATGCGCCAGGCCGTTGTGCATGCGCCGCATGATCGCGTTGTAGTGGTGGAAGTAGACCGACTTCCCCTCTGCCAAGCGCTCCAACCAGAGATCCGACGCGTCTGAGTACTGCTTCTCCCAGAACTCGCGGACAACCGGATCGCTGAAGTCGACGGACTCGTTGCGAACCGTGCTCATGTCGTGACAGGCATACTCTCCGATGAACGCGGGCTCGACGGAGACGCCATCGCCGAAGCCAGCATCGACCAGGTCGTTCAGGTGTGCAATTCGCTCGGACAACGAGTGGCTCTTCGCTGTGGCGGGCGTGAACGTCGATCGAAGAGTCGTCGATCGGAGGACAGATGGTGCATATGTTCGGAGCAGCTCCAAGCCGCGCATCATGTCTTCGTAGCTGCCGCTGCCATCGGCCTTGACACGCAGCTCGTTGTGCGCTGCCTCCGGCCCATCGACACTGACGATCGCTGTGAAGTTGTGCAGCTCCAAGAACCTCACGATCTCAGGTGTCAGCAGTGTGCCGTTTGTCGTCACGTGGAACCGCACCTGCATAGGCACGAAGCCCAGCACGAACGTCACGACCTTCTGTATGTAGTCGAAACGTGTGAGTGGCTCGCCACCGAAGAATGAGATCTCCAGCTTCTGGTTACGCGCATCTCCCTGTCGGGCCATTCGCGGGAGGATCAACGCGAGCCCTTCGATTGTATCCTCCAAGCTAAGATTCTTCTCCTTGCCCCGAAGATCATCCGCGCCGACGAAGCAGTAGGCGCACCTCAGGTTACATACCCGAGTGATGTCAAGGCAGATACTGCCAGGTACCTTCGGTACTTCGAGTGGGAAGACTGGCTTGCTCGCCCTGGCAAAGTCCTGCAGCACCTCGTCGGTGTCGCTGCCTTGCACGACAGCCAACCCGAGTGTGTTCGGGTCGTACGCGAAGTCTATGTCCCGATGACTGAAGCGCATCAGCTCAGGCTTGCCAGAGATTTGGTGTGGGTATCTCTGCCCAGTGGCCCCCTCCGAAAGAATAATCATTGCCTCCCCCTTCTTACGGCACCAACTGCTTCCGCAGCATACAGTAGCCATCCTGACAGGACCCAGCTACACACGCACCAGCGCATGACGTAGTACAGCTGTCAGTACACGCCGAAACAGTACAATACCCCTGGCACGTAGAAGCACACGAACCCTGGCACGTACCAAGACACGCGGCCGCGCACTTCACCGTGCAAGCACCAGCTTGGCAGCCAAGAGCACACGCCCCCTGGCAGCCTCCCTCACAAGCGAACTCACAGTGTGCCTGACAGTTCTCAGTGCAGAACAGCTCGCACCCACCAGCCTGGCAGAAGATCTGGCATGGGTCACACTCACACTCAACCTCGCAACAGCTCTGGCACGAGACCTCACACGCCGCGACACACTGCACGTCCGGCCGAAGGTCGTCACCTGTAGAGAAGAACTCGTCGCGGAACTCAGCAAACACCTCGCTGCCGCGCCAGACAGGTGGCAACGCGTTATACTGCGCCGGGTAGTGTGAGATTGTGTCCTGCGACGTCGGCCAGCCGCTGCGCAAGAGGTACTCATCGGCCTCTTGCCTGAGCAGCACATGGATCGGGCGCAAGTACTCAATGAACCGCATGCGCCGCAGCGCCTCTTGGCGGCTCATGAACTGCCCGACCTCGACCTTTTCCTCACAGTCAGACTCGCAGGCACTCTCACACACTGATTCGCAGCTCGTGTAACAGGAACCTAGGTCTATCCTGGCCGACTTCAGTGTGTGCGAGATGTCCTGGGTAACCGAGTAGTTGCCGACCTCTTCCCGCTCGGTCTTCCACAGCTCAGTGATCTTCGAGTCAGGGATCTCCTGCCACGACCAAGCACGGTGCCAGCTCAGGTGTGTACCGCTGGTCTTGTAATGGTCCACCAATAGCTTGATGATGAACCTGGTGCCATCCTCCGAACCGCCGGTTGGCAGCATGGTCCCGAGCAGATACGAGATGTGTGAGAAGTACGACGGATCAACACGGTCAGGGTCATTGAGTGAGAGCAGCGTTTGAATGAGCGCATCTGTCTCGTCGAACATCGAAGCGAGTATGGAGACCAGCTTCTCGAACACAGCCTCGGCCGGATCGTTGTCACTCAAGCCAGACGCCAGCCGGTCGCGGATGCGAATGAATGTCGGCAGGTACCTATAGAGATTTGTGGGTGCAATGGCCATTATGCCTCGATGTCCGCCTCACAAAGGCTCTCGCATGTTGTCTCGCATACGAACTCGCATGAGAAGTACTGACAGCCCAACTGGCATGCATCCTGGCAGGAGCCCTGACACACGGACTGGCAGGTCGCCTGACAGGTCTCCTGGCATACGGATTCGCACACCAGCTGGCAAAACAGCTCGCACGTTTGTTCGCAGGTACCCTCCTGACCACACTCGCAACAGGTCTGGCACCACGACTCGCAGGTGTTGACACAGTACATCTCGATCTGGTACGAGTCCCGAGGCATGCCCATGCGATCGGTGTTCTCGTACTCGGTGTACGACCCAGGCCACGACTCGCTGCCACCCTCGCAACCTGACTCGCAGACAGCCTCGCAGTAGAAGTGGCAACCAATCGAGTCCCGCTCGAAGAAGAAACCATCAGTGGGCTCGACATACACTGCCTCGCGGCGTAGTACGACATGCACTGGCAGGACCTCGCCGATCTCGTTCAGGATCTGCTCAGCCAGGCCTGGCTTCACCCAAGCCCCTTCGAGCTGCACGCCACTCTCACAGGTGGACTCGCATATGGACTCACACGAGCCCGAACACGCCAGCATATCAACACGAGCAGACTTGATGTCATGGATCGAGTCCGGCTCACGAGTGTAGTAGCGGTCCTCGTACGGCGTTGTCTTGAACAGCTCGACGAGCCACACGTCCTTGTGGTCCGCGAACGCCGCCTTCTTCGCGAAGTGGAGGTGCGTTCCCTTAATCTTCAGCAGGCCCGGCAGCTGGCGGAGATACTGTCGGCGGACCTCGTCAGTCAGGTCGCCAGGGATTGGGACCCCGAGCGCGAACGCCAGGTAGTCGAAACGCGAGACGTCACAGTGGTCTGGGTCGAGGTCGAGGATCAGACGGCGGATCATCTCGGTATGAGCGCCCGCCTCCTTCTCCAGCATGTATGTGATCTTCTGAAGCACAGCTTCCCCGGCGCCGTCAACGCCTGCGAGTTCGTCGCGGGCCTTCACGAACGTCGGGAAGTATCTGTACAACTCCAGTGGATCTGCGTCCTCGTATGGTAGCGCCACAGCCGCCCCTCAGCACGCCCCGATATACACGAAGGTGCTATGCTGTCAAGAAGTTTCTTACGTCACGTTGGTTCCGAGGGTATAGTTGCTTCGGTCGCTGTCTCTGGAGATCTACTACGCTCATCGTCTACCCCTCTGCTGGCAATCCTGGAACGATTTTCTACGGCGCATCGCGCCGGGTCAGCATCTCGAACGAAACCGTATAAAACTCCACAGAGGCAGCACCGGATATTTCCGCCGCTGCATACCGAATCTGGCTAGCGTTGTTCGTCAACACGTCAACCATCCCAGCTAGCCTGTCGAATCCTGTAGCTTCAACAGCTGAGAGGGCTGAAGAGCTGCCGGTCCACGCAGCTGGAGGAACTGCAGAAATGTACAGGTTGCCGTCTTGGGGGTCAGAAGACGTAGCATTTGACAGCATGCCCCGGACATGAGCCAAGCAGTCCGGCGGGCATAGAATTGCAGCAGTAACCCAAGCAAGGCTAGTGATGGACGCATCCGCGATGTCTGCAACAGGAGTATCGTTCCAAAGATACGTAAAGTGGTCACCCACCTGTTTGAATGGCACTAGGTCCGAAGTAGCGTCAGTCCTGACCGCACCTATGAGTCGCTTAAGGTCGTAGTTGGCGGGCATCGTCGGAGCAGTGAACGAAAGCGACAACAACGCGTCTACTACACCGGTATCTGATCGCTTGATCAGCCAGATCGCGTAGAGCGTGTTCGCCGCAACTGTGCCGGTATCGAGCCCCCCTACCAGAGTTCCAACTGTCCATGCGGCGTCAATGCCTTTCACTACCCCGGTTACAAGATCCATGTTGTCTGTGTCGGTACTGTCACGCGCACCGCCGCTTCCGACGTTGACATACTCGTCAGCACCAAACAGGGGCGTGCTACACTGCAGCCCGTGAATATGATAGGGGTGATATGTCGTGGCACCAGTGGCACCCGTGACACCCGTGGCACCCGTGGCACCCGTGGCACCCGTGGCACCCGTGGCACCCGCTGCGCCAGTGGCACCCGTGGCACCCGTGGCACCCGCTGCGCCAGTGGCACCAGTGGCACCAGCGACACCAGTGGCACCAGCGACACCAGTGGCACCAGCGACACCCGTGGCACCCGCTGCGCCAGTGGCACCAGCGACACCCGTGGCACCCGCTGCGCCAGTGGCACCAGCGACACCAGTGGCACCCGC
>Ga0209986_10003227_pt1 | contig 14411 bp, 10 predicted proteins | sample BlataG_FD_183168 | JGI IMG/M metagenome (GOLD analysis project Ga0209986, IMG submission 183168) | Deep subsurface microbial communities from Black Sea to uncover new lineages of life (NeLLi) - Black_00105 metaG (SPAdes) (version 2) | ecosystem: Environmental > Aquatic > Marine > Oceanic >...
TGATGGCCATCAATCAGGGCAAACATGTATATTGCCAGAAGCCGCTCACGCACGACGTTCACGAGGCTCGACGGATTGCCGCGGCCGCTGCCAAGGCTGGTGTAGCCACACAGATGGGTATTCAGGCGAACGCAAGTATTGGATATCGTATGGCCGTGAAGATGATCCGCGACGGGGTAATCGGCAAGGTTAAGCGGATCTACGCGTGGTCCAACAAACCAGTGGGGAATTACCGCCCCACTGGCCCCCGGCCCGTCGGGGAAGATCCTGTACCCGCCACGCTTGATTGGGATGCATGGTTGGGTGTGGCACGCGTACGTCCGTACAAGCACGGCGTTTACCATCCCACGTGGTGGCGAGGGTGGCAGGACTTCGGCGTAGGTTGGCTGGGCGACATGGGCTGCCACATTGTCGACACACCTTACCTATCCCTAAAACTGGGCTCGCCCGTGCGTATCCACGCCCAAGTCGAGCCCGCTTGGCGAGACACACCTTCCCGCCGGACGGAGACTTGGCCGACGTGGCAGATCGTTCACTACACCTTCGCCGGCAACGAGCTAACGGTCGGCACGATGCTCGAGCTGATCTGGTCGGATGGGGACAAGTACCCTCCCGATCACCTTCGGCAACACATCGACAACCACGCGTTTCCCAAACAGGGATCGCTGTTGCTCGGCGAGGCTGGCGCGCTGTTGCTGCCGCACGTTGCCGGACCGCAGCTATTCCCGGCCAGCCGGTTCAAAGGCTACTCGCGTCCCAAGATCGCTCCGCGGAACCATTATCACCACTGGCTCGACGCTTGTCGGCACAAGGCCAAGACGGTCGCAGGATTCGATTACGCCGGCGCGTTAACCGAGGTAATCCTGCTGGGCACGGTTGCCCTGCGCTGTCCCAACAGAGAGTTGGCCTGGGACGGCGAGCAAATGAAGATCACGAATCTCCCGGAAGCCAACCGATACATCCGCCGCCGCTATCGCGCCAGCTGGATGGTGGCAGGGCTGTAGGAATTAGATACACTGTAAACCCCAGGCTACATTACAGTATGATCAAAGGAATACGCAAAATGATTATTTCCGCAGTCCTGGCTTGTATTTACCTGACGATTTCGTTTGGCGAGTCAGCCCCCACTACCCAGTCTGATCGTATCCACTGTGTAACCGATATTTCGCACGAATTCTCCTTCTACTTTGACGGGCGATTCGGCAGGAACTACGTGGTTCCCAACGATATAGACTCACCGCTTTGTGCTGATGCAATCGACACCTATTTTCAGGGACGCGCACGAAACACCCCCATTTGGGACTCTTTTTAACACTTGCCTGATTTTCAGCCAGTTTTCATAAGTATCTTTTACTACTATTCTTATCTCAATTTCCACAAAAGTTGGAAAAGATGACTCTCGAACTATTTGTTAACGAGTCGCCCATCTTCTTCAAACTGCCCCTTTGTCGGCGTAATCAAATAAAAAGCTTTCAAATATTTTCAAATTCCAATGTCGATAGAGTCCCTATTCTCATACCCGCCCATGTGAATCGGTCTGAGTGCTCAATGATCTAATTTCAGCGCAGTTCGAATAAAATTCACTATTAAACGGTTATAATGCATTCCACCAATACCATGTCGTGATCTTGGATAAATCATAGTTTCAAAATCTTTATTAGTTTGCTGCAGTGCATTTATAAACTTGTAAGCGTTTTCAATATGCACATTGTCATCAATTGCTCCGTGCACAATTAAAAGTTTGCCGTGCAGGTTCTTAGCTGCCTTTATCACAGAAGTCTTTTCATATCCTTCCGGGTTATTCTGTGGTATGTCCATGTACCGCTCTGTATAGATAGTATCATATAAGTGCCAGTCAGTGACAGGTGCTCCGGCAATACCGCCGACAAATAGCTCACTATGAGTCAGTGCATATGCCGTCAGAAATCCACCATAGCTGTGCCCGCTCATTCCTATTCTATCACCATCGACATAAGGCTTGTTCTTCAGCCACTCAATGGCCTCTTCAATATCTTTCAGTTCCCTTACTCCGAGTTGTTTATATGCAGCCCAAGCCGAACACGCTCCTTTACCGCTGGCGCTGCGCGGGTCACATCGAAATATAAGCATACCCATCTGGGCCAACATATGGTCCCGTGCTATCCGCCCACTCCATGCATTACGTATCGTCGGTGAATGTGGACCACCATACGTCATAAACCAAACCGGATACTTTTTGGTCCTATCAAAATCCGGCGGTTTGACCAGGCTTGCTTCCAGCAGAAAACCATCTCTTGTCTCAATCTGAAATTGCTCGTATGTGCCAAATCGGTACTCCTCCCGCTTATAAACGGGATTTGTATCCAGCATTCGTATTTTCCTTCTATTAATACCGTGTAGCACAACCTTTGTTGGCGTAGAGCTGTTACTCCATGTATCAATAAAGTATTTTCCATTCGGACTTACATTGATACGATGATTGCCATGTGGTTTTGTTAGACGCTTGATTTTACCACCGCTTAACTTCACACGGTAAAGATTTTCTGCAATGTGCGAATCACGTGTCCCTGTAAAATAAATCCAGCCGTTCTTTTCATCCACATGATGAAGTCGCCTTGCCTCCCACTTGCCTTTAGTTACCGCATGCTTCAACTTTCCCCCCTTATCATACAGATATAAATGTTTCCAGCCGTTCCGTTGGCTAAACCAAAGAAAGGACCCATCCGATAGAAATTTTGGACTATCTGGTACATCAACCCACGCATCGGTTGTTTCACGCAAAAGACGATTGGCTTCTCCTCCCCGCTTCGAGGCCGTATTGAAATCAAGCCACGTTTGCGCCCGGTCTTGAACAAAGAAAAATATTTGTTCACTATCCGGCATCCACCCAATCCCCGTTATCAAATATGTCCCTTCAAGGTAATTATTGAGCTCAATCCATCGTACAGGCCCTCCCGCCACTGATACCACCCCAGCTCTCACTTTCGGATTTGGCTCACCCGCTCTCGGATACAGTGTCTCCTCCACTTCCTGCTTTCTCTTCGTGTTGTTTACAACGGTAAACTTATTTACCGGCCCGTCATCGAACTGCATAAATGCAATTGCTGATGAATCCGGACTCCACCAAAACGCCCGCCAGCGGCGGCCGTATACTTCTTCAAAATAAACCCAGTCTGCTTCCCCGTTAGAGATCATACCACCTCCGCTGCTTGTCAGTGCCCGTTCCGTCTGCGTAGCGATATCAACCACATACAGGTTTTTATCACGTACAAATGCAACAAATTTTCCGCCCGGATCGAAACTGCTTAACTTCTCTTCGCCTGGGCTGCTCGTCAATCGAACCGCCGTTTTTCCATCTAATGTGCAGTAGTATAAATCGTTTTCATAATCAATTAGCACTGCACTTCGATCGGGATTCATTGTAAACCTTTTCCGCTTTGACAAAGAGTTAGCGGTCTTTTCATCCATAGTGGGCAGACTTTTCAATCCTTTAGCCAGCTCGTTTGGATCAAAAAATGAAATCGAACGCCCACTTTCAGAATGCACTTTATATAGTCGGCCATCACGAACATGAAGATAGTGCTCACCATCTTTCAACCAGGTTAAACCTGAAATAGGTGAACCCCGGAAATTCACCTTTTCATTTGGATCGTATATTGTTTCAAACGTAATTGGTTTATTGAATTCGCGTTTTTCTTTTAGAGGTCGTACAGGCCCGTGTGTTATCGGCACGTATGAATTCAATTTGACAATGGGGTAATTACCACCTATCTTAAGTCGCCCAAAAAGCTTTCGAATTTTTCTGAGCTTTGGAGTAGTCGGTTCAAGCAGTTCTTTTACTTTGTCCCCCAACTTTTGGTTCATTTTTATAAAAATTGTACCAGCTTGAAAATTCTTCGTCTCTTGCCTGCACTCAGTCCTAAACCTGAAAGATCGCTGTTTCTGAGCTTGCTTTTTGTCACGCACAATCCTCTCTATGCGATATGCTGCAACATCCAAGTCAATATCTTCACGAAGCTCACAGACTTCGATATTTTCCCGCTGCAACTGCTCAGCCAGCTTATTTAGTTTCGCTGGAAAAAGATAGGCATATGCTTGTTCAGGAGATATCTCAGATTTTAACTCTTGTTCAGCTTGTAACTTATCTGACAGGACAAAAACCAAAAAGCCACTGAGAACCAAAGTCTTTAATGTGATATGAATTGCTGATAAGCTCTTTCTTGTCTCCATTGTCTAACCCCATTCTTATGAAATTCATTCATTTTTGCCTATTTCTCGACTGAAGTCGTATAAAGCGACATCAGTAAGAGTGCTGATATTGTTAGGTAGGTCATTTGATGGATTGTTGACATAGTCACCACCTCCTTTGTTACATACACCAATATACCAAACTTATGCCACCAAAGCAATAAAATATAAGACGTTTCAGGACGCTTCTCCCGAAACTACTCTTCACACTCGTTTAGATGACGCTTATCACCTTTCCCCTTTGCCAAAATTTCTCGGACCGGCCCCACCAGCCTGTGAGAACCAGAAGCGCACTGAACCGCGCACAGATGCTCTCCAAAACAACTACATTTTTGTCAGCCGACCGATACAACTCGGCTACAACCCAAAAATCCGTTATCTCCAAATTCGACGAAAATCCTATTTCATAACCCCTTTAGCATACTTGTCTTACAAAAACAAAAAAATTGTGAACGGATTCAATGAACGTGTTCAAAAAAGCGAAGGATTGACAGCTCTTTCAAGCTGCCTGCCCTTCTTATGCAGAAATCACATTTTATCTACAGCGTCATCCTCACCTTCATTCTGATCTATGTATTCCCACATTTCATTTTGGTGTAACCAGATAGGATCAGCGTTTTTTCGTATGAACTCTTCTGCATCCATGCCCTCGATTGTGGGTGGTCGCTTGATCCGCCTCTGCTTGCCGTTTATGAAAACTGTCATGTATTCTTCTCGCCGCTTTTTTCTTGCGGCTTTTTGTTCTGGAGTAAGCTTCTTCTTTGGTCTTGTCATTCGCGTTCTTATCGCTACACTGACATTGATTATGCAGCAAAAATGCTTGATATCATTTTATATTGAAACCAGCAAAACCAGCAGATGTCAACATTGTATCGCCCATATTGTGTCATAATCAAACAGGGATTTCAATATTTGACTTTGAGCTCTTCATAGGTGGCCGTTGCTTTTGAGCACACACTTGCGGTCCCATTACAATGCCCGCAGGCAGAGTCACCCAATATCCGAATTATTGGCCTTAAGAATGATGTCGATACAAGGAATCAGTTCTTGTCTTCTCAATACAAGGGCCTCTTGTCTGTCACCCTGTTCAGAAACGCTTTATGTATCCTGGGCTATGATGGCGGCTCCGGGACTGGGTTTTTAATAATTCTTCACTGGAATTACCAAGACTATACTTCTATAATAATGTGTGCCATTGAAGATTAGGTCTGTTATCAGTAGTAGGATTGTAAACGGACAGTAGTTAGAGATTGATTCATAGGGAGAGAAACGACTCATGTGTATGCATTGCACTCGGCGGCAGTTTATCGGAGCAGGTGCAGTGGGTGGGATGGCGTTGGCGGCGGGTCACTGGGCCGCCGCGAGCGACGCATCGAGCCCCCCGCCCGCGCCCGCCTCAAAGGTCCGGATCTGCGTGGTTATTGCCGGTAGGCCGGTGGGCAGAAGTTGGGGCCTTTCCGAAGCGGATCTTACGCCCATGATGAAGCGTCTAGCCCAGGCCGAGAAAATCATGGAAAAAGAGAAATCCACGCCACGGTTCCTGGCCGCTGGTATTTTCAAACCGCATTTGCCTTTCTATGCGCCGCGCGAAACTTTCACAAAATACCTATTCGATAACACAAAGCTCCCGAAGATGAGGGAGAACGATTTGGACGATGTTCCCGCGGCCGGAAGAAAAATGGCCCACAGGGAACACTTCATATTTTCAAACACCACCGCCAAGCCGGAAAACGATCCCGGCAGCCTTAAGAAGATGGTACAGTCTTACCAGGCATCGGCAGACTTCGCCGACCAGATGGTGGGGCGGCTTCTGGACAAGCTCGACGCGACCGGACAGGCCGAGAACACAATCGTCGTCTTGTGGGCCGATCACGGCTACCACCTAGGCGACAAGGAATCGTGCGTGAAATTCACCCTGTGGGAAAAGGCCAATCACGTACCGTTTATCATAGTCGCCCCTGGAGTCACAAAACCAAGTAGTCGCTGCGACAGACCGGTCAGCCTCATCGACATCTATCCCACGCTCGTCGATCTCGCCGGACTGCACCCAAAAAAAGATTTGGACGGAAAGAGTGTTGTACCCCTGCTCAGGGATCCACACAAGGAATGGCAGCCGGCGCTGATGACCATGGGAAAAGGCAACCACGCAGTGCGGTCTGACCGCTGGCGCTACATACGATACAAAGACGGATCGGAAGAGCTGTATGATCACTCCAAGGACCCTTGGGAGTGGACAAACCTTGCGACACAGCCTGAATATGCAGAGGTCATCGACAAGCACAAAAAGTGGTTACCAACAAATGAAAGATGAATCCAGAGGCCAGCGGCAACGACACCGCTGCGGAAAGGCTGCTCCTGGCTTCCCTTCTCAGAGAACAAGAAACTCATAAAGTCGGAACCTGCAGCACTTGATTCGTTACCCTTGCAGTAAGGACAGATTGTGATTGTCAAGGGCCAATGGGACCGTCGTGACATCTGGTCTATCCTATTCAAACACAGGCATTTACTTCTCTGGACTTCTCAGTCACAATTTTGTCCGTTTTGTGCTACTGACCAATCGGTTTTCCCGGTGCTAAATCCTTGCCCGCCAATCCCGGATAGTCCGGTCCATAGCGATAGGCTCTAAAAATCGGAGTTCCCCGTCCCGGTCCACCGGGAGGACCATCCATTGGTGGTGGACCACCTGGACCATCCATCCTTGGCCTAAGCTTGTCATTCGATCCACGTCTCATGTTGCCGCGCATTCTTGGGCCAAGCTGACGACCAGGACCACGCATACCCAGCCTATTCATCGGAGGCATTCCCATACCGGGACCAAAACCTCCATCTCCGGGACCTCGGCTGGAATCAGGATAGATATATTTCCAGACTATTCTCTTAGCAGGCGAGACTTCAAAAATTGTTCCTACAGCTCCGCTGCAAATCAGGGTGTTACCGTTTGGAAGCCGTTGCGCTCCGGATATATTCTGTGAGAAGAAATCCGGTTTGTTTTCATCGGTGTAAATCCAATCCGCCTCTTTCGGCCCATAGGCGGAACCCGGAATGATAGTATAGTGACCGTTTTCGTCGATGGGGGGAACGATCACATCGACGGATGAATAACGCCCATCAGGACGACCCTGACCGTTGTTAAATACCATCATGTTTCCTGCTCCAACCAAGCCAGGTTCGATCCAGGTCGCGTCGTGCTGAGCGAACAGTTTCTGATCGCCCGCTTCACCCGCCCGGTAGACCTGAGGATTACCCCAGCGGTACAAGATGTCCCCACCCTTGCCGCTACGTCCTCCTGAATGTCCTGCGGCTTCATCTGTCGTAGTGCTATGGTCGATAACGAATATTTCGCTTATCGTGTGGAGGCACAGCACGATCTGATCAAATTCCGGATTGTAGTCGATAGAGTTTGTATGATTCCAATCCTCGTTTATCCTTCCACGGCGGGGAGTGTAATTCAGATCGAGCAATTCGGGATGTTTCGCGACATCTCCGTAGTTCGCTTTGGAGGAATCGAAATCCTGAATCACATGATCCCACAAATGCCATTCCCAGACGATTTCACCACTCGTCTTGCCGGTTGGTTTCACTTCGATCATGTGGTCCACCCACAAGCCCCGGTCTCCGATCATTTCGGGATTTCGTCCAGCGGCGATCAACTCATTTCTAGCCTTCATTTCCCAAGCAATCATCAATATATTGCCATTCGGCATGTATTCGATATCATGATGAAGAAGATAATTGTCGCTTGAATATATATAGTCCCAGACCAGTTCACCATCCCAGGCGAATTCCTGCACGTGGCCACCGGAACCACCCACACGGAAGATACTGTTTTCTCTTGGACCCATTGCCCCAGTTCGTAGTAAATGACCGTTTTCCAGCAAGTAGACGGAATGTCCTGGCCTGTAATCGCTTTTCCAAGTGTTGATAATTCGCCCTTCATTGTCGATCAGATAGGTCATCGTCGAATTGATGGGAGCCAACAAGGTATAGCCCTTGAAGGACCCTTCATCGTTGATAATCACGCCGGTTGGCTGCTCTTGAGATTCCCTCTTTTGCATGGTGCGAGGATCTTGTCGCATCCTGTCATCCGGGCCCATACGTTCTCCCATCTGCTGCGGGTGTCTTGGCGCTTGCCTCATCTGGATTTCCGGCCCGGTGGTACGCGGCTCTGCGGTACCGCCGCGGACGCAACGGACGAAGTTGTTGATTCGGATTACATCGCCCTGCGGGCCGCGGCCGTGGGGAAATCTCGACGGGTCGCCTGACTTGGGATCGCTGCGTTGCGAGCCGGCACCGTGGACATCCATCAGTTGGTACTGGCCGCTCCGTCTGTTTCGCATCCAGCCAAATGACCTGCCAAACGCGACATAGGCCGCGCTACTGGCCCTCGACAGGCTGGCATGAGTCGTTCCACTCCAGTAAAATGGATAATCCTTTTGGCCGCTTTCGGCGATGAACGAAGTCGTCTGAAAAACCGGATCGATCGCCGCCGAATTCGTCGTAGCGGGCGAACGTGTATAATCCACAATGCTCTGAAGCTCCTTGACATTGGGCAGCCGCCAGTCTGAATAACCCGCGTGTTCCAGGTTCTCGGCCCAGGAAAGCGCCTCCTGCCAGTTCAGCTTTCCATCTTTGTTTTTACCCGCCCTGAGTTTGCCGCTGTCAACTTTCATCCACATCAGGCCGGTAGCCTCATCCGTTACCGTGCCGTCGCCGTTATCTTTGAAATCATTTTTGCCATAGCTTGTATTGTCGCGCACATACAGAACATGAAATGTCTTATCTCCATAACCACGTGGACTCCTCATGCCGTAACCTTTAATCCGCCCATCGGCAAAATTAACTCCGAACATGGTTTCAGCACCACGCATCGTGGTACTGACGTATTTTGTGCTGGTAGCAAACTGCGAATCGATGATACGCTCACCTCGGTCAGGGTTGCCGTACTGGAACTTGAAGTATTTCCTGTCAATAAATGGCTGCTGACTGGCGGAATCCCGGCTCATCGGATCCGGATCGGTTCCGCTGAACAGAATAAGCGAGTAGAGTTCTTTGATGGTCGGCAGCCGCCAGTCATCATACCCGCCGACCCTGCATGTAGCGGCTCCTGCGACGGCCTGCGTAAATGTCATTTTTTCGCCCGGATCACTCTGCCACATCAGCCCTGTGTTCAAGTCTGTCACTGTTCCGTCCCTATTGTCTTTGTAAGCGGGTTCATTCCCGATGTACTGTGCATCCTGACCGAAAAAGTTGGCGTTGGCTTTGGGATATTCAATTTCTGCATTATTGCTGTAACACCTGATCTGGACGGTATCGACGATCGTGTATGGGACTCTATCGGTTGATACCTCCGCTGCCAATACCTCTGGAATCCAGGCGAGAATAGTCATGTACAGGATCACAGGTATGTAAAAATGAAGCCATACTTTTTCTTGCGTAGAATTATTCGGATGTTCAATCATTAGAATCCTCCTGTCTTCACGTTATTTACGAATCACATTGATATAGACGCATCCGCAGGGTAGCTTTATTGCAATACCCGGAAAAAACCTGTTTTGTCATACACCAGCAGTGCGGACGCACCACCCCTTCATTCAGTAAGTGGCCGGGAAATGAGTTTGGTTACAGTTGAAAAGCTTTTTTCGCAAACGCAACCGCGTCAAAATATACGGCAAAGACCTAAATCCCTATCAAAACTCCCATCCACTCTACCAGAGATTGTGATGTTGTCAAGCAGGGTATTTGTCCTTGCTCGTGCGGGTAAGTGGTGGTATTCAATCGAGCAATATTGAAAGGGAGCCGATGCTCTGTAGGTCCGAGAGAGGAATGAACCAATCAAATCAAACTATAGACTTGACAAGCCTGGCTTCATAGAGGCTTCAATGGCCGTGTCCAGCAGTTCCTGACTGCAAGTAGTGAACGCTGGCTGATATATAGTAACGATGATGTCTTAAAAAATTTGTGGCAACAGAGGTTGTACTATTTGACTTTGAACTCTTCGTAGGCGAACGTTTCTTTTTGTGGCTTACTGGCAACTACCTGTGCATCTTCTTGCCAACACGCTTTCATTGGGAATTCGACTGTTTTGCAGTGGTCCGATGTTCCCTTGACAAGTACAGGCAGCGCTGTTTTTTGCCAAAAATAAGGGTCACGCGACTGGAGAACTATTTGTTCAAGTGTCACAGGTTTAAGCCTTGGTGCTTTAAATAAAAGAGGGCTGACAGTGTCTGCAATCATCAGCCCTTTATTCGATTTCGATGATTGCTTCGGTCCAGCGGAGCAGGTTCCATTGCTTTAATTGCACGTCAGCAGTGAGAACGTATGTTCCCGGGTCAATGGATGCGCTAATGATAAAGTCGAAATCAACCTGTTGTTCGGTTCGCGAAGGGATCGTGACCGAAGCAGTTGTGGGTATTGCATCAAATCCGGAGGGGAGGTTAAGCGCAACTGTGAACATACGAGAGGCGTTGGAATGATTGAATGCCTTTAAGCTGATTTGAACGGTCTGGCCTGGCTTGGCTTTCCGGCCGTAGGGGCTGAAGCGAATCCATCGTTCATCGATGCCGTAGTTTGGCTCATCCCATGGGAAGAGTTCAGCAAGAAGTTCCTTGCGTGTGGTCAAAGTTTCTGACATGCGATCAAGCTGTCTGGCGCCGAAACTGAATGGCTCAACGACGTGCTGGTTGATGAGTAATGCTCCGGGTGGGATTTTTCTCAGAAGGTTGAGACAATAAAAGTAACCCATAGACTCGTGCAGAAAGTTGCGATTGAGCAGGCAATAGTCGTCGATTCCTGAAGGGGTAAAGGAGTCGCCGATGAAGAAGATTTTTTCAGCATTATCTTTCTCGACGAGCAATGCGTCGTGGTAAATTGTCTGACCGGGGAAGTAGTGGAATGTAAATGTGAATTCCTTCCATCGCATCTTGTGGGCCTCAGGCATGATGTTGATGTTCGGGATAGGATTGGTTGTCAAGCAGGGCAGGCGATATCTCTCGGGGTGTTTGAGAATATCGACTGAGGGGCCGGTTGCATAGACGGGGCAGTTGAACTCAGCGAGGCAGGCGGCAACATCATTCGTGTGGTCATCGTGATAATGTGTGATAAACAGGCCTTTAAGGCCGGTTAGGTTGCCAGCCTCTCTTAGTTCGATAACTTTGTCGAGTATCCGTCGGCTGCCACAATCGATAAGGAATCCGGAGTGGTCTTTGGAGATAATCAGACGTGAGTTACCGATTGGTATGATCCACTCGGGTGGCTTGTCGTTAATCACTTCGGCCCATGGCATCCAACTGACCTTGGGATTGGGGCCAAGGACGCGCCGTGCGAGGACGTCATACCTGTTCTTGAAATACCATCGGCCAGCGCTAATGGACAGGTAGTTTTCATAGACTCTCTGGAGTCGTTGTATCAAAAGATTGATCACTTCGATAGGTTTGCGTATAACCGGTCCACGGATCGGGACGAGGATATCGGGTCTTTGGGCGGCGACTTTTTGCAGGCTGTTAATCAGCTCACCCATACGGCCCGCCCAGCCGTGGTAGCCGCCGATCTTTGCTTCCGCCACCGCGTCCTGGAGGGAGTACAGGTCGAACAGTTTTCCGTTGCCGTAGATGATGTCACCGACGAAGGCATATTTAAGACCGTCGATCTCGATGAAGTATGAGAGAGCCTGGCGAGTATAGCCGGGTGTATCGATGACCTCGATTGGTATTCCTCTCCAGGAGAAGTTTTCGCCGACTTTGACGGTTCGGCCTATCTTCAAGGATTTGGTCAAAATCTTAGTTCCCTGCTGGGAATAGTCGTGAAACCGGCTGGTTGCAAAGTCATTCCAGAACCGCTCGACATTGCTGAACTTTTCCACATCTGACTCGGGTACGACGGCCGTTGCCCCATTGTCAACAAGTTCTCGCCCGGCCCAGACGACATCGCGCCGGCTGTGGGTAAACAGGACCATTTCAGACTTTTTGATTTTACCTCCCGGATCGCCGTAGATGACTAAGTTGGCATTGTCTCTTTCTATGCTTACACCGTTGACCGGTCCGGAAATCAATGACACGTGCTCACTCAGTTGGATGACCTCTGCGCAAAAGCATTCGCTGGCTAAAGACAAAATAAGCAAAACAGCAATGATTGTCGAAATTAGGTTTCGCATGGGCTACTCCACAGATATCATGAGATTCGTTCTACAAGTTAGGTTGACATTCCCAGTATGACCCTGGCTTATCTACGCTGCTGAGCCATATCTGCAATAGAATACTAAGTCTGTTTTGAAAAATCAAGCTTTCAGAATGTATCTCAGGGATTCCGCAAGGAGTCAGTTGTTTTGGCATTTTGAGGTGGCTAAAAGCTGCTTTGATGAGTAGTTATGAACAATAAGGCTTTCATTGCCAAATTAGAGCATTTTCGTATGGCTGTTTTGGGTGCCAAGATGCTCTTGAGGCTCAAAGAGGCAAGACTATCCTTGGTACCTTCGTAGAAGACTTTGGCAAAAAACTTCAATTAAATCGGCTTACACTGATTGTGGTGGTGGATTTGCCAGGAACTCAGCCGAAGATGTATGAAATGAGTTCTCGGAAAGGCTGGCATAGAGTTCGTCGGTAATAGATATCAATGTCCCGAACAAAGCTCTCATCTGTGGTTTGAGATTGCGATAATAAAAGCTCTGCACCAGTACAAAAGTGATAAACAGTGTAAGCACAAAGTTGGTAATTGCTATTGGGTCATGTTTGAAGCAGTGGTTTAATGACCAATCGCGGCCAAGAGTATTAAAGTTGCCATTCTCGATGTCCCACCGTTTATGCCCTGCCTGCCAAAGCTGATGTGTGGATAATTGTTTTTCGGGAATAGTTGTTGCCCACCACCATGATTGTTTTTCTGTTTTTTCGACCCATTGGCCGGCGACGCGTTTGCGTTTGTGGTGAGCTTCTTCGGTATGCAATACTCTTAACAGAGTCAAGCCACATGCAAGCAAGTATTAGCTTATCATTTTGACAATTGCTTTTCTCAATTCGTCCGAAAGGTTCGGCCAGATTTCTATGATTTTTACTAAGTCTGGAGCTTCGGACGAAGCGTTGTCGTGATTTTGTCGAGTATATGTCAAGTCACTTTTAGGAGTTCTTTGTTTACAAGACTTTACGACGTTTTGTTGCGGACTTCGAATCCGAGGGTTTTTATGTTGATTATTAGAAACATTTCTGTATGTCTATTACTATCAACTCAATAACAAAAACGGGATCCAAAATCATGCAGTCCGCCACGTAACTCCTGTGTTGGGCAGCTTCGTATCTGGTATTATCTGTTGGTCGAAAAATGCCTTGCCATTTTGAGGCACTGTCCTACGGACTGTCCTATTTTTGGAGTCACGAATCGTGTAGGAATCGTGAACGAATACTAACCTATCGTAGACATAATTTCTTTCAGAAAAAAGGCTTGCAGTCAAAACACGCCTAAGTCTGCCAAAAATAAGGTAGTGACAACAAGCAAAGATGAGGGTGATTCAGCACCAAACAAGCCAACTGAAGTGCCAACCGATGACAGCACTAACACAACAAATGTAAGCAATTCCGACAAGCCAGACAACAAGCTGAGCAACAAGCCAACAGATTTGGCTGTAGTTATCGAAGCATCGCCCAAACTTCACGAAGCTATCCGTTCGGCTATTGTGGCGATTGTCACCCGCATCTGCGATGTTCCCAAGCCGGCAGTCTGGATCTTTCTCTAAACAGCGGTGCATCCTTAGTATATGTATGGCAAACTCAATAGAATCCGAACTCATAAGCAGCATCAAATAGGGCTATTATATTCTCGGCCGGGACACCTGCCTGTATGTTGTGAACGTTGTTGAAAACATAGCCACCACCAGGCTTGAGTATCTCCAGATTCCTCTGCACGTGTTTCCTGATATCACTTGGTTTGGCAAAGGGGAGTATGTGCTGGGTATCTATACCTCCGCCCCAAAAAGTTAATCTATCACCGTATCTATCCTTCAGCTCTCGTGGATCCATGTTCCTGGCACTGATCTGAATTGGGTTTAGGATAACTACATTGCTTCATTCGTCGGATAATGCCCTGTAAATTCGATATTGTGACGTTCGCAGTACTCATAGTATGGCTTGGACCAGCGCTCGATAAACAGTTCCAGCAGAACCTGAATATAGTTGTGTCTTACTTGCTTGAAGTAAGAGACC
>Ga0209986_10003228_pt1 | contig 14404 bp, 12 predicted proteins | sample BlataG_FD_183168 | JGI IMG/M metagenome (GOLD analysis project Ga0209986, IMG submission 183168) | Deep subsurface microbial communities from Black Sea to uncover new lineages of life (NeLLi) - Black_00105 metaG (SPAdes) (version 2) | ecosystem: Environmental > Aquatic > Marine > Oceanic >...
ATAAATTGGATCGGAAAGCACGGCTTTTTTAAAGGAATTGAGATCACCTTCATAAAAGATCACGAGATCCGACAGAAAGTTATTGATTTATTAAAAAAATACAAGTTTTACATTACATTTTGCGCTCAACCAATTCAACTAGTTAATGAGGATAATTTAATTGCAGAAACTGATATTAGTTCAATTGATGAGTTAGAAAGAACTAACGCTGTTAATCGTCTTAAAAGTTATTTAATTGAGGCCTATGAATTTGGAGCGAGTAATTTCTGTTTTTTAAGCGGTAAGGATCCGGGGACTGAGAGCGGATTACGTTTAAGGCGACAGGCAATACAATCTTTAATTTGTTCAATTCATGAAATTTGTGTGTATAACAAAAAAGTTGCAAAGAAATTAAATAGAAAACTGATGAAAATTACATTGGAAACCTTTGACAGGCTTTCAGAGAATAATTGTAAAAACCAATTGATAGGACCTTCAGATGAAGCAAGGGAGCTTGCTGAAATAGTTAGAAATAATTATGGTCATGATAATTTCGGGGTTTTATATGATTTAGGCCATATGTTTTTATTAAGTAGTGGTTTCGATCATGAAGAAGTAAATGTATTGCGTTCACTTGCTCCATATTTAAATTCTATTCATATTGCAAATACAATCATTGATAAGGAACATCCTCAATATGGCGACACTCATGTGGGGATGGACCATCCAGATGGAGCTGTAACTTCAGAAATACTAGCAAATTTTGTAAAAACATTGAATGAAATTAATTATGAAAATCCAATTGGCTTTGAGTTTATGCCTCAAGGAAGGCAATTAAGTGAATCTGTTGTTAATATAGCAGTTGCATCGTATAAGGAAGCAGCTGAACAGATTGATGTGAATTATGCTTTAGGGTCATATAGATTTAAGGCACGTAGATTTCTACCTGAAAAGATTTTCTATATGATTACAGATTATAGACTAAACAGATATGGGATAATTCGAGAAGAAATGAAAAATCGGCAGAGAAGAGAAAGACCTTGGGGAGAAAATTTGATCATTATAGCTGCAGATCATCCAGCAAGAAGAGTTACTCGAGTGGGAGAAAATGATTTAGCGATGGGAGATAGACAGCAATATTTAGGTAGAATTTTGAGAGTTCTAATTCATAACCGAGTTGATGGAGTAATGACTACCCCAGATATTATGGATGATTTATTTTTGATTAATTACTTCTATAAAGAAAATGGTGGGGAATCATTTTTGGATAACAAAATTTTGTTGGGATGCACTAATCGAGGTGGATTGTCCGGGTCTTCTTACGAAATGGATGATTTATTAACAGCATACACAGTGGAAGATATAATAAATTGTAATTTGGATGGTGCAAAAATGATGTTCAGAATTGATTTAGAAACACGTCAAGCAAGATATAGTCAAAAAACAATCGAAATCTGTTCGAAAATCATTAGAACATGTAATAAAAACAATATTCCTGCATTTGTTGAACCATTACCAGTATGTAGAGAAAAAGATGGAACTTATATTGTTCAATATAATGCCGATGATATAATTAAATCTATTGGGATTGCAACGGCGTTAGGCGGCTCTTCAAGCAATATTTGGTTAAAAATTCCATATGTTGCAAATTTTGAGCAAGTAGTAAGGAGTACAAGCAACCCAATTTTAATGTTGGGCGGAGAGAGTACCGGTAATCCAACAGATATTTTGGAAAACTTTGAAAGAGGTTTAGGTGCTGGTCCAAATGTAAAAGGATGTTTGGTGGGTAGGAATTTATTATATCCTGGATTTGACGACCCATACGCTTCTGCAGTCGCTGTATCACGAATACTTCATGATTATGATAATACAGAAAAGGCGGTAAAAGAATTAGCGAAAAATAGAGGAAAATATATGGATTTTTTCACCTCAATAATATTGGGAATTCATACAGAAGCTGAGAAAGAGTTTAGTTATCCTTCAGAATTAACTTAAAATTTTCTTAATGCCTTAAAAACATTTGAAATATCTTTTTTTTTTAATTTAAAAGGTAAAATTATTTTAATTTGATTAATTTTTAATTAAATAATATGAGAAAGGAAAAATTCCTTAATACTTTTAAATTGCATTCTTCAAGAAATCCAGATATAAAGATTATTGACCCAATGGAACAATTTCAAAAAAAATCTATACAACAAAATGTTATAAAAACTGGAACAACAACCGTTGGATTGATTTGTAAAGATGCAGTTATTTTAGGAACTGATAGACGTGCAAGTATGGCATATTATATTGCATCAAAAACTGCTAAAAAGCTTCATAAAATTCAAGATCACTTATTTATGACTATCGCTGGAAGCGTTGCTGATGCTCAATACCTTGTTGATATTATAAAAGCTGAAACAACAATATATCAATTAGAAAAGGAAAGACCAATCTATGTTAAAAGTGCTGCCAGAATTCTTTCAAATATATTATATCAAAAAAAAATGGTTCCATATGAAGTTGGATTAATTTTAGGCGGAATAACAGAGGAAGAAGGACCCATTTTAATGGATATTGGTTCATATGGTTCAATTTTACCTGAAGATTATATTGCTGTTGGTTCAGGAACTCCATTTGCAATTGGGGTCTTAGAAGCAAACTACAAAAAAAATTTACCCCCTGAAGAAGGTAAGAAAATTTGTGTCGATGCAATAAAATCATCTATAATTAGAGACATGGCATCCGGAAACGGGATCGATATTGCAGTTATTCGAAAAGATGGAACAAGTTCGGAAAAATTTATTCCAATTAGTTAATTGATTTTTTTCACTCTTTTTATATTTAAATTTAATTTTCTGGCTTTCTTTTACTATTTTAATTCAAAATTCGATAAATCTACTTATCATTTTTCGGATAATCACCTTATTTTCTTTTCTTTTCTTTTTACTTATTCACTCTGAAAAAGGATGATTTTTTATTATATTTTTGAAAATAAATGGAGAAATTTAAATATAGAAACTTTCATTTTAAATTTAATTAAGACAAAAATGTTTTTAAGGGATAAATGGGCGGGTATTTTAATAAAATTTAAAAATACGAATGCCTAATAAAATTTGATTTAATAAAATTTTTATAATATTTATATAATTACAATTAAAATAAACACTCAATAAATACATTGAAAAATTAAAAAAAATAAATTTTTTCATTGAGAGAAACATATTAAGCGAAGGAGAATTATGGTGGTTTACAAAATATTAGTGGATATTTCTCATAATGAACAAGTAGAGAGCTTCCCAGACGCTTTTAATGAAGATGATTTTATCATTGAGTTTATAAATAAGAATGAGGGGCCGCTAACTTATGATATGTTAGAGGATTTTGATGTTTTAATTTTAGGGAATATTCAACACAGTAAGAACAATAGAGATGATAAATTTACTCCTGAAGAATTAAGAACCATAAAAGAATTTGTTGGAAAGGGAGGAGGTTTATTAGTAACGACTGGAGCTGGAGGAGATCGAGATATATCAATCAAACAGGGATCTATTAGAGTTCTTTATAAATTAACTGGTGTGAAAAAATACTGGAATGGAGTGATACTATATCCTAAAAGAAATTCTATTATTGATAATGTCAATTTAAAAATTGACACTATATTTCAACATCCCATTACGGACGGTATTAATCGATTAATATTAGGTAATTGTACATTCTTTTCCATTACGGAAGATGCTGAAGATATAATAACAACATCTGAAAAAGCATCTTATGAATATTTTGATCTAAACGAAATTGACGAGATTGGACAAGTTCCTGTTTGTGTCGTATCTGAATTTTTTAATGGACGCGTGGTAACTTTAGGATCATCATCATTTTTCTTAGAAGATCACGAAATCGGAATAGATATAGAAGATAATCGGAAATTCCTGGACAATATCATTAGATGGCTCTGTTTTGACAAAGAAGAGAGAATTGTTGAAGGAGAGGAGGAAGAAGAAAAAGAAGAGGAAGAAGAGGAAGAAGAAAATGAGGATTTTGAAAAAGAATCTTTTTTTTAAATAAAATTAATTTTAAGAATATTTTATTATTTTTACATGCAAATATTGATACTAAATAGAATTATAGTTTATTTTTAAAAATGATATTTAAACTTAGACGACCTGACGCCGATATTGCTTGGAAAAATCCAGAAATACTTAAAAGATTCTCAAGATACCGTGGAATTATTGATAATACGCAAATTGCCAGATATATTATAGCAAAAACTGTAGAATGCGATTTTAATTCCAATGATTCTTTAGTAAATCTCGAAAAACAATTAAAACAAAAATCTAAAGAATTTAATAAAATTTTAAGTGAAGATATTAATTCACAAAAGAATCGCAAAATTCAGGAGAAATCTTATATAAACTTATCTGAAACGATTGCTTATAAATATCTTGAAAATTGTAAATTTTGTGAGAGAAGATGCGGTGTTAATCGAATTCAGGGTGAAAAGGGATTTTGCCACCTAGATAAGGATATATACGTTTCTTCTGCTTTTTTACATTGGGGAGAAGAATCGGTATTAGTGCCGAGTGGAACAATTTTTTTTATTGGCTGCAATTTTGGATGCGTTTTTTGCCAGAATTATGATATATCTAACGCATGGAAAGGTCGAAGAAAAATTGAAGATATTGCCCAAAAAGTTGATGCGAAAAAATTAGCTGCAATTGCACAAAAATTGGTGGAGAATGGCGGAATTAATGTAAATTGGGTTGGAAGTGACCCTATCCCGTGCCTACAACTCATTATTGAATCGCTGTTATATCAGAATATAAATATAACGCAATTATGGAATTCTAATTTTTATTTAACGGAAGAATCTTTGGATTTAATCATAGATTTTATGGATTTTTGGCTACCTGATTTAAAATATGGAAATAATACATGTGCAGAAAAATACTCTGGAATAAAGAATTATTGGGAGGTTTTAACAAGGAATCTTAAAAAAATTCATGACAATGGCAGCGGAGAGATTATAATACGCCATTTGGTTATGCCTAACCATGTTGATTGTTGTTCCAAACCAATTTTAGATTTTATTGCGAAAGATGTTCCAAAATCAGTTGTGAATATTATGGGGCAGTTTAGACCAGAGTACAAATCTAATCAATATCCTGAAATCAATCGAAGACCAACCTCAAGCGAAATGCAAGAAATTATAAAGTATGCAGATAAGTTAAATATTCTTTATAAGCCAGTATCCTAAGTTTTAATTAAAGAAAATTTAAAATTTTTAAAAATATTTATCAAAAAAGTTTAATCTATAATCTCTTTAAGGATAAATACAACTTAAACCCAAAATTTAAAAAATAATAGAATATTTTACTTAATAACACGTATTTATTTCTTAAAACATAGAAGATATTTAAGACATATGTTAATTTGGAGAGATTCCTATGAGTTTTGAATTGAAAGATATTAAAGGACTAGGTGTTAAAAGTGCCGACAAATTGAAAGCAGGTGGGATTGAATCTGTTGAAAAATTGGCTCAATTGAGCATTGAAGAGTTATCTAAAGTCGAAGGAATTGGAAAAGGCAGCGCAAAAAAATATATTGAAGGTGCAAAAACATTATTAAACTCTAGCAAAGAAGAATCTATAAGTAAAACTGAAGAAAAGGACAAAAAAGACGAAGAACAAGAAGCAATTGCTAAAGAAGAAAAGGATGTTGAAGAAGAATTAAAAAGATTGGAAAAAAAAAGAGAAAAGCTAAAAGAACAATCTATTAAAAAAGATGACTTTATTCTTGTAAAAATGACCGGTCGTACAGAAAAGGGACATATATTTCAAGTTAGCAGCCCTGAAGATGCAAAAAAAGCAGGGATTTATGATGAAAAGAAAGACAAACAAGGATTTTATACTCCAGAATTTGTAATAGTTGGAAAATCTGGATTCGTAATTGAGGGTATAAATGAAATTTTAGAAACTATGAAGTTCTTTGAAAAAAAATCTGTCAGAATACCCCCAACTAAAGCGTTTGGAAAACGAGAGGCTCAAAAAATTGATCGTATGGCAATTCACAGATTTAAAAAATTAAATGAAGGAAAACCTCCTGAGCTAGGGCAAACATATGTAAATAAAAAAGGACAGAGAGGTACTGTCACTCGCATTGTACAAGGACGTGTTATAATTGACTACAACCACCCTCTTGCAGGTCAAACTCTTGAATATAATTTAGAAGTCATTGATAAAATAGAAGAATTAGATAAAAAATTAGCACGTTTTATTGAATTAAGAATGCCCGGAGCAAAAGCTGATCAATTCAAAATAAAATTTGAGCCTAAGAAAAAGTCAATTGAAATTGAAATACCTCAAATGCATCAGTTTAATCAAGGTCTTTTAATGTTTAAATTTGGATTAGCAATGGATCTACAAAATTATTTAGATGGAATGATTGATACTGTTAAATTCCTAGAAGTTTTTGAAAAACCAAAAATTCCAAAAACACCTACACCTGAGCCAGAACAAAATCAAAATCATGAACACAAACATGATGACAATAAAAGTGATGAATCAAATAAAGAAAAGAAATAGATTTATTTGGTCACCTAAACAAAATTTAATAACCTAGTCTATTTTATAAACTCAAAAGATTTTATTTATCTTAGAAATATTTCAAGGATCTCAATAATGGGTAAAAAAATAACCTCTTTTTATTCAAAATACAAAGGTGTTTCAGATACTGCAAAAAAAATCAACCGGATTTGGGAAAAACATATACGAAAGGCATCAAAAGAGATAAGGAAATTATATAAATGCGCACCTATTAAAGAAGAGCGCCAAGAAATTATTAAAAATATTCATAAACAGGGGTTTAAGGTTTTTGATCTTCATATCCATACATATATTAGCGATGGGAATGAGAGTCCTCAATCTGTCGTAGATTATGCAATTGATATCGGACTTGATGGAATAGCAATAACAGATCATAATGCAATAAGAGGTGGAAAATTAGCTCAGCAATACATAAAAGAGAAGGGGTATGGTTTGCTGTTATGTCCTGCAGAAGAGATATCTTCGTGTGAAGGGCACATTGTTGCATATTGGGTGGAATTTCCTGAAAAAAAGATTAAAGCAGGTCTCTCTGCTGTCGAGACTTGTAAAAGGATTCATAATATGGGTGGAATAGCAGTATCTGCTCATCCCTTTGGACCGCATGGTGTTTCAGACCCGGAATTATTAACCACACTTTTTGATGCATTAGAGATAAATTCTCGTTCTACAGCAGGTTCGGATTCTTTAGCAAAAGACTTTGCCGAAGCACATAAAATTGCATACACAGGTGGAAGTGATGCACATTTAATTCAATCTATAGGATGTGGATGTACTATTACTAAACACACTGTAAAAAGAACTTCAGATCTTTATGAGTTAATTATTAATCATAAAACAGATGTTTTAATTACACCAATGTGGGTTGAGATACTTACATATATTGAAGAATTAGCTGAAGACTATGAAGAAGGACTAATTCAAGATTAAATTTTTTACTCATTTTAAAAGTGAAATTTTATTATTTATCTATTAGAAATAAAATCGAATATTTAATAAATGCTAAATAACTGTTTTAATCTTTAAATAAGTGATAAATTTAAATAAAGATTTTTTCTTATAACTTCATAGAATGCAACAAAAAAGGGTTATACTTAGCGCAGAGACATCTCATGAAGTTATTAAAATATTCATTGAGCATTTACAAAAACTTGATATTGATTTACAAATCTATAATCCAATTAGTAGTCCCCAAGATTTAGAAGATAATCAAATTTTCAGTAGTAAATGCGATTTATTACTAGTTAAAGTTCATAATGATACCTCGATTGACTTTTTACATTATGCAAAACTTCACAATATTCCTACATTAAATAGTATCGATGCAGTTCTTAATGTTAAAAATAAGGTTTCTTTAGATTATAGCTTGCGTGCTATTTTTGATAAACATAATTTTGAAAACATTCGTTTACCTAAGTCTTGGACATACTACTTTTATAAGATAAAACCCTTTAAAAAATGGATTGAGGACAAACTTCCAATTGTTATAAAATCTCATTATCAGCACGAAAAAATGCAACGATTTAATTATTTAATAAGAGATATTAGCGAAATCAAGATGCTTGTTCGAAAGCATATGCTATTTCTTAATTATGATGTCTATATACAAGAATTTATAGACTCCGATGGAATTGATAATAAAATTTACGTAATTGGAGATAAAGTATTTGGAATAAAAAGACCAAGCCCGATTTTTATTTATAAAAAATATGCAGCTCAATATATAAACACAAAAAAATTAAAACGAGAACAATATGAACCTCCCTTAGAAATAATTGAATTAGCTCAGATCTTAAGAAAAGAACTTAAAATGGATTTTTTTGGATTTGATTTGCTAAAATCAAATCGAGATGGCAATTATTATATTGTTGATGTAAACGATTTTCCCGGGTATAAAGGCATTGAAGGAGCAGGGAAGACAATGGCAGATTATATAAAGAATTATTTAAAATTGAACGATTTGATTAGTTGATGTATTTAAATATTTAATTTGATTTTTTCCTTAGGTGTATATATTCTCCATCCATAATACGCACTAAATATGTTCTTCCTTTTATTATCCACATAATTTTATGACCCTCTCTTGCTTTTTTACCCCACTCAGACTTTTTTCTACTATTTTGTTCGATAAATCGATAACCAAAAATATCTATGTACTTTACTCCACTACTAGAAAATTTTTTTACTGGATATTCTATACCATCAATTTCTACAGTTTTTTTCCCTTCAAATATAGCATTATATATCTTCAAACCATTTTCTTTTAAATCTTCCAATTTAATTAACCAACCAATTTAATAAAATATTTATTAATATTAACAATCGTTAATAATATTAAAAGAAAAGATAATTATAAAAAAGAATTTAACGTTTTTTTAGATTTCAAATAAGGCTTAATAAATTCAATAATTTTATTGTTAAAATTCTTTAAAGTCAATAATTCTCCTCGTGCATTCACATCTAATATGGATTCTTTTAAATTTTGAAGATGGAGACCTGCCCATTGCATTCTTTTCCATGCTTTGCCTGATATGGAGTTATAATATGCCTGATCCAGTAATTTCTTAGCAATAATATAGTTATATTTTCGGTAATCATTTGGAATAAACCGTTTCGCTCGACAAGGTAGTTTATATTTCTTACATAGAGTAATTAATTTCTTATGTATTTTTTTTAAATAATTTCCATCAACATACATATTTCCCTTGAATAAATTCAAAAAATCATGAAGAATATTTCTATATTTACTATTTTTTATTTTATTTATAAAAAACTGGGCTTGGGAATCCCGCATTGTCAATCCAGGTGAAAATAGTATGAAATCACAATTTGCTTCTTTGGTTTTTGAAATTATTTCTTCTAAATTTTCATCGGAGTCCTCAATATAAGGGACAATTGGCATAAAATTAACACCAGTTTGGATTTTTGGAAATTCTTTTTTAATTTTCTTTAATGCTGCAATTCTCTTCAATGGAGGCGTTGCATGTGGTTCTAAAAATTTTGCAATTTCATCATCGAAGGTTGTAATTGTAAAGGATACCGTGCAATATGTATCAGCTGCGATTTTAGATAAAATATCTAAATCACGTAAAACTAAATCAGATTTAGTAGAAATACAGATAGGATATTTATGTTTCAATAAAACCTCTAAAATTTGACGGGTATTTTGGTATTTTATTTCAGCTGGTTGATAAGCATCACATACACCACCAGTAGCTACTACATCAGGTAATAATGTTCTAGCATTTTTTAATCGATTATCTAATTTTTTTTTAACATTTTTCTTTACAATAATTTCATTATCCAAATCGGGATGTAAGTAATATTTTTCAGAGCGAGCATCACAATAAATACAAGCATGTTCACAGCCATTATAGGGATTAAGAGTATAGCGGCACCAAAACCAACTATCTATATATTTTAACTTATTTATGATTGTTTTGAACTCTTTCTCGATATATTTAACCATAAAACCAAATTTTTCTTTAAAATATATATTTCAAATTTAGAGATTTATAAATCTATTTCTTACATAATTAATTCCTTTAATAAGAGCCCTTTTAGAATTTAACTCAACTATTAGCGCCCCATTATATTCATATGATTTAATCAATGAAAAAATCAAATCGAAATTTATTTTTCCCTTCCCAAGACCAATATGTGGATCGCCATCTTTTGTATTATTATCAACTAAATGAACATTTTTAATTTTATTATGAAAGGTTTTCCAAAATGGAGTGGGGTCATCAACATTTGTCCAATAATGGGCGGTATCATAAGTTATAAAAAGTTCATCTCGATTGAAATTCGAGAAAAAATTTTTAAAATCTTCAGTTTTCAATAAAATATTAAGACTTTTTGGCATATTTTCAATGCAAATTTTTACTCCTAAATCCTCGGTGGCTTTTAAAATCTCTTTCACAGATTTAATTAATCGTCTCACATTAAATTGATTAATGGAATTAACGACAAGATTCGCTAAACCGGGATGAATTGTCAATATTTTTGCACCAATCTCTTTACAAATTATAGCAGACTCAATATAAGAATCAATGGATGCTTGAGAGATTTTATCATTATGGCTACATAAACTCACGTCTATAAAAGGTCCATGAATTTGTTTTTCTATCGAATATGATTCACATAATTCAATAAATTCGTTCTTATTTTCCTCAGAAGAAAGAATAGGAAAATCTAGAACAATCTCACAAACTTTTAATCTTTTATTTTCAGCCAATTTTAAAGATTCTTCAGTAGAAATTAAAAATAATTCAAGAAGTTTTTTGGGTTTTTCTGACCATATAAGATCTAGAATTAATCCTAATGAGCTAATCCCTAACTTTAACATTATAAAACGATTTTAATTGAATTTAGAGATATAATGTGTAATTATAATTAAATTTAAGGAGATTAAAAAATTAGGTTCTAAATAATAAAAGTATTATTTCTTTTTCAATTGCTCTTTTAATTTTTTTATTTCTTTTTCTTTCTTTTCTATTGTTTTATCTTTATCTTCTATTATTTTAATATATTTTTTTTCTTTTTCTTCCAATTCTCTTTCTAAATCAGCTGCTTTGATCATATTATCTACGCCAAATAATTCCTCTTCATCTAAATCGATTCCGCTCTCTTCCGCTAATTGGTCATGAAATTCTTTTGAATCTTTCTTTATTTCATCCAGCAATTCTTTCAAATCTATCTCTTCTATTTTTTTAGAAAAAATAATAATAGCAAGATAATAAATACATCTTTTATCATATAATTAAATTGATTTTTTTTTTTCCTACTTCTTTTTTTTCAATTAATATCAATCAGATAGGTTTATCGGATAAACACCGTATTTCCTCTTGATGTTTTGCATAGCTTCAAATCGATCAATGGTAACTGCTGGATTAATAGAATGCCCACTGCTGAAGATATACCCTCCACCAGGTGCAAGTTCCCGTATTAATCGTTTCGCGTAATCTTCTATTTCAGAAATTTCACCAATTGCCAACATTATGGGGCTTAAATTACCACAAAAAGTTATTTTATCTCCGTATTTTTCATTCAATTTGAAAATGTCATAGTCTGGGTTGGCCGTAGTGCTTTCTATTGGATTTAATACGTCAGCACCACTTTTGATTATATCTTCAAAGATTTCCATTAAATCTCCATCGGAATGCAATAATATTTTGCAATCTAGTTTGTGAGCTGCATCGCATATCTGTTTAATCCACGGAAAGACATATTTTCTGTAATTTATAGGGCTCATAAATAAACCATTTTTAAAACCATAATCATCCCATAAAATAACCATTTGAGCATCATTCTCAGCTAAAATCTTAACAAGTTCAAGCGTAAATTTACCCCTATCATCAAATAGTTTTTTTGCTTGTTTATGTCTTCCAATAATTCTTGAGAAGGTTTCAAGTCCAAATCCTTCCCAAGTGCATTCCATCAAAGCTCCCGTAGATGGAACGGAGAATATTTCATTATTCATTTCTTCTTGAACTTCTCTGCCTGCTAAAAAACCGTTTAATCGAGCTTCCCAAGTAGGATCTAGTGGTTCCCAACTCTCGTAATCCTCAAAACTTTTAAAATGACCTCCATAATAACCCAATATTGGTGTGCCATCCTTTTCATAATACTCAAACTTCATAATCCTTCCATATTCATCAATAAATCCACTTGCATCTTCAAGAATTTCCCGTGGGAAAAGACTGGAAATGCTTATTCCGATATCCAATCCAATTTTACGATAAAATTCATATGAGAACTTATATCCTGCTTTTAACAGATTTTTTTGTTTCAGAAATTTTTTCAAGAGCTCATTTTTATTGGGCACATTTTTTAATAATGAAATACCATAGTCTCCTTTACCAGGTTTCATTCCATAGTGTTTTATAATTGTATTATTCGTGAATGCACTTTCCCAAGCAGGAATCCTATCAGGTTCTTCGTGATTTATTGCTTTTAATACCCTTTCTGGAGCCGTTAATTCGTTCATTCCAATAATCTCAAATTTTTGAAATAAGATATTTTTAATTAAAAAATTAATTCTAATATTACAATAGTTCTTAAGTTCTTAAAAGAAATCTAATAATCCGCCAATTCCTCTCATTTTAGCATCGATAGCATGATGAGGACACATTTCCATGCAACATAAACAAGAAATGCATTTTTTTCTCAAAAAAATAGGATATTGTTGCTCTTTAAAGTTAATCGCTTCAGCGGGGCATATTTGAGCACACTCGCCGCATTTTTTGCATAATTTCTGCTTTAAAACTGGAATTTTTTTAAATATTTTATATACTACATGACCTGTAACAAAACTAACAATATTTGTCATAAATTCTCCAGGGACTTTAAATTTAGGAACTTGTTTTTTAGCATCTTCTAAGGATAAACCTAATATTTCAATTTCATCAAAATTTCCAATACCTAATCCCCTTTTGAACGCATTGTTTAAATGAGGCACATTTTTTAATCCATTGAATTTACCTATCTCTAATGCAACCAAATCTAATGCCAATTCATCTGTTCCAACAAGAATTAGGTCCCACTTAACCATTTCTCCCGCAGAAGGACCCCTTGGACCTTGCATAATTGTATGCAAATCGTAAATAGTTATTCTATTTGGTTTATTTTTCACAACCCATGAAAAATTATCTGCAAGAACCATTCCAAAATTCTGTGCGTTTTTGCCTAATAGATGATATTTTGCTTTTAATCCTCCAGGAATGATACCCCAATAATTTTTTATAGCTCCCGTCATCGTAGCCTCCACATGAGTTTTTAACTTTGGAAGATTTATTATAATATCGCAATCTTTTACCGGTTTTGATACAAAGAATTCTTTCATAATCAAACCATCTTCAATTACTTCTTTTTCCGGAATTTCACCTTCAAAATTTACGAATTCTATACCTAATTTCTCGCAAATACCAAAAAGTCCAATTTTCTTGGCAACAGAAGAAGCATTTTTTTTTAATTGACCGGGAGAATCACCGATTCTTACATTTTCCATGGATACCCCGATACTTTTTAAATAATTAATAACACCTTCTACAAAAATTGGTTGAGTACACGCATCTCTGCTAGTAGAAAGCAAGTTTGGTTTTAATAAAATATATTTTGAATCTTTAAAGCTAAATGGTAAATCTTTGTCAACCAATTTAATAGCATTAATAATTGCATCAATAATGTTATCAAAATTACTTACATTTACAATACCTATTTTTGTTGTCATTGTTAACAGTTAAGATTTAAACATTATAAAGATAATAAACAAATTCTATTTTTCTAAACAAAACTATTTAAATTTGCAAATTTTATTCCCTTTGCTTTCATATTTGACAATGTTTGGGAAATATTTCCTTCTGGTATATCTATTCCTTTTGTTAAATCTACAATGAAATAGACTTCGAACCCAAAATCAATACCATCCATTGCTGTAAAATAGCAACAATAATCTAATGCAAGACCACAAATGAAAATTCTTTCAATATTTAATGATTTTAATAAACCTGAAAGACCAGTTTTGGTTTTTTTGTCATTTTCAAGAAATCCAGAATAGCTATCAATCTCTGGATTCATTCCTTTTCGAATTATTGCTTTAGCGCGTGAAATATCTAAAGAGTTATGAAACTCTGCTCCATTTGTTCCTTGAATGCAGTGATCAGGCCATAAAATCGGACCGATTGCTTCAGTTTGATATTTGTCCCCCGGATTTTTTCCAGGATGATTACTAGCAAAAGACTTATGAGTTTTAGGATGCCAATCTTGAGTTAAAACAATGGATCCCCCCTTTTTATAAAACATTTTGGTTATTTGATTAATTCCAGGGATGATTTGATTAC
>Ga0209986_10003229_pt1 | contig 14400 bp, 14 predicted proteins | sample BlataG_FD_183168 | JGI IMG/M metagenome (GOLD analysis project Ga0209986, IMG submission 183168) | Deep subsurface microbial communities from Black Sea to uncover new lineages of life (NeLLi) - Black_00105 metaG (SPAdes) (version 2) | ecosystem: Environmental > Aquatic > Marine > Oceanic >...
AGATGCTTGACTTAGCAATGCCCCAAAAAATCACGATATTCGCTGTAGAAGCCAAAGACATTACTAGCTTTAGCGAGAAATGCACACCCGAGGTGGAGAGAGCGATTCCCGAAGTGGTTAAGATGGTACTGGAGGAGTTAGTCGGCTAGATAAAGCCCACTTTTGCCCCCACTTTTCTTTACTAAACGGATTTCCTCAATGGTCATGCTCTCGTCCACTGCCTTACACATGTCATAAACAGTCAGAGCGCTTACAGATACCGCTACTAGCGCCTCCATTTCAAATCCTGTTTTCCCAACTCCCTTGGCGCTGGCGGTGATCTCAACTCCGACGAAGTCGGAGCCGTCTTCAGTCAGATGAAATTCAACTGCAATGTGAGTGAGCTGGAGAGGGTGACAGAGGGGTATGAGGCGGTGTGTTTCTTTGGCAGCCATGATTCCAGCCGTCTTTGCCACGGCTAAGACATCTCCTTTTTTTAGTTCCCCTTTACGGATAAGTTCTAAGGTGGCAGGCTTCATTTGCACCTTGCCTTTGGCTACCGCCTGGCGTTCTGTTTCTTTTTTCTGGGTAACGTCTATCATGTGAATTTGCCCTAACTCCATTTTTAGCCTCCAATCTGTGACATTTTTCGATTTTCCAGCCTGGCAACGTCTTCATTCAGGTGATGATGCTCCAACTTGGAGGCAACTGCCTTTAGAATCAGGCGTTTCACCTCCTCTATCGAAGCTCCGATGGAATAGGAGCGTAACGGCAGTTTTAAGTCAATCTCGTCTTCTCTAAGAAGGCATGGGCGTAGCTTACCATCTGGAGTAAGTCGCATGCGGTTACACCGCGAGCAAAAGGCAGTTTCGGTGAGGGGGCTGATAAAGCCTATAGTGCCCCTGGCTCCAGGTAAGCGGTAATACATAGCAGGTCCATTACCAGTTATGGACGCACAGGGCTCAAGCTTGCCAAGCAGAATGATATGTTGTCGCAATTCAATAGAAGGTACAAACTCTGCTATACCTTTGAAGGGCATAAGCTCGATGAATCGGATATGCCATCCGTCTTCGTAGGTCATCCTGGCAAAATCCAGTATCTCATCATCGTTCATGCCCCGCATGACTACTGTGTTTATCTTCACCGGTTCGAAGCCAACTCTCTTTGCTGCCTCAATACCTTCAAGAACGCCCTGCAATTCTCCAAGACGGGTTATGTATCGAAATGTATCGGCTTTAAGCGTGTCCAGACTCACATTGACTCTAGACAAGCCCGCTTGCTTAAGTTCCAGAGCATATTTCTTGAGAAACACCCCATTTGTCGTCAACGAAAGTTCTTCAATGCCTTCAATTCGAGATAGCATACGAACGAGCTCGGGTAACTCAGCTCTGACCAGGGGCTCGCCACCAGTGAGCCTAATCCTGTTGATACCCAGCTCTGCTGCTGCTCGGACAACAGTCTGAATCTCCTCGTAGGAGAGGAGTTCACTATGCGACATCTGGGGAACACCTTCGAGTGGCATGCAATAGATACAGCGCAGGTTGCATCGGTCGGTAACTGAAATCCGGATGTAATTTATGCTCCGTCCGAAAGAATCAGGAATTCCGGTCATTGGCTAATTTCCTTTTCCATAATGTGCACTCCGGTAGCTTTAAAAGTAGCATAGACTTCTCTGCCCGCTTGTAAATTCAAATCTTCTGCTGATATGTTGGTGACCAGAGCTACGAGAGGAAAGCCACAATGTAGTTCTACTCGGCTAAGCGGACCCAGAAAGGTTACTTTGGTAACCTCGGCCTGAAAGGAATTCCTTGCCGAACTCCGATGAAAAATCGGAGCTAAGGTGATATCTTCAGGCCTGATGCAAGCATATACTTCCTTTCCGACCGGATAGCTGGAAACTGCCTGTATGGCATTGCCACCTATATTTACCGTGGCTATACCTTCGTTGTTTGCAATTATTATACCTTCTATGAGGTTCTCCATACCGACAAAATGAGCCACCTTTTCGTTTTGGGGCGAACGGAATATGTCGGTGACATTGCCTGTTTGGACAAGTCTGCCATCAAGAAGCACCCCCATCCTGTCAGCAAGTTGCTGCCCTTGAGACATATCATGCGTTGCCATTATCATGGTAGTGTTACGTTGCCTGGCAATATATGAAATTAACTGCTCAATCTTTGCCGTGGAAACAGGGTCAAGGTTAGCTGTCGGCTCGTCCAATAACAACACCTCAGGTTCGAGCACCAGGGATCTGGCTAAAGCTACTCTCTGCGCTTCGCCGCCGGAAAGTGTCCGGGCGTTTCTATTCTTATAGCCTTCTAACCCAACCATTTCCAAAATATGGTCAACCTTCCCGTCAATCCTGTTCTTTTCCTCTCTCCTCCATCTTAAGCCACAGGCAACGTTGTCATAGACACTTAAATTAAATACCTGAGGTTTCTGGTGTATAAATGACATCCGACGACGTATCTCCAATCTTTGTTTCCCTGACCGCGGGATGCATCTGCCATCAAAATAGATTTCCCCCGCGCCAGGAACTTCCAGCAGGTCTATAATACGTAAAAGCGTTGTTTTGCCAGCCCCAGTGGGCCCGATTAAAGCAAGCACTTCGCCTCTATCAACGTTAAGGTTGATATTATCCAGTATCGCCCGTTCACCATATCTGTGGTTTAGCCCCGTTACTTCTATTAAAGACATGCCTTACCTCTGCTGCAGCCTATTCAAGACGATGTTAATGATAAGTGCCAGGAACAAAAGAATTATACCTAGTGCTATTGCCAATGCTAACTCACCTTTGGATGTCTCTAATGCTATTGATGTGGTAATTACCCTGGTGGCTCCCCTGATATTTCCACCGACCATCAGAGCACATCCCACCTCTGAGATAGCCCTGCCAAAACCCATTATCACAGCAGCCAGCACAGCATACCTTGCCTCCTTCAACACAAGAAGGACGGCCTGAAAGCCGCTGGCACCAAGAGAGGTAGCGGTATCCACAATCTCCCTACTTACACCGCTCAACGCGGAAATAGTCAAACCAAGCAGCAGGGGAATGATTAATATCATCTGGCCAATCACCATGGCAGGGGGAGTAAAAAGTATGCCAAACTCACCCAGTGGCCCAGCCCGGGAAAATAGCACAAGAAGAAGCAAACCAACAAGAACTGTGGGCACGCTGAACAGCGTCTGGATGATATTTGTTAAGGCCCTTTTCCCCCGGAAGTGATGGAAGTGTATTAGACTCCCCAGTGGTAGGCAGATCAGAGAGGCCAGAAGACACGCTGTCCCCGAAATCCCCAAGGACCTTCCCACTACCTCCATCACCTCCGGGTCAAGGGAGATTAGGAGTTCTATGGCCTTGGTAAGGCCGTCCCATATTTCAGTCAATTGCTCTTACCTGCTTTAATCTGCTATTTCTTGGCACAGGCTTCGTACTTGCCAGTGCAGGTAATTTTGTCAGCGCAGTTAGGACAAAACTTCCAGTCTGACCTTACTTCAGCACCGCACTTCTTACACTTCACTATCGCTGCTATTACCGGCATGTCATACCTCCTAGTAGTTAGGGCAACCCACAAATCTCTGGATCCCAGTGGTAGAATAGCGTTTCTCCATATTCTGGCACGCCAAATCCGGCGATTAAAGTCTGGATATCATCTGCCCTGAGGAAAGTTACCAGATTTTGAGCCATCCCAGAATTGACACCGTTCTTGCAGATGATAACCGTATATACATTGAGCATAATATCCCCTTCCTCTACCAAGGGCACCAAATCCAAGTCGCCTTGATAAGCAAGGAAGGTTCCCTTGTCTGTCAGGGTGTAAGCCATCAGCTCGTCAGCCATCTCCAGTGTTGCCCCCATGCCTGTCCCGGCTTCGATATACCAGCCAGCAGCCGCTCCATCGCCTTGAATATCCTCTGTGTAATTATAGCCGCCTGATGCCCAGATGGCTTCTTCTTTGGCGTGAGTTCCCGAGTTATCCCCTCGAGAGACGAATTTAACGTTATCCGGGTCAAGCGCCCCCTCTTGCTGGATTTTTTCGAAGGCTTCTTCTGGAGCCAAGCTACCAGTTAAGTTACCAACGCCTGCGGGGTCAGACTCAGGGCCTACGATGATGAAGTAGTTATAAGCCCAGGTGACCCGCGCCGTGGAGTTGCCATCTACTGTTGCGGTAAGAGCGTAACCACCGTCTATGAATGCTGCCTCTTGAACGGGGTCATGGACGGTAACCACATCCACATCACCATTCATACCCAACTGCAAAGCCATACCAGTGCCTTTAGCTGTTATCTGCAAGTCGGCGTTATATCTATCTTCAAATATGCCCTCCAGATAATCCCACAAGCCGGTGTCGTAAAGGCTGGTAGTGGTTGCTACCCTTAGTACTTCTGTTTGCTCGCTACAGCCGAGAACTGTTACGAGCAATGTCAAAACCAAAACAATTGAAGCTATCTTAGGCAAAATGCCTTTCACTAAAAACCCCCTTTTTGTCTTTAGAAACCTTTTTACAAGACATGAATTGGCGAAGCCTTGAATTTTATGCTTCCACTCCTTTTTCTCAATCTAAGTTCATCAAATGACTGGCGGGTAATAAGGAAGCAACAAGCGGGAATAAAAAAGCACCGTCACAAAGACGGTGTTGCCCAAAAATCAAGCTTCACATTCCCTCCTTTCCAAGCACGGGAGGCACTGACATTTCTATCTGTGCCCTCGAGGCTTTTCAGCCCACCGGCTGCTTGCCATGGACTCTCTTTAGGCAAGACAGCTCGGAGAGAGTTAACATTTAATTTCAGATATTATATCAGGGGTTTGCCAGTCAAGCAAATCCAGTATATCCGTATAGATACAGAAGCAATTGCCAGGTAAGTCAGATGATTATGCTTATTCTGTCTTCTGGCCTGGTGGAGCCTCTTCGGGAGCTCCAACTTCTTCAACCGCTTCCTCCGCCACCTCTACCACTTTCTCTTCTACCTTTTCCACAGTTCGCCAACTAATTTTTGCCACAACCAACTCCGGGTCGTTAAGAATGGCAATATCCTCACCCAGGATGATATCCTTGACTCTTATCGCTTGCCCCGGCTCGGTGAAGGAACTGATGTCCACCTCTATGTTAGTGGGGATTTTTGCCGGCAAACACTCGATAGTCAAAGTGTCAAGCTCATGTTCCAGCATATTGTCTTTAGACTTCAGGGCTGGCGCTTCGCCGACTAAGACAACAGGGACCTCTAACTTTAGCTTTTCGCTCAGTTTGACCTGATAAAAATCTACATGGAGCAGTTGCCCCTTCCGCCAATCTCTATCGAATGCGCGAACCATGACGGTCCTCGGCCTTTTCTCGTTATCTAGCTTGAGGCTAATAAGTCCTGTCTGTTCAGCTTGAGATAATACTCGCTCAATCTGAACAGTGTCGCACTGTAGTGCTAGAGACTCGATACCGTGCCCGAAAAGATGCACCGGAGTAATTCCCTGGCGGCGCAAATGCTTGACTTTTTTGCCGAGAATCTCTCGGTTGTTAACCTTTAACTCTAATTTGTCCATTTTATCTCCCTAATCATACCAAACAAAGGCTTCTCCTGGCAAGACACTGTGCTTGTTCATCTGAATAGTGATTCGAAAACCCTGCGCTTGAAAAAGGCAACTATGACCTGCACAAGTATTCCAAAGCTTGCTCCAAGTCTATAGGTAGGGGTGAGGTAAATTCCTGGTATTGCTCGGTTGATGGCAAGCGAAAGCCAAGACGATAGGCATGAATAAATTGCCTGTTAAGATGCGCCGATTTTATTCCGTAAACGGAGTCACCGACGACCGGACAGCCGATAGCTGACAGGTGTACTCTGATTTGATGTGTGCGCCCTGTTAGGGGGGTGACTTCGACTAAAGTGTAGGTAGCCAGATATTTTTGGACTCGATATTGAGTGCTAGCCTCTTTTCCTTCTTTTACTATTGCCATTTTCCGTCTACTACGAGGGTCTCGCCCGATAGGTGCTTCAATCATCCCCTGCTCCGGGGATAGCCTTCCTCTAACAAGGACAAGATATCCTTTGGTCACAGTGCGGCTTTTGAACTGTGCAGTTAAATATTCCCGGGCAAAGTCGCTTTTGGCAATGACTATGAGCCCCGATGTATCTTTATCTAGTCTGTGAACTATGCCCGGGCGCCTTAGCTCATTGCTCATGGCCAGGCCGGGGTAATGAGCTAAGGCAGCATTGACTAAAGTATGGCTGGGATGCCCCGGGGCAGGGTGAACTGTCAATCCAGCAGGTTTATCTATGACCAATATGTCCGCATCTTCATAGACTATAGCTAAAGGAATTGGTTCAGCTAAAGGATGGACAGGCGAGGGAGGAAGCTCGACCGTTATCCTATCGACTTTGCTCAATCTCTGGTTCGCCTTTGCCCTTTGCCCGTTGACTAAAATATAACCTTGCCCGATTAATTTCTGTAAATAGGCGCGCGAGAATTGTGGAAGGACCTGGGTTAAATACTTATCAAGGCGGATGTCTGGAACAGGCGAGTTGAATTGTAACTTTTTAATCTTGGGGTCCGTGGTCGCGTCCATATGCTTTTCTAAATGCCCCCGACTTATAAAAGTAATAGATGAGAGTAAAGATACCCACTGTTAAAGCTGCGTCAGCGATGTTGAAGGCAGGCCAGTGGAAAAGTTCTTGCACGTGAATACTGATAAAATCAATTACGTAGCCAAGACGGATGCGGTCTATAAGATTGCCCACAGCCCCGCTCAGAATCAGAGCGAAGGACACCATGCCCACGGTGGTAGTTGGGGGGAAATAGTAGAGGAACACCAAGATAATGACCGAAGCAGCTATGCCGAGAGCGATGAAAAGCTCGGTGTGGCTGTGAAACAAACCAAAAGTGGCACCAGTATTTTCAACGTAAACTAAATCAAGAAATCCTGGCAGCAACTCTATTTGGGGTCGAGTGGCGTTGATCCATAGCTTGCTCAGTTGGTCAAGGGTAACCACCAGGGCAGTGACAATAAGAAGTAACCTTAATTTGCTCCTATACTTACCTGGAGAGACCTTTGATTTATCTTCACCCACGAAATCCGTTACTTTGCTGGTCACCAATTTACTGGGAGACCCATTATCTTGCACCTTTTGCATCCTTTTCTCGGCTTGCCTTACATATTAGACATAAGCTTGCTTGAGGTATAGCTTCAAGGCGAGCTCGCTCTATAGCCCGCCCACAGGCATCGCATAATCCATAAGTGCCGGCTTCATATTTTTGTAAGGCATGCTCAATATCATTAAGAGACTCTTCCAGCCTTTTTACCAGGGCCAGTCTTTTCTCTAGTTCGGAGGCTTCATCGGCTTCCTCTTCCCTTTTGCCAAATGGACTGCCTTCCTTTCTCTCCGCCGATGGTTGACCGAGAGCTCTCAACTGTTCCAGCTTCTCTAACAGCTCTGCTTTCTCCTTCTTTAACCTTTCATAAAGTTCAGCGAACTCTACCACTTCGTGTCCTCCCTATGATTTACAGCTATTCTAGACCAAAATTCCACACGGACCGCGTGCGACTTGCAGTTCTACTATGCGACGTTGGGCTTGCTAATAATCTTTCTTATATCAGGATGTAAGGAGTCTCCGAGTTCTTTCACTGATTTGTATCTAATTTTGTTAAGTTTCCTCTGCTTTTCTTCAAATTCAATTGTGGAGTAAAGTTTCTCAGGATGCAAGTAAATATCATCTACATATCTTATCGCCCTAGGCACCTTAAAGCCCGTGGGGGAATCTACCCAATCCTCTAAACCTCCTCTCAGTAAAGAATCGAGTATTGCCATGGTGAATTCCAATCTTACATCTTTGTAATATTCCCCTTCCCCTATTCCTCCAGTATTTATCAAATAGTAATTTAGGTTGGGAATACCTTTTATTATCTCATAAAATATATTAGCATGCTTGGCCAGGTCTCCGGCGACAAAGGGGTCGTAGAAAAACTCGCTTCTAATTTTCCCTGCCTGGGTTGCATCACCAGCCGAGGATTCCATTGCCTGTCCCAGCACCATCAAGGCTGTTGCTTGCTCCCGGGTTAGCTTTGATATTGCCGGAATCAGTGGCCCCCTGGTAATGAGAATCAGATTGTCAATCTTATCCACATCGATATAGGAACTGGCATGCATAAAATCTCTTCTTAATACCACTGCTCTACCATTGGATGTTCTGTCTAAATTGTAAAAGTCAAAATCTCCGTCTTCGGTTACGTAAACATTTTCGCAGACAGTTTCCGGTTTCAACAGTCCGTAAAATATTTCGGTTTGCTCCCCGGGGTTCACACCCTCTGTTTTTACAAATATTCCCCCGGCTTCAAAGCCATGAAAGGAACCATCGGGCATGAGAGTCCCTCCATCATCCTGAATAAGCCAGGACTTCTCCTGCCCTTTTCTGGCCAGGATTCTGGAGGTCGTAGTTGTTTTCCCGTTGGCACTTAATGCCACAAGTAACGTCCTCGCCATTCGATAGTCCCCGTGTGCTGATTGGAGGTAATCCTCTCTACACCCAGCATGCAAGAAGATGCCTCCCCGTCTCGTCTTAGCTACCCAATCCTCGGCGGCGAAAACCCCCTTCTTATATTCACCTATGTAGTTACCATTCCTGATTACCTTGACAAACCTTCCGTCATCCAGCATAGCCAATCTGATGGTGATATCTTTCTCGGGGAGCGGCTTTGAGTGGTTAGTTTCAAAAGCCTCGTCAGCGAAGAATAAGATATAGTAGGTTGGCTTTTTGACTTCTCCCTTTGGGGGTATAAAAAGGTTCTTGCCTCCGTAGGCGACATGGGCAAACCGCTCAGGAACAATTAACCTCACTGTGGTGTTACTATTCTCATTGCCTACAATTCTGTCTATGGAAATCAATCTTTCCTTGCCCAAAGCCTTTTCACAGTTTGCCAATAGCCTCAGTTCATCCTCGCCAAAGGGATGGTCAACACTGTTTTTGGTGAACATTGCTGACCTGGAAGTAGGCTCACTTCGGGCGACAAAGTTTCCATATATTGTTTTCCTAATCCCCGGCTGTTTTCCCACAAGCCCTCTCAGTTCCTCATCAGAGGGGTTATGAGTCAACCGCTTTTCTTCTCGTGCCTTTTGCCAGATTCTGTCGGCAGTTATGACGAATTGTTCTAGCTCAAACGTTACCATCATGCTCCTTGGGAGAAATGCGATTTCGCGTCGCCAATTTCCAGGAACTAGGTGCTAATCCCGACTTCGTCGGGATTGCTTAGACCTCGCGGAACTTCCCTTCCACCGTGCCGTCGTCTTCACCGCCAGGCCCCTGTTCACCAGCTCCTTGTTCGCCAGGTGGCGGCTGTCCTGGTTGCTGGTACACCGATGCCCCAACCTTCTGCATAGCCTGCGATAGCTCCTGCATAGCATTACGAATGGCGTTTACGTCCTGCCCTTGAAGAGCCGACTTCACACTGGCTATCTTAGCATCTATTTCCTGTTTTACATCGGTGGGTATCTTATCTCCGTGGTCACGGAGAGTTTTTTCTGCGGTGTAAGCCAGGCTGTCGGCAGAATTGCGCACCTCTACTTCATCTTTACGTTTAGCATCCTCAGCAGCATGTTGCTCAGCCTCCCGCCTCATCTTCTCCACTTCCTCCTTGCTCAGTCCGCTGGAGGCAGTAATAGTAATTTTTTGTTCTTTCCCCGTGCCCTTGTCAAGAGCGCTAACATTAATGATGCCATTGGCATCTATATCGAACGTCACCTCAATCTGGGGCATACCTCGTGGCGCTGGCAGAATGCCATCGAGCATAAAGCGTCCCAATGTTCGGTTATCAGCAGCCATAGGACGTTCCCCTTGAAGAACGTGTATTTCAACGCCTGGTTGATTGTCACTAGCAGTGCTGAAAATCTGGCTCTTTTTAGTGGGTATAGTAGTGTTACGAGAAATAAGCGGTGTCGCTACCCCTCCTAGCGTTTCTATCCCCAGAGTGAGTGGGGTGACATCCAGAAGAAGAACTTCTCCGACTTCACCCGTAAGCACCCCAGCCTGAATGGCAGCACCCATAGCTACAACCTCGTCAGGATTGATTCCCTTCGACGACTCCTTACCGAAGAACTGTCTCACCCTTTCTTGAACTAAAGGCATTCTAGTTTGACCGCCGACCAGAAGGACTTCGTGAATCTTGTCAATGGGGTTTGAGCCTTTCTTGGCAGCCTCAAATGCTTCTACGCAAAGTTGGATCGTCCTATCCACCAGATCCATGGCTAGTTGCTCCAGCTTGGCTCGAGTTAATGTAATGCTGAGATGCTTGGGGCCGCTGGCATCGGCAGTAATAAAGGGAAGGTTTATCTCTGTTTGTACTACTGTAGATAGTTCCTTCTTCGCCTTCTCAGCAGCGTCTTTCACCCTCTGCAATGCCATCTTGTCCTGCCTCAGGTCGATGCCTTGCTCCTTCTTAAATTCAGCACATACCCAATCCATAATCCTCTGGTCGATGTCATCGCCCCCGAGGTGGCTATCGCCGTTGGTGGTCTTCACATAGAAAGTACCCTCCCCTATGTCCAGGATGGAAATATCGAAAGTTCCACCACCGAGGTCATAGACGGCAATGGTCTGATCCTGTTTCTTGTCCAGCCCGTAAGCCAGCGATGATGCCGTAGGTTCGTTGATGATACGCAAAACGTTAAGCCCAGCTATGGCACCGGCATCCTTGGTGGCATTGCGCTGGCTATCATTGAAGTAGGCTGGCACCGTAATGACAGCGTCGGTGACCTTCTCCCCGAGATACGCCTCAGAGTCAGCCTTTAGCTTCTGCAGTATCATAGCTGATATCTCCTGGGGACTATACTCCTTGCCTCCCATAACCACCCGGCAATCGCCGTTCGAAGCCTCGGTAATCTTATATGGCAGGCGCTTCATATCGCTTTGCACAATGGCGTGCTTGAACTTACGTCCGATAAGGCGTTTGATGCTGAATATTGTGTTCTCAGGATTGATGATTCCTTGCCGCTTGGCCAACTCCCCAACCAATCTTTCCCCCGTTTTGCCTATGGCTACCATTGAGGGAACCAGATTGCCGCCTTCAGCGCTGGGTATGATCTTGGGGTCGCCCCCCTCTACCACTGCTGCTGCACTTAGTGTAGTGCCTAAATCAATTCCTATTGCTCTTCCCATTTTCGCTCCTCCTTCGGAGTTGTTTGCTCTGTTGTTTCTCTTTCATTTCCCTTACCAACTATCACCAGGCTAGGGCGAATTACCCTTTCTTTAAATTTATAGCCTTTTTGTGTTTCCTCAACAACCATCCCCTCCTCCCCTTCCTGCTGCATTACAGCTTCATGCAAGCGAGGATCAAAGGGCTCTCCCCGAGCTTTAATCTCGGTCAGTCCTTGTGTCTCCAGAGTTGTCTTGAGTTTATTATAAATGAGCTTGATACCTTCAGTCCAGTTTGATTCATCGAGCTCAGCAGGAACTGAAGCAAAAGCTCTCTCCAAGTCATCTATGACAGGCAGCAGGTTAGAGATAAGAATGCTATTGGCAAACTCGATAACCTCCTCTTTTTCTTGCTCGCTACGTTTCTTATAATTAGCAAAGTCCGCCTGGCTTCTTTGCCAATTGGCCAAATATTTTTCTGCCTTTTCCTTCTCCTCAGCTAGAGCTTGTTGTCCCGACGAAGTCGGGATATCCTCAACTTGTTCAATTTCTGCTTCAACTGCCTTGTCATTCTCAGCCAACAGTAGCCCTCCTTCAAGTATATTCAACCACTGAGTTGCTTAGCAATGTTGAGAAGCAGGTGAGTGAGGAGATAGCCTTGGCGTAGTCCATTCGCTTTGGGCCAATCACTCCCACAATACCACTGACCTTATCAGGTACTCCATACTGGCTGGCTACCAAACTCAAGTCCTGTAATGCTGGCTCTGGGTTTTCTCCACCAATGACTACTTTCATCCCCCTTTTGCTAAATTCCTGACAAAATATATTTCTAAGCCAATCCTCACCTTCCAGCACTTCTAAGATACTGAGCATTCTAGGACTGTTGGTAAACTCTGGTTGGCTTAGCAGCAAACGTAGTCCTTCAAGATAAGGTTCACCATATTCTAGCTTGTCTTCGGCCGCTATCATTGCTGCTAAACATTCAGATATTTGACTTTCTTCAGGAGAGAGGCCTTCTTTTTTAGCCATGATCTCGCTGCTGGTCATCCCGGCATAAAAGAAAGTAAGCTTATTAGCTAGCTTAGTTAGCTCATCCTGGCTAACCTTTCTATTGAAAGACAGGACCTGCCGACTAACTTTTGCTTCATACAAAACTACGATCAGCAAAGCCATGAAATCCTGCAAGGCTACCAAGTCGAGATGCTTGAAGAGACAGCGTGTTGCCTTAGGAGTGGTTATCACAACCAGGTTGTGAACAAGGCGTGACAGAAGCGCTGCCACCGTCTTTAGCCATTGCTCTAGCTCCTCTTTTGCTTCCTGGGATATTTGATGAATTAGATGCTGTTCAGCAGGGGAAAGTTCAATTTCTTCCCCTATTGATTCCACATAATAGCGGTAAGCCTTATCAGTTGGTACACTTCCGGCTGAATGGTGAGGGTGGATAATATATCCTTCTCGTTCCAGATATACTGTATCGTTGCGGATGGTAGCCGGGCTTACCTTCAAGCCGTACTTTTCCACAATGGCCTTTGAAGCTACTGGTACCGTTCCAGTGATGTAATCTTCAATTATCACTCTGAGAACAGTTTCTCTTCTTTCCCTTACGTCCATTTAGCACTCTTCCCTTTTAATTGCTAACTAAATTAATTTATCACTACAAACACGTTCTGTCAATGTTAATGGTGATTAGTTCTGACACGGTGGACATAGTGCTGGTCAAGGAGGATGGCAGAAGAAAATCTCGGGGAAATGCCAGCTCTTTGACATGCTACCTAAGATTAACATCACTTCAAGACCGCCACGAAGAATGTTACCTATTATTAGCTTCAAAATGTATAATAAGGGACCAGGAGTATTCTGTGCCAAGAACATTTAAGCCCTTCTATGGATGGTGGATAGTAGTAGTTTCGGCTATTACCTTGCTGCTGTCTGGTGGGATAGGCTTTTACAGTTTTGGGGCTTTCTTTACTCCGCTGATAAACGAGTTTGGATGGAACAGAGCCCAGATATCGCTGAGCATGTCCATAATGGGTTTGGTAGGCCTTATAGGTCCGTTATTAGGGACATGGGTAAACAGATACGGTGCCAAAAGAATAATGGTCCTGGGAGCTCTTCTCATGGGCATCTCCTTTGCCTGCTTGGGTTTTACATTCTCCATTTATTATTTCTACGCTCTGTATTTTGTCGCGGCTGCCGGACAGATGGCTATCTTAAGCATTCCTGTATTAACCCTGGTATCCCACTGGTTCGAAAAGAGGAAAGGTCTCGCCATAGGAATCTCGGTGGCTGGATATGGGCTGGGAGGCATGGTCATGCTGCCATTAGCCGCATATCTTATATCCTTGCTGGACTGGCGGTGGACATACCATATTCTTGGCATGACAATTTGCTTTGTCCTTGTCCCGCTCATAGCGCTGGTCATCAAGAATAATCCAGGTGATATTGGTATGTTGCCTGATGGTGAAAAGCACACTGCCCAAGAAAAACAGCAAAGGACGCCTGTGCCTGCCAGCAGTATCCAAATACCAAGATGGACTCTTCCCAAGGCTTTGCGGACATCAACTTTCTGGATTCTCACCATAAGCTTTATGATGGTTTTTGTGGGCACTGCTTCGGTACTCGCCCATGCCGTGCCTTTCTTTGTGGGGCAAGGATTTAGCAACCAAGTGGCTTCAACCATCCTCGGCGGTACAATCGGGGTCAGCGTTCTGGGCAGGATAATCACCGGCTATCTGTCTGACAGGGTACCAGTGAAATATATAGCTGCCCTGTGCTTCATGTTTCAGGTGGTCGGGCTGCTGGCGCTTATTTTCCTAGAAACACAGGCCAGCGTTCCTGCGTTTGTAGCGATTTTTGGTATGGCCATGGGCGGCTTGTTCGTTTTGGAACCGCTGATAGTGAGGGAGTATTTTGGTCTGGATTCTTTCGCGGCTATCTATGGCGGATTATGGGCATTTCAGTCACTTGGCTTCGCAGCGGGCCCATATATCACAGGCTATATATTCGATACAACCGGAAGCTACAACTCAGCCTTCATCGCTTTCATTGTTGCCACCCTCTTAGCCATAGTGCTAATAATGTTTATACGCCCTCCCCGATTGTCAGCCACAGAAAAACCATATGCATAGGATCACGAGTGGGATAGCATATGAACCACAGACCAGGAGAAGCAAAAAGCCCCTGTTGGCATCTATTTTCATTGGATTTTGTTATTGACCAGAAATAAAATATTAAGTACTATTACGGTACAAATGTGAAAACCGCGAAGGCATCTTCCTTGGCACAACGTGATAGCGAAGTAGCTCAAA
>Ga0209986_10003230_pt1 | contig 14395 bp, 16 predicted proteins | sample BlataG_FD_183168 | JGI IMG/M metagenome (GOLD analysis project Ga0209986, IMG submission 183168) | Deep subsurface microbial communities from Black Sea to uncover new lineages of life (NeLLi) - Black_00105 metaG (SPAdes) (version 2) | ecosystem: Environmental > Aquatic > Marine > Oceanic >...
ATGGTACCTCTGCCGCTCTTTCTGACTCATTGCTATAATGTCCTTTTTCATAATGGGGACATTTTAACACAGCAGTTAGAGGGGACATTTTCATTAAGCTAACACACTGCGCCCATATTCCTTGACAAATCAAAAAGATAAGGGTAGCTTAACCTCATCATTAATCACTCCTTCAGGAGGGTGTTATGCTCACCCCGTGGAACCTTTATCCCGCCCGTAATGTAGATACAAATGGTCTTATAGAGGCAGAATGCTTCAATTTACTTAAACCTGATGGAACTATTCCACCGGGGCTCTGCAATTCCAACATAAGGTTTTTCCAAAAAGCTCCACCAGCTCAGTGTTGGTGGAGCTTTTTTTATGGCTATTCTGTAGAATGACACTTGCTGTTAAGCAAGAAAAAAGAACATGAGTCAAACGAAGATTTGACCCTTTCATATAATTTTCCTTAAGTTTTCAGGACAATTGGCCTTAACCACGATCAGGAGTAAAGATGGATTGACCTGACCAGAAGACCCTGTTTCTCAATATTTGAGATCAGGGTCTTGTTTTTTGATGCCTGGTAACTGTTAGTCTATTTTTTTTAAGAGCGCTTTTCAGACAAAATATGTTGAAGATTTAGGACAAATGGCTAACAACAGACAAACGTAGATTTGATTCCTTGCAGATGAAAGATTCGACCCCTAGATCGAATAATCAACATCATGACAAAACCACTGTTCTCCTTAGTGGAGGGGTGGATTCAATGGCTTGTACCCACTTCTATAAAGTGACTAATGCTTATATAGATGGACTGTTCATCGATTACGGGCAAAAAGCTGCTAGTAGAGAAAAGAAAGCTGCTTCAAATATAGCATCCTATTTTGATATTCACCTCTCTAAAATTCACCTCAATGGGCTATCACCATTCATTTACAAATCGGGTTTTATTCGGGGACGCAATGTGGCATTCTTAATAATAGGTTTGATGAATTCACATACAGAAACAGGTTCTATAGCAATAGGTGTGCATAGTGGCACGGACTATTCCGACTGCACTCCTGAATTTGAGAAATTATCTCAAAAGATTTTTGATCTTTATACTGGAGGTAAATTTTCAGTTGGAGCCCCCTTTATAAACTGGAGTAAAGTTGATATTTGGAAATATTGTAAAACCCATAAGCTACCTGTGGATATGACATATAGCTGTGAACTCGGACTAGATCAACCTTGTGGCATATGTAATTCATGTAATGATAGGATTGTATTAAGTGCTGGCTAGAAGAACAAAATTGCATTTTCCAAGCGGTGTTTCAATAATGACACCTATCTTGATTCCTTCTTTTTCAAGTAAAGGTTGGAAATTCAAGGAAGGATCCAATGGTGATAAAATCAGTGAAATAAAGGAAGTGGTAGAATGGTCAGCTGAGTTTCTAGCGAATACTGTTCTATTTTCTGCATATGACTTACACTATAATCATTACCCTGGTCCAAAAGACCTTGGAGAAATAACTGATATAACATTTATTGATAGTGGCGGATATGAAAAATCCGAGGATCATGATTTGTCTTCAGTTTATCGAATGCCATGGCCTTCTAGAGAATGGAGTGTTTTACTTTTAAAGAAAGTTATCAATGGTCTCCCTAAAGCGCATAATATTGTTATTGTCAACTATGATGATATCAACAAGCCTCGATTATTGAAAGAGCAGATTAAAACTGCCAAAGAATTCTTTGCTGAATTTCCTCAGTTTTTGCATGATTTTTTAATCAGGACTGAAACAAAATCTCAAAATTTTATCCAACTGAAATCAATCCTTGATAACATTTCACTCCTTGGAAATCTTCATATCATTGCCCTTACAGAAAAAGAACTGGGTAACAGTCTACTTGAAAGAATGGTTAAAATTGCAAAAATCCGAATAGCCCTTGATGAAGAAGGGATAAACTCAGCTATACATATTTTTGGTAGCCTCGACCCTATTACCTCATGTTTATATTTTATTTCAGGAGCCGAGATTTTCGATGGCCTAACATGGCTTCGATATGCCTATAAGGATGGAGTAGCTGTTTACAATGAAAATTATCGATTCTTAGAACGAGGTCTTACCGAAAAAACACAATCAGCCGTTAAATTCATTTTCTATGATAACCTGCAAATCATAAGTGAGCTCAATGATGAGATGGTTTCATTTAGCCACGATGGCGATTTTAATCATTTCTCTCATCATAAAGAAAAATTCGAAAAGGCATTCAAACGACTCCAAGCAAATATAGGGAGGTAATAATGATGGGCGGTACCGGCGGAGGATATGATTTTTCATCCGGCCCAAGTCCGGAAGACTTTCGAAAAAAAGTCCAGAAGGCGAAAGACGAGGAAAAGACAAAGAAATATGAAAGAGAACTTGAAGGGTTCTTAGGAGGCATGCTTACCCAATTTAATGATCGGGATGTAGAGAAAACGAATCGACATCTGGAAACGATAAAAAAAGCATTGGATAAAGACATAGAAGGCACAGTTGATTTATGCTTTGGTGGCTCAGTTGAGAAACATACCTATGTAGATGGGATCAGTGATGTAGATAGTTTGGTGCTATTGAATGATACTGAATTATCGAAGCTCTCGCCCTCAGAGATCAAAAATTATTTTTTTAACCGGCTTAAAGAAAGACTTCCAAATACTACTATTACTGTGGGTAAAATGGCTGTCACAGTGAAATTCGAAGATCATGAGACTCAGTTATTACCTGCCGTTAAAGCCGAATCAGGTTTTTTGGTTAGCAGCCCTGATGGAAAGAAATGGTCATCTGTTCGGCCTCAGAAATTTGCAGATAATCTTACTAAAATAAATAAATCGTGTGGCGGCAAATTAGTGCCTACGATTAAAATAGCCAAAGGGATTGTCTCATCACTTCCTGAAATGAAGAGACTTTCAGGATATCATACTGAAGCTTTAGCAAATTCAATATTTTCATCATATAAAGGCCCTCAAACAGTCAAGAATATGATAAGACATTTCTTCACTGAGACATCAAAAAGGGTGCAAACTCCTATTAAAGATCCTTCAGGACAATCCGCATATCTTGATAGTTATCTTGGCAAATCAGGAAGCCTTCAGAGAAAAATCGTAGCTGATTCTCTGAGTAGAATTTCTAGAAAAATCAATAACGCTGACAACGTTAGTAACCTAAATGGATGGAAGGATCTTTTCGGGGAATTTTAATTATGAATGAAGGCATTCGTGGTGAGCTTGAAAAGATACTTGATAAAATAGATCAACGGATATCAGGTCATAGTCGTTTACATGATCGCTATAAGAGAAGAGCAATAATCTCTGAAATACTTTTAATGGGATCAGCGATTATTCTGACAATTTCAGGGTTGGCAGATGATAAATATTATGCATTTTTAGGTCTAGACCCTGTATTTACGAGATTTTGTTTTTCTCTTTATTCAATTATTGCATTGGTTATTATCATTATCGCATGGAAAATCGATTGGAGATCGATAGCTCTAACACATGGTCAAGCAAGAGAAAAGCTAAGTAATCTGAAGCTTGAATGCCGGAGAGCTTTATCTGATGATGGCATACCTACTGAAAGACTTGAAGATCTATGTAAACAATGCAGCATTAAACAAACGGAAATCGAGCCCATTCCTGAAAATAAATTCAATGCCTTAAAAGCTTGGCACTTAAAGAAAAAAGAATTGAGCAAGTACGCTTCGAACAATGCCGGCAAGCCATATTGGCTGATATGGATATCTTTCCATTTATCGAAATTATTCTCGAAGCCTAAATCTTGAATTGGTATTTGTTATCTTGATATCGCTATGAATTCTTATGGAGGTTATTTATGATCCCTGAACCGAGAACATCTTGGCTTTCACATACACAGTTAAATGGGTCTAGAGATTTATTGGCAGAACATTTGGCCCATTTATATATGGATATTAAACAATCATTGATTGAAACCGGTTATGGTTGGGAGATTGATTGGCAGGAAAATTTGAAAACAGAACCGATTAATGAAACTACATTTATTCGGGAGATGGCGTGGGTAATAATTTCGAGCGGAATGCGGGAATTCATAGTAAGAAAGAAGTTTCCAAAAATATCTGAGGCCTTCTTTAATTGGAAATCTGCACAGGTCATTTATTCTAATTCACAATCATGTTTCAAGAAGGCAGTTTCTATCTTCAATAATGCACATAAAATAAATGCCATCATAAAGGCATGTGAAATCCTTATGCAGAAGGGGCTCGATAAGATAATGAATGAATTACATGAAATTGGCCCTAGTTCATTGAAGGTCTTCCCCTTTGTTGGCCCTGTAACATGCTTTCATTTGGCTAAAAACCTGGGAGTATCTACAGCTAAACCAGATAGGCATCTTTCTCGAATTGCCTCATTAGTTGGATATTTCGATCCCATAGATTTTTGTAGAGATCTTTCGAAGATAACTGGCGATGATATTTCAGTTATTGATATTGTTTTTTGGAGATACGCTACCATAAACACGAATTATCTCCATCAAATATCAGAAAGAAAGACGGGATGCAGGTTCTGAGCCAACTTAAAATGTGATGTTGATCTGAACCTGCATCTCAAATCTTTTTTTTACCACAATCACCCCCTTAATAAAGGGGTCGGGTCTTTTTTTGACTCTTGTTAGCCGGTAAATCGTTCCAGGAAATACGAAATGTAGGGCTTTACCCCCAACTGCAGAAAGCCACGGCTTTAGTCCCGACCTTTTGTGGTCGGGATTACGGTCGGGATGTCGTGCCACTAAGTCCCGCCGTTCGCGAAGCGAATCGGTGAAACTAAGTGTTGCCACTGGCTTGCCCGTGGGGCTCCACCGGCATCACGGATAATGATTGGTTTGCATTTCTCTTCACAGTGAATTTGGGGCCAAACTCGCCAGTCCGCCAGAAGGACGGCGGATAAAAAGGACAGCGGGCAAGCCCTCCAGAAACACGGCGGGAAATCCTAAACTATTAACTGAGGTAAGGTCTTCATTATTCACGTCGCTATGGGGAATGGTGAAGAATGAAGACTTAATCCCACACTTTTTCAATAATTGGTATTTTCGATCCGTATTTTCTACCTAATAATTCAGTCTTGCTTTTTATTGACCGTGTGGTATCCTAAATAATAGCAAACTTCAAAATTTCTAACATCTATTTACCTCATGGAGAAACCCCTCAAAATGTGCATGCCGTGCTCCTGACAGGACATTGGATCTTCTGTTAGGAGCTAAGAGATCATATCCAATAGAAAGGCAAACTTGAAATCCGCGGGTTAAGGTTTTCGAAATGACTCGCAAAGAAGGAGGTAGAAAATGCATGCAATAGAGAAAAGTGAAAAAGTACAAGGCATTCCCCTGCTTTCCACCATGATGAAAATACAAGCGATCGTCTTCTTGATCTATGGCCTACTTCTCTTCCTGATACCAGCCTGGACCCTTCAGAGCATTTTCGGATTTGAAAAGCTACCACCCTTAATCTATTTGAAGGTTACCGGTGGGTTATTTTTGGCCATAGTCTTAGCAGAGTACTTGTGTTTCCGTCGCCTGTTGGAGCGGCTAGACCTAGCTTGGTTTTTCGTTGCAGCTCCAGGCTTCATGCTGGTTGCGTTTATTTGGGAAGGGGTAGCAGGTACATATGAAGGCACTAGTTTCTTCTATTGGAGCTCCATTTTCGTCACAGTTTTTTTCACTGTGGTCATATGGCTTTCCCGAATAAGGGTTAAAGGTATCTGAGATTCCAAACTGATTTGATAATGTGAATTTGGGGTGAAACCCGCTAGAAGGCCGGCGGGCAAGCCCGCCCGAGGCGGATAAACCTTAACTATTAACTAAGAATATGAGGTCAGGCCTAAAATATGAGGGGTAAGGTCTTCATTATTCACGTCGCTAAGAAAATCTAATCCCACTCCTTTCCAATAATTGCTATTTTCCATCCGTTGCTCCATCCAATAGAACCATTTTCTATCTAATATATAGATAAAATATATCTATTTTAATCAATTTAAATATTTTATTTGACATATGTATTAAAATAGTATAATTATACTTAATTAAGTTAAATAGTTTGTGGTTGAAAAAACAGGGTAAGTTCTTTGGGTCACAACTTTTAAAAAAAAGAGAGGAAACCTCAAAATCAATTATCAAATGAATATAGCGTCAAACCTTTGATATTAACTAAGAATTTGTAGCATGCTACATGTTTTCGTAAAGGAAACAGCTTATTTTGTCAAGTTTTTGAATCCATCTAATCTTCAACACAAGAGGTGCATCATGACAGAAAAAACTCTCCCTATCTTTGAGCTTTTCTTGGCCATTTTTGCCATATACGCACTACTGGATCATACTGGCAACTACCACTTACTCGTGCCCTTCTTCTGCTTGACTGGGATGTTTTTTGTTGGAAGGGAAGAAGTCGATTTCGAAAAGATCAGCGAGGAAGTAAGTCACCAAAGCCAAAAAGAAGCTATTGCCTAGGCACGTCGAGCCTACTTCATGTGTGGGTCGAACAGTTTGTCTCACAGAATCTGGACCGGTAAGCTGCTTACAAACCTCTCATGTAAAAGAGACGTGATGCAGCAATTGCTTAACGTTCCTTGCGGCAGGAAAATAAAGGCTTTACCCCGACCGCAGCAAGTAACGGCTTTAGTCACGGCCTTTTGTGGTCGGAATTACAGTCGGGATGTCGTGCCACTAAGTCCCGCCGTTCGCTAAGCGAATCGGCGAAACCAAGTGGTGCCACGGGCTTGCCCGTGGGGCTCCACCGGCATCACGGACAATGATTGCTTTTTGCTCATAGGCCGTTACATAATGATGAATTAGAATGATTTTTAGGCTAGTCGCAAACCTGCCAGACGACTGAGAGGGTGCGTGGAGAACCGATCGCCCTGATAAGTTTTTTTGATGTTCTTTCCGCCACAATGTGAGAGTGGCCTTTAGCAACCGGTTTATTGAGAACCTTTGCGTTGGATTCTATGTAGACTCTGTTCGGATGAACATAGGCAATCACCTGACAGTTGATACTCCTTCCAGCATTCTCAGGGAAATGTTCGCTTCCATATTCAAACTCTAACTTTTTGGGAGCAAAACTTCGTAAATAGCCAATTTTCCCGCCGGAGAAGATATCCCTCTTGGCCAGTTCTATACCGGATTCCGCAGCAGAACGAGCCACAATATCGAAATAGTCCTTGCTTATTTTATGGACCTCTCTTTTTAGCGTCCCAAGAGTGGCCATTGAGGTGATGGAGATGATACTTATGATAATAATCAGTACTATAATAGTAGTTCCGCTATCATTCACACCAGTATGCTTACACCAAAGCGCTGTTTTTTTGAGAGCACCGGTCATCATCCTGGCCAATTTTTGTTTTACCCTATGCAAATAATACTGCTTTTCTACCATTGACATATAGATTCCATTTTTAGGTATCAGCCGATATTAAAAATTCTGGAAAATGTCTCCTTCGGTTGTGTTTCTCTGCCGCTGTGCTCACATGAAATGAGCAGCCTTACCCAGGAGGCCTCTTTGGGACTTTTTTTATAGTAACTGAACTCCAGGGGCCCGACATTCCCCAAAAGGGCAGTCTTCGAAAAACTGTGTGAGACAAAAACAAGACCGTTTTCACCTTTTTTTCTGAAAACAATACCCACGGCCTCAACCTCCCCGGATAAACTCTTGATAGAAGATTTGAGCATGATTTTACCCTGATGGACTTCCCTCACAAGCTCCCCTGCACTGTCTAAACGGTAAACTATTATGCAATCATTTTCTCTCACGGGAGCATCTCCGGCCAGGTCTCCGGCTCTTTTCAGCAACCTTACCCGCTCTTTGGGAAATATAGTATTTATAATCAATGTGTCTTTATCCGTCTTAAATCCTCTGAATGAATCCACCAGCCCACTGGCATGACGAAGATCCTGTTCCAAGTATTTAAAAAGGACCTGGGTGCCTCTCAAGTTATGTGAGCTCTCCCTAAGATGATCAAATCGTTTCTTTACGCCCTCATGGTAAAAACGGAAAATAACAGGTGTCATTATGCCCATGATAACAACAACGATCATCAATTCAATCAGGGTAAAGCCCTTTGCCTTATGATGAGTCCTTCTGTTCATAGTTTGTACCTGTAAATAGTCATGCACAACTTCCGGTCCTTTTGTCTTGCCCCACACCAGGTGATCGCTAGAGTAACCCTCTTCAGGTCCTGTGAGATTGCCTCAACGGTTATGCTCCCTTTCGCATCCCGAAGTCCCATATACCCCTTAAGCTCATCGGAAAAAGGGGAATTTTGGGTCGTTTCTATTTCCTTAAATGGTTTGGCCCTTATGAGTCCTGCCTGGCTCTGAAGAGCCCACATGGCCTTTTGCCTGAAAATGTTGTTTTTATGAAACATGCTGTTTTCGCTGTAAATTTTATATAAACTTATAGCCACAATCCCCAGCATAGCAATTACAATCATTAGTTCAATCAGTGTAAATCCTTTACTCTTATGTGCTCTCATCCAACGACCCTCTTTATCTCTTTTGGATCGGTTATACCTTCCAAGACCATCCTTATGCCATTCTTACGCAAAGGGATCATCCCTTGAGCCACAGCCGCTTTCTCAATGGCCTCTGTCTCAGAAGTGTTATTGATTAGATGGCCGATTCCATCCCGATTTTCCAAAAACTCGGCAATAACCGTACGGCCGCGATATCCAGTCCCCCTGCATTGTTCGCATCCGGACCCCTGAACATAAGAGTCAGGCATTGTTTCGCTATCCCCCAGATTCCATTCATCCTGTCCCATCTCGATGTTACTGACACACTCCTTGCAGACCTTTCGTATAAGCCTCTGACATACAACACCTTTGAGCGAGGAGTTGAGTAGGAATGGCCTGACACCGAGATCAAGGAGCCGTGTGATTGCCTCAGCTGAGCTCCCGCAATGCATGGAGCTTAAAACAAGATGGCCTGTAAGCGCTGCCCTTACTGCGGCATCGGCAGTCTCCTTGTCCCTGATCTCCCCAACCATGATTACGCCTGGGTCCTGGCGCAGTGATGACTTGAGCGCTCCTGCAAAGGTGAGCTTTCCCTTTGGATTAATCTGGACCTGGATAATCCCTGCAATCCGATATTCAACGGGGTCTTCAAGTGTTATGATACTAGATAGATGCCCGCGCAATGCCTTCAGATTTCGAAGAAGAGCATACAGTGTTGTAGTCTTTCCGGAACCGGCGGGACCGCCTATAATGAAAAACCCCTGGGGCGCGGCAACTAAACGTTTAAGTTCTTTCAGGATTTCATGTGAAAAGCCCAAATCTTCGAGCCCTGATTCGCCCTTGAGTTTGTCGAACATACGGATTACAATCCTCTCCCCAGGCTCCGAAGGAAGTACCGAGACCCTGAGATCCTGTGCTCCTTCATTGGTAATCTGGGTTATCCGGCCTTCCTGGATAGTGTCCCTGCGATAGAGGATCATACCTGCTGCAACCTTTATGCAGTTGATGAGCCTCTCGCCTATGGCACGTTCAAAGGTAACAGCCAAAAACAAGACCCCGTCAATCTTGAAAAAGACCTGGAGATCGTCTCCGGAATATTCCATGTGAATATCACTGGCAAGGTGGCATATTCCCTGGCTTATAAGAAAATCGGCTACCTTGCGGATATTCGAGCCGCGCGATTCGACCAACTCCTTGCAGATATCCCCAAAACGATCAAAGGCAAAGGGGTTCTCGTCCCTTATCACCTTTGGGCGAATTATCTCCTCAAGCTCTACCTTTAGCCTTTTTACATCATCTTCGGAAGAAAGACCGAGCCGCATTTCACGACCATCCTTGAACTCTAAGGCAATGGATGCCCCGGCTCGCCCATTTAAAGATATTAGCTCGATATGCGCTATATCGTCATAGTATATCTCTCGACCGCCAACGCTTAACCAGGGAAGACGGCGGATGTGCAAACAGTCCTGCAATAACTTTATATTTGATAGTTTCATTTTTACTACATTGCCATTGAATAAGAATAGATTATGGCGCTGAAGACGTACACGACCCCTATACCTACCAATATCCCACATGCAACAATGCACCACCTGAACAGGTTCTGCATCTCCTTGTCCAGATTGGCTGTGAGGTATCTGTGCAGGAATTGATTTAGTTCTGTGATCAGTTCACGGGGTTTTCCTGTACCTTCACCTAAGCCGATGAAATCAAGGGCAGGCATATCGGCCAACAGAGTCTCAGAGGCCAAGGCACTTGAAAGTGACTCCCCGTTTTCAACCAGAGAAAGGACCCTCTTCAGCGAATGTGAAGCCTTTCCCTTTCCGAGCCCTTCAACGGCCTCTGCCAGGGCCCGATGAGGGGGAAGCCCGAGTTCAAGATTGTAATCATAAATAGTTCCCAACTCCAGAGAAAGTACCCTGAAGTAGTTCCGGTTCATCACAGGAGTTCGCCTGATGACACAATCGATAAGGTCAATCTTAAGCACATACCGCACTACTACAAATGCGGCAATCACTGCCAACGCAAAAAAGGCGATGAAATAGGGGCTTGAGGCAAGGAAAAACAGGCGAAACAAGGCAGGGAGATCGGGTGTTGCATTTCCCAGTACAGTCGTATAGGTGTTTGTAAATATATAAGAAAAATACATTAGAAAGGCTAATAGGAAGATAAGGGTTACAGAAATATAGGCGTAGATCGTTCGCATGTGAAATTTAAATCTGGCAAAGACCGGGTAATGGTCCAGGACTATTTTAAGTGCAGTGGCCAGGTTCCCGGAATCCTCGCCCCTTTGTATGATCTTGAGGAAAAACGACGGGAAGCCTTTGACAGATGATAGGGCCTCAGATAGGGTCTTTCCTCTTTTCAGCTCCAATCGTATCTTTTTGTACAAATGGTGCTTTCCAAGGGAGGAGATCTCGGAAAAACTCTCCTCTTCAGGGCCGGCCATAAGTGGCATGTTATTCCTGGCCCTGGCATATAGGTGGGCTAGTATCATGTCGAGTCCTGCACTATGGGCCATTTTATTACCTTACATTTATTAGATATTTCCAGCCATTCTAAAAATGGGAAGATACATGGAGATTATTATAAAACCCCAAAGAAGAATATTAAACAGGATTAACGTAAATTCCACCCGACGGGAAGACCGATTAGCTTGGATAGAGTACTGCTCTCGCAATCCAAAAATAAATAGGCCTAATGTTTTCGGCATATCACCTGCCACGCTGCCGGAGGCAACTGCTGTCACCAGATCCGGGGGGAGGGCAGATCCCTGCTTAAGGGAATCGAGCCATGAAGTCCCGTTTTTTACCTTGTTGGAAAGGGAATCGGCTGCCTTGATATATTTTTTATACCTTTGTATTCGAGCCGAAACGGTAAGCGCCTCACCAAGACTGCCGCCATCGTCCACAATATCTCTGGTAAAAAGCATCAGCAAGAATGCGTCTAATTTGATCTGCAATCTATTAAAGAATCCTCTTTTGGTCATTATTCTTTTAAGCAGATACACAATCCCAATCAGCAAAACAAGAATAACAAGATATTTGATTAAGCCGCCCAGATTCATTGTTACTCGAGTCATCAAAGGTAGGTCTTTTCCAAAAGATGCAAACATTTCTGAGAAAGCGGGAAGAACAAAGATCAACATAATACACCCTGAAAAAAAACAAATTCCGAAAACCATAGCAGGATAAGCAATAGCGTTATTTATGGCTCGACTGAAAGAGGATTCCAGGTCGTAATAATCCAAATATGCCTTAAGGAATAAAGGAAGGGCACCTCTTGTTTCCCCCTCCTTTATAACTCTGATAAGTATTGATGGAAAGAAACGAAGCCTTCGCTTGCATGCCTCGGCAAAACCCGAGCCGTTTCTTACGTCATTGGCTATCCTGGCCAGGCGTTTTTTATATCGTGGCTGATAATGTCCCAGTAGCTCAAGGGACTCCGTAAGGGTGTATCCCGTGTTCAACAATGCCATCAATTCCGAAATCAATTTGATCGACCCTCTGTCCTTGGGAATCCAAAAAGAGAGAATCAACAAGAGAAAAATCAAGGGGGTAATTGATGCTCCGGCCTCTGCGACGATCGAAAGTATACCAAGGCAGAATATTCCCCCAATGATCCTCTTCCGGTACCTGGAAAGAATATCGATATATCTATTGATCATCCTATTGCTCCCGCCATCCGAAAGATTGGAAGATACATTGCCCATATAAAAAATATTATCGCAAAAATGACAACTATTATAGGCAAAATACTAATCCGTAAATCCCATTCTTTCTTTATCGAGTAATACGAAACAATCTCTTCCATGGCCGGTTTCAGATCCCCCTTTTTTTCTGCGAAGGAAATAATGTCGGCAACAAACAAGGAGAAATATGCCGCATGCCTGAAAGACTCAGAGAGGGTTTTTCCGTTCTCCACATCCCTTAACACGGAATGTAACCGCTCCCCCATACGAGGGTTGTCGAGGCTATCGGCGGCCCATGAAAGCATCTGCTTGATATTGGCACCGCTCTTTAACTGCCCCAACATCAGGGAAAACGTATAATAGAGGTCGGCATCGCGGAACCCAAACTTCACCCTCCTTAAAAAAATCAAGTAGTAGACCGCTGCAATGATCAAGAGCACCAAGAACCAGTATCTTATCAGGAAAAGACTCAAATTGATGACAAATTGGGTAAGTACCGGCAAGGCGCGGCCAAAACCTGAGTACATATCCGCGAACACCGGAACTACAAATAGTAAAAAGAGCGCAACTAAAAATAGGGAAAACAGGGTCACCCCAATACTCGGCAGCAGAGAGAATGGTTTCTGAACTAACTCGGTACGGGTTCCGTAGTTCTCTTCGAGACTTCTGATCGTCAGGGCCAGATCGTGATCCTTTTGTGGCATGGACCGAACACAGCGCGCCATGCTCTCAGGGAAGGGGTGTGCTTTTCCAAAGAGGGCATCGTATAGGTTTTTTCCGGATTTTAGGTCTTTGTGGGCAGAGACGAGGTATTTCTTGAATCTTTGATCACTGATATGCTTTGATATCAGCTCAAGTGAATCAGCAACGGATAATCCGTCTGAGAGCAATACCCTAAACTGCTTAAGAAATAATAGGAGATTAAAATCATCGAGTTTATGCATGCTCCGGCTCCAGCTTAACAACCAGGCAAATTATTCTATTCTTTTTTCTTCTTTTTCAAGGGCTTTATCACGGGCTTCTTCGCGGGCTTTTTCTTTTTATCATTCTCTCCGGTTGTTCTTTCCTCTGTGATTTCGTATGTTACATTTGTGGCGAAAAATACTTCCTTTCCATCCTTTACGGCAATAGCTGCAAAGGTGTCTTGTGTAGCCTCAACCTTGAGTTGGTATCCATAGAGCTCTTGCATCGGACTGAAGTTAAGCTCCTTCCATGATCCGTTCATCTGCCATTGCCCTTCCTTTTGGGAGGGGTTCAAAGGGCAGGCAATATAGACACCCTGTGCAGCCCTGTATTCCCTTTCCAGGGAGCCGATTTCAGCCAATAAAACCTTTATGGAGCCGTCTTTAGCTCTGTTACTATATGCGCTGAATGAAGGTATGGCTATAGCAGCCAGGATCCCGATAATTGCTATGACGGCCATCAACTCGATGAGGGTAAATCCTTTTTCGTTGTTTCTTTTCATCATCGGCCTCCATTAAAGGTGCTACTTTTTTATAAGTAATGAATCCACAAAATTTATCGGAACAATCATTTCTTAAGCGGTTTAATTTCCTTATAATTTTGAGAATAGTATAATAGCGGCACATGTGAGTCAATAGAAAAAGCATAATATCACTTGATCTTCACTAAGGTGAAACAATCAAACCTTCATTATCACCTGATTTAGCTACTGGATGGCAGCCTGGCAAGAGAAGTGAACATGCAAAGACAGTATAGCGTATGCTATTAAGTGAAAAGATCGATGTATCATACTCCTCATGCCTTTTTTTTAAAATGCTCAGCTATTTTCGTTTGGTGGTAGAGTTGTTTGCCTGCTTTCCATCCCGCTGTAAATGGGGCATAACTAAATAAGTATTCTTAGCGTCCCATTTCAGTGAATTGAATTTTTGGATCAAATCTTTATTCATATTTATAAACACTCTATTGTTTGCTAAAAATATTCATGCTCTAATGAATAAAAAAAAGGTATTGTGTGATCTAAAAGATGAAAACATCAATTACCGCCTCAATGCTTTATGATCTTGTGCAATGCCCGCATCGCGTCACTATGGACCTTTTTGAAAATTTCTCCAAAAGGGACCCGATAAACCCATTCGTGCAGTTATTATGGGAAAAAGGGAACACTTTTGAGCAGGAGGTTATAGAAGGATTACAGGTGCCGTTCGTAAATCTCAGACCTTTTTCAGATCAGGAAAGGGAGCAACTGACCAAGGAGGCAATGT
>Ga0209986_10003235_pt1 | contig 14380 bp, 9 predicted proteins | sample BlataG_FD_183168 | JGI IMG/M metagenome (GOLD analysis project Ga0209986, IMG submission 183168) | Deep subsurface microbial communities from Black Sea to uncover new lineages of life (NeLLi) - Black_00105 metaG (SPAdes) (version 2) | ecosystem: Environmental > Aquatic > Marine > Oceanic >...
TTCGTAAAAAAGTACACTGACCTGCATAACGAGATGGCGCAAGCTTTTGCAGCTTATAAGACCGACGTTGAGACTGGCGTCTTTCCGGCTGAGGGGCATAGCCTTGATATGCCGGATGACGAGTGGGAGAAGTTGATGGAAGAGTTAGATCAAGAATAGGCACTAGGGCACATGGGCGCCAAGACATATAACTCCTTATCGACCAGGTGCCTAAGCGCCTATTGGTCAAGGAGGATCTAATTGAACGAGAAACCACCCATCCTAATCGTTGGCACCGGAGCTATGGCCTGTCTGTTTGGCGCCCGTCTGGCGCCGCATGCGGATGTCACCCTGCTTGGCACTTGGCCTGATGGGATAGCTGCACTGCAGGATAGAGGGGTGTGTCTGGTCGAGGGCGATGGTTCAGAGCAATCCTATCCGGTCCGCGCCATTTCAGATCCGGCGCTGTGCGCCGACACCCACTATGCGCTGGTTCTGGTCAAGTCCTGGCAGACATCGCGCGCTGCGCGCCAGTTATCAACCTGCTTGGTCCCCGATGGGATCGCGCTCACACTGCAGAACGGGTTGGGTAACCTGGAGCAACTCCAGGAAGCGTTGGGGGAAGAACGAGCGGCTCTCGGGGTGACGACCGTTGGTGCTACTTTGCTGGGGCCGGGGCGGGTGCGCGCTGGTGGTGTCGGATCTACGTATCTTGCATCCCACCCACGCCTCCTTCCACTGGCAGATATGCTGGGTCAAGCCGGCTTCGAGGTCAAGACTGCCGAGGATCTAGAGAGCCTGGTCTGGGGGAAACTGACGATAAACACCGCCATAAACCCTCTAACTGCTTTGTTGGGGATCCCCAATGGTGAACTGCTCGCTCGTCCGCATGCCTTGGCGTTGATGTCGGAGGCCTCCGAAGAGACCGCGGCTGTGGCTGCCGCCCGAGGGGTGCGGATAGTGCACACCGATCCTGGTGCGGTCGCCATCGAGGTGGCAGGGAGGACGGCCAGCAACCATTCTTCGATGCTCCAAGATATCCAACGCGGTGCTCCAACCGAGATCGATGCTATCTGTGGTGCCGTCGCCCTGGAGGGAGAATCCCTTGGCGTGCCGACACCGGTCAACCGGACCCTCTGGCATCTGGTTCGGGCCTTGGCTTTACCTCTTTCTGGATATGAAACATGAAGGTCGTGACCACCTTGGCTGAGTTGCGCGACGTCCGCGCGGTGCTGCCCAGCCCTTTCGGCTTGGTGCCGACGATGGGTTACTTGCACCAGGGTCATCTATCGCTCGTGCGCCGGGCGCGCGCAGAGTGCGCCAGTATCGGGGTGACCATTTATGTCAATCCCACCCAGTTTGGCGCGAATGATGACTTGGACAGCTACCCGCGTGATTTTGACCGCGACCTGCCTCTGCTCGAAGCTGAGGGTGTCGACTTGGTGTGGGCGCCAACCGATGAGGATATGTACCCTCCAGACTTTCAGACCTGGGTGGAGGTCAAGGCGCTTACCCGAGCGTTAGAAGGAATACATCGACCGGGTCACTTTCGTGGCGTCACAACCATCGTTGCCAAGCTGTTCAACGCCACCCAACCTGACAAGGCTTACTTTGGTCAGAAAGATGCTCAGCAGGCGGTTGTGATCCGACACATGGTGCAGGACTTGAATTTTCCACTGAAGGTTGTGGTTTGCCCCACCGTGCGCGAATCGGATGGTCTGGCGATGTCCAGTCGCAACTCCTACCTCGATCCGCAACAAAGGGAGACGGCTACTATCCTCTACCGGGCACTGACCGCAGCAACCCAGGCCTTCGACGCAGGTGAGCGTAACGCCGAGGTCCTACGGAATATTATGTCTGAAGTGCTCTCGACCGAACCGCTTGCCCGACCACAGTACGTCTCGGTCGCCGACCCCGACACGTTAGCGGAACTCACTGGGACGGTGGAATGTGCGCTGCTCTCGATGGCGGTTTATGTGGGCCAGACGAGGCTAATAGACAATATGCTAGTCGGGGATCAGGGATTAGTAAATGCACTGATCCCTGATCCCCAATCCCTTATCACTTCTTTTCAGTAAGAGGTTTACCATGTTACTTTCTATTGACATTGGCAATACCAACATCACCCTCGGCCTGTATCGCAACCAGGAATTGGTGGTGGCGTGGCGGCTGGCAACCGATCATGAGCGCATGCAGGACGAGTATGGTCTTCAGATGCTTGGCCTGCTACGGCATGCCGGCTTTAATCCAGAGGATGTTCATGGCGTTGCCCTGGCTTCGGTAGTGCCCCCGCTGACCGGCACCTTTCTACAAGCCTGCGATAACTACATAGGTCAACAGGTGTTGGTGGTCGACGCGGGCGTCAAGACCGGTGTATGCATTCGCTATGAGGATCCTAAAGCTGTGGGCGCTGATCGGGTGGTAGATGCAGCCGCCGTGCAGCACCTTTACGGTGGTCCTGCCTGCGTGGTGGACTTCGGCACCGCCACCACCTTCGACGCCATCTCAGCCGAAGGTGATTATCTTGGCGGCGCGATCGCCCCAGGCATCAGGATCGCCGCCGAAGCACTTTTCCAGCGTACGGCAAAATTACCCCGTGTAGAGCTGGCTCACCCACCATCGGCCATCGGTCGCAACACCGTCCATTCCATGCAATCTGGTCTGTTGTTCGGCTATGTTGGGTTGGTGGAGGGGATGGTTGCTCGTTTCCGAGCCGAATTAGGTCCCGAAATGAAGGTCATCGGTACTGGAGGCCTGGCGGAGATCATCGCCGCCGAGACTGAGGTCATTCAAATCCTGGCTCCCTGGCTCACACTCGATGGGTTGCGAATCATTTGGGACATGAACCAATAAGGCACAGCCGCACAAGGGACGCTATTTGCCCTGCCCTCTCCACCGCGGGAGAGGGCATTCCGCTGTGAGCACTAACGATGACGGCATCAATCAGTTGAAACGTAGGTGGACTTCTCAAAATGTATGGATTAAAAGCCAAGAGCGATCCGCAGAACGAGAGTCGTAAGGTTGGTGTACCAGCCCAAGACTCTAGGGTCAAATCTGCTGGTTTATTCTACTTATCAGTCGTTTACATCATTTGGGGTAGCACTTACCTGGCCATCCGTGTCGCTGTGCGCGAGGGGTCGGGGTTTCCGCCATTCACTATGGGGATGACGCGCTTATTTCTAGCCGGTGTGTTGCTGTTGCTCTGGGCTGCACTGCGAAAGATGCCAATCCAACCTTCAAGGGAGGAGATCTTGGTACTTGTCAGTTCGGGGTTGTTACTGTGGACGGGTGGCAATGGCTTGGTAATGTGGGCCGAGCAGCGCGCTGGTTCCGGGTTAGCAGCCCTGATCGTCGCCTCTGTTCCCATTTGGGCGGCGTTGGTCGAGACTTTGATCGACCGGCGGGTTCCTTCCCCGCGGCTGGTCTTCGCGCTGCTTATTGGGTTTGCTGGAATAGGGGTGCTGGGTGTACCCACGCTACGTTCCGGGACGAGGGCAGACGGATTGGCAGTCGTTGCCCTGATGGGTGCCTCGGCCAGTTGGGCTCTTGGCTCGGTGCTGCAGAGCAAACGACCAGTGACTCTGTCACCGCAGGTAAGTGCGAGCTACCAGTCCCTCATCGGCGCTATGGGGTTCGCCTTGTTGGTGTTCGTCTTTCGCGAACCAAGACCAACCCCGACACTTGAGGCCTGGGTTGCCTGGGGGTACTTGGTGGTATTTGGTTCGTTGCTTGCTTTCACATCATATGTGCAGACACTGCGCCTGCTTCCGATTAACGTGGCAATGACCTACGCTTACGTCAATCCGGTGATTGCCGTGATATTAGGAGCGCTGATCTTAAGGGAGCCGATCACCGCCTGGACGATCAGCGGAGCCGTGATGGTGATCCTCGGTGTTGTTGGTGTTTTCCGTGATCGCTATATAAGGAATAAGCACGGGTCGTAGCCAATATAGGAAATTGACAGAGCCAGTACACTAGGTAAGAGCTGGAGAAATCCCCTCCGAAAACTGGATCAAAAGAAGGTGGCTTGTGGTGCCGCGGAATTCAGTATTTCCCTAATTATTTAGACTTGTTAGCCGTCGGTCTATGGTAAGCCGCGCTATTGGGTTTAGCCTGAAGGAGTGTGTTCGGGAGGAAATCAGATGAAGGAAGAGAAGCATATCGATTGGCCTTACTTTTTTGGGCTAATGCTCATCCCGGTGATTGTCGTCGCGTTTCTATTCATCATTTCGGTTGTCCAAGGGCTGTTCCGTTATGATCCGGCATATTTCACTGAGGAATACCGCGCTCGCTATGACACGCCGGGTTCTGTGGCGGTTGACCTCGAGCGAGCACTACGGGACGGTGACGAGAATTTGATGGTGGAACTTCTCGGCACACGCCGTAGACCTAAAACCATGCCGGCTCGACCAGATTTGGTCCTCACAGTTATGATCAGCTCGAGTGATAAATATTTCCATTACCTATATTTCGAAACCAGGAGCTACAGACGTGATATGCGGTACGTCAAGGAGAGGGATGGCCGATTTATTGCTTCGGAAACAGATCTTTACTTCTACATAGACAGCGGACAATGGCGAAATATAGCTGGCCCTCTGGCGGCTATATGGTGGATTCTTGTAATTGTGTTCACTACAGCGATGTACGTTTATCGGCGTATGGCAGCCGTCCGGAAGAGCATGTTTGGCTGACGGGTTACCCGGGGCTCTTCGCCGGCTGAAATGATTTTCCTTGGGTAACAGTGCTGACCGAGAGTAACGCTCCGCCCTAGTCCCGAGTGCCCAAACGGCATCCGGTTACATCAATCTAGAAGAAGTTGAACCGTGAGGGCGTAAAGAACGGGCAGGTATGAATCTTGGCAGGGTTGCGTAGGGGCGATCACCAGGATCGCCCCTACGATTTGGTAATGTTTGGGTGGCGCGGACAACCTTTACGGATTGACCACGATTAAGACCGGTGCCGCATCCCCGCGTATATCGGGGTTATAGTAGTCATAGGCGTTACTGGCCGGTGCCTGAGCGGTGATTGGGTATTTTGCCTGCATGCGATAGCTGAAGGATAGCGGGTGTTCGAAGCTCAGGTTACAAATGTAGATCAAAATCTGCCGACCGGTCAGTTCGTAGCGCTCGATGGTTGGGAACTCGTAGTCCTCGGGAGCATCTTCGTAGCGGTTCACCAGGGCGTTCAGATCCTCTGCCACTACGGAGAACCCTGGGGGAATGCCCAGGTCGATTAACGCCCACTCCGCTCGTCCAGCCTCATGTAATGTCACCGTAACATCGACCTGCACCGTGTCGTTAACCATGAGTTCGGTGCGGTCGTAGGTCAGATCGATGGTGAGCAGGTCGGGCGCTGAGATGCTTTGGAGCGCGATCACTTCTTTCCATGGCAGGTAGTAAGCACTGCTGATCTGGTACATTAGGTTGCCTTCCCCTTGCATGGTGAGGACGATAGTGTTTTCCACGCCAGGAGAGACGTCATCGAAGGTTACGATCTGCACCACATCGAAGTTCTCCGGCGTGATGGTGACCGTATGTTCCTGACCGCCATTAAGCGTCACTGTGACGGAAGCGTCCACACTCTCGGCGCCGGTACGCACTGACTGGAGCAGCGCCTTAAGAGAGAGAATCGTTGCCTGGGTGTTGTACCAGGTGCCGAAGCTGTCCTTTTCACGCACCAGATATGTGAGCGCGCCGTTGGCGATATCCGGATGGCTATCGGCTCGCAATAAGGCGAAGGCAGCCAAGGCGGTGGTTTCAATACTTCCGGTTTGACCCTCGCTTCCCATAAAAGTGGCGATACCGCTGGTCCAAAAGACGGCTTGCCCTTCAAACTGGGCCATCCCGGCAAGTTTATCCAGCGCGTTGATCGTGATGCTGCTGATCTCGCCTTTTTCGAGGTCAGCCGCGACAAGCGCATTGGCGATTAATGCCATCACGTAGGGGTCATCGATCTGTGACATATGTTCGTGGATGTAGGCCAGCCCATTCTGGGTTCGGGGATCGTCAGCGTATCCGGCATCGTTCAGGCTCCAGGTGATGTACGCCGTGACGGGCACCCGGTCGTTCTGAAGCTTCGACCAGACATCTTCGTGAACCAGTCCACGGTCGTTCTTCCACGAACCATCGCTCTCTTGCTGGCTCATCAGCCACTCCGCGGACCGTTCGCTGATCGCTGGGTCCACGTTATGCACCCGGCTCATGTCGGCGAATTCCTGCAAGCCGTAGGCGGTGAGCATACGATCGGCAGGCGAATCGCCGAAGAGTGAGAAGCCACCACCACTGACCTCGAAAGTGGTCAGGCGCTGGTAGCCTAAATTGATATACTCCTCAGCTTTGAATTGGTTTTCGGGTGAGGTCTGACCGGTCGTCTGCAGGTAATCGAGGACCAAGACATTGGGATAGGTAATCGAGGTGGTCTGCTCGAAACACCCGAAGGGCATGCGCAGCATGCTGTCCAAACCTTCGACCACCTGGCTGACCACTCCCGGGTAGATCTTGACCGCTAAACGCTGTGTGCCAGGAACGGCGGATGTAGGGATTTCCGCCCTCTGGATGGCGCCTTCGGTCGTGAGCCGATCCGAATAGGCGAAAGTGATTTGTTTGCCATCCGGGTAGACGGTGACCTCTTTTTGGATGGCATCGGACATCCGTGATCCTAGGGCGGTCACCTGCAACGCCTGCTGACCGAAGTGATTGGCTTTTATGCGGAAGTACACTACGCTGATGTCGTTAGAGGCGATGCTGATTTCTTTCACCGGATCGTCGAGCAACTGGAACCAATCAGCGGCTGCGATCTCCAGCTTTATGGTCTGGGCTTCGGGGAGGTAGTTGAAGACTCCCACCGGCACGGCGATTTCGTCGCCTTGGGTGAGGGCAACCGGTAGGTCCAAATCGATGAAGAAGTCCTGGAAGACCCGCACGCCGGCGGTTGTGGCCCCCAGTCGTCCATCTTGTGATGAGGCCAGGGCGGTCAACCGCCAGGTTGTAATGCTGTCAGCCATTTGGATTTCGAGACTGAGGTTGCCCTCAGCATCGGTGATCGCCTCGGGTTGCCAGTACATGGTCTCCGGGAAGTACTGGCGCAGGCGGGGCGGTTCACCCGGTGCCGGGCCAGGTACCTCACCGGACTTGATTTCAGCTTCTTCAACAGCCATGGGCGCCATCATAAAGCCCTCTTCTACTGCAAGACCCATCATGACTTGGTCCCTCATGGCCATAGGCATCGGGGCCATCGCTCCGCCAGTGAAAGTCAACGACACCAAGCCGCCCACCACGATGAATGAGGCAACCAATAATGTGGCTAAAGCCCAACCAACTTGACCCTTGATGGCGAAGGCCATCGCTCTTAGCAGATACGACAGCGGCAGGAAAGAAAGGGCGAGTAGACTCCATACCAGGATCGATTCATCAGGGTTAAGATTGGAACGTGAGGCAGCGAAGACGAGCAGGATCAAAAGCGGGAACAGGACCAGAGTAAGGATCTGTGCCCAACCCAGTGACCAATCACGTTTTCGCCAGGTGTTGACTCCCAAGACGAGGAAAGCGACTAATCCGGCGAGGAGGAGAATGAAGCCGATGTCCTCGACCCAATGTATCAGCGTCTCCAGTATGTAGCCTAGCCGATCAAGTGGAGAGTCTCTGTACCACTCTGGCACGGGGATAAGCAAGAAGACCAACACCAACCCTATCAGCAGGATCAGGAACATGGCCAGGCTGCGGCCAAGCACGCGTTCTCGGCGAATGCCGACAAATACTAAACAAGCGACAGCGACTGGGATTGTCAGGCCGATGCCATAAAGGACCTTGGCAAATCCGCCGAAGAAGGCCTGTTGCTGGTCATAGGCAATTTGGATTTTCTTATCATGCGAGTTCAGGTTAAGGCCGAAGCCGCTGACGTAGGTCGCTGCGTCAGCCAGTGAGGCCTGGGCTGCACCCTCCAGCGCGGCGCGAAGCGCCGGCTCCTCAAGGGGTGGCCCGACCAGGTCTGGGACGCTGAATCCGTGGATGTCATATTTGGGTTCGAGCAGTTCAGCCTCGAGCATGAAGTACAGCTTGGCGAAACCCGGGTCCTGCTCGGCCAAGGCAAAGACCGATTCGTCGACGATCGCCATGCCGAGAGCCGATTGAACGCCGATACCGTCCTGCCCGGTAACCTGAAAGTCCAATGTGGCACTACCACCGGGGAGATAAACTTCTTGATCGGGGGTTATCGTCAGGAGCAGATCGGTGGAGGCGTCGACGACAACTAAGCGCGTGTCACGGGTAATGTGGCCGGAGGAGAGGATTTTATAGGCGTGCAGTTCGAGCGTACCGAAAAGGTCCGGCGAGAGGTCAATTGCGACCTGGGCGTAGCCATCGGATACTTCCACTGAGCGGGTATTGACGGTTTGACTTTCACGTACGATGTCGAGGTAGACCAACCCCGAGGGGGACGAGGTGAGCACATCCAATTGCATGGTCTCGCCGACAAGGTAGGCGGCGCGATCGGGACGCAGCAGCACCGTTTCCTCTTCCCATGAGCCTTCGAAGTAGAAATACTGATCGACAGTGTTGCCAGTGGCATCGCGAGCGGTGACCTGCAACTCGAGCCACGGAGAGTCGGGGGTGAGACGGAAGGTTGCCAAGCCGTAGGAACCAGTCTCAAGGGCGGAAACCTGTCCAGCGACGCTTACCTGCAGTGTTGTTTGGGCTGGAGTTCCGTCGGGATAGGAGGTCAGGATGTAGAGGATGTTCTCCACACCTGGACGAATCCTCCCGCTCTCTGGGACAGCTTCGATTATTAGCCGGCTCTGAGAAACCGGTAGCGAAAGGCTGGATTGCTCGGTGTGCTGTGCCAGATCGGTGACCGAGGCCTGAATGTAGAAGCGTCCCGTGCCACCCTCGAGCTCGGTGCCGACGATGTACTCAGGCAGGTCGAACTCAAAGGCGAGAAGCCCATCCTCGTCGGTTTCACCCTGAAGGGTGACCCAAACCTGTCGCTCGAAGTCAAAGGTGAAGCCTTCGATCAGGACTTCCCCGCCGGCGACTTTCTTGCCGAAGAAATATTCGGCGCTCAAGCTCCCGGTGACATGCTCACTAGGCAGGTAGTAGCTGCGATCAGGGGTTAGGGTCACATTGAATTTCGGCAGTACATAATGCTCGACGGTGACAGTTACCTCCGAGCTGGTGTTTCCCATTTGAGCCGTAATCTTATAAGGACCGGTGTTGACCTCAGATGCCAGTTGAAAATCCACAGCGGCGACGCCAAAATCGGAGGTGGTCACGGTTTCACGAAAGACTTTATTTCCCTTGCCATCGGCGACGATGAATTCGATCGACCTTTCAGAGGCAGGGAAACGGTCAAAGGTGCTTAACGCCAGCGCCCGGATGTGAATCTCCTGGCCTGGTTGATATATGGGCTTGTCAGTGGTGAGAAGGATTTTGTAATCACGGTCGACCTTGACGGTCTGCTCAAGCCGATCCTCACCTAGGGCTGAGGAGGTTTCAACGATCAAGCTCTGGGCGGGGTCGAGGTCAGCTGGAACGGTGAAGGAGACATCTGCTACGCCCTGGGTGTTGGTGGTGCCCTGGTATAGGGATGTCGCCTTTCCTCCATCCACGGGTTGCATCAGAACCTCTACCGCGGCATTGGTGATCGGTTCCTGATCGCTCACGTCACGCACAACGACCCGCAAAGCGGCTTGGCTGCCAGGGACGAACCGCGTTTGTCCAAGGACAATGGTCTCCATCTGACTAATCCGCTCAGGGAGATGTGAGTAGTGGTTTATAAGAGCCCATAAACCCCCGGTTGCGACCAGTAGTGCGAGGAGTATTCGTGAAACCGGAATCCTTTTCTTGGACATGGATAACCTCCACGGTGATCGTAGCTACTTTATAAGACGCAGGCAAGCTCCGTAGAGTTCCCTAGCGAGCAGGTAATTGGTATTGGTCGAGTTACATCCGGTGACTTTGCCTCACTATTGACCAATATCCTACCGAGGGTCTATGGCGCACATCCTAAGCTTGCCGTAACATAAAGAAGTTATGGAGGTTGATGAGAGAGACATGTGCAACCCCCGTTGTATTATTCCAGCGCTCATCTTCGCTCGCTTTATGGATCCTTGCTAGGAGGGAGAAAAAATGCGTAAGTATAGGAAGTCTCAGATCCGTATTTCATTTGAGGATGGATGGACCGGTAAAAAGCTACTTATCTTGGGTACCTGCCTGATCCTAGTGGTCTTTTCCAGCCTGGCATGCAGCCTGGCTGGTCTGGGCGAGGACAGTTCCCTGGAAGAAACCAGAATCGCCCTCGATGTACAGGCGACGACCCTGGCGATGCAGGAGGAGAGGCTCACTCAGCAGGCGGGTTCGCCGCCAGATGAGGCCACCACTCCGCCGGAGCCGCCGACTGAGGTCGCTCCTCCGACGCAACCCCCACCATCGCCTCCTACACCGACAGAGACTCATGTCCCTACCGAGGAGCCCACTGTTGATACCCAGGCGCCGGTAGAGGGGAGTTTAGTCCGGGCTCCCTATGACCCAGCCGACGGTTGGGGGACGGGGCACGATTATGAAACGTTCGACGGCTCCACCGGGAAGTTTCCTGCCAGCACAGCCGGTGCGGCCGTATCGTGGTACGACGACGGCCGATACCACATAAGTTTCACCTCACGCGGTCGCTGGACGTGGTACTGGACCTTTTTAGATGCCTCGAATTTCTACGCTGACATTGTGGTGATCAATGGAGACAAGTGTGTTGATGGCGACAGCGCAGGTCTGATCTTCCGGGGCGATCAAGCCCAGGATTGGGGTTTGATGTTCGGCATCAGCTGTGGGGGCGATTATTTCATCGGTATTACCGCCGTTTCCGGCGCGGGAGGGCCGGTTTGCTCCTTTGATGGCGCGAACTTCGAATGCGTGAACAGAAGGTTCACCTTCAGCGATCTCATCGATACGGGTCCTGGTGCCATCAACCGCATCGGTGTAATGGCGCAGGGATATGATTTCGACTTCTACATTAACGGGCGCTGGGTGGATGACATCTCGGCATGGGGGCTTGCTCCGTTTATGGAAAGGGGAAATCTCGCCTTATATCTGGGCACTGCACAGAAGCCCGACGCGAGGGTAAGTTTCGAGGATTTCAGCATTTGGTATTTGCCATAAGCCAAACCATAAGCAAGGTCGCGTAGGCAGGAGTTTATGTTGTCTCATCTGATGGTGCTAATGTCTTCAATCTCGTGATTTTGGGTGTACGGGATTACCTTGGAGCAGCCGGATGGCTGCTCCTGCTCGTAAAATACCGACATCAACCGCATAAGAGTGAAGAGGTGATTGGGCATAGTCGATGTAGAATATTCAAGAGATTTGTAGCCACGAGTGTGCAAAAAGGCTGGCGGTGTCGGTGAATGTCCTGGTTCAGACTAGTGTCGATGAGTTAGTTGATTAACAGTAGCTGTACATAGGTGAAAACGGTACAATCAGTCCGGAATAAACGGAGCACAGGAGCTGAGGCGTATAGGCGCCCGATCAAATGGTGCCAAGGTACCTTGGCGTTCTGGTGCCAAAACACCGAGGCCTAATAATATGGACGCTTTAACTACAAACTCCATCTTCAAAGATCGTAAGATCCTACTTGGCATTACTGGTTCTATCGCGGCTTACAAAGCCGCTGATCTAGCCTCCAAACTAACTCAAGCTGGAGCGCAGGTCGGTGTCATCCTGACCGAAGCGGCACAGCAGTTCGTCACTCCGCTGACTTTTCAGTCGGTCACTGGGCTTCGGGCGTACACGGATGCCGACTTGTGGGGCAGCGAAGCTCACGTGCTGCATATCGGTTTAGCCGAGGGTGCTGACCTGCTGGTCATAGCTCCGGCCACGGCTAACACCATCGCCAAGCTGGCACATGGTCAGGCCGACTCCCTGCTCACAATAACGGCTCTGGCCATCCGCAGCCCGCTGATGATTGCGCCGGCGATGGACATGGGAATGTTCGAGCACACCGCCACTCAGGCGAATCTGACAATGCTTGAGGAACGGGGGGCGATCGTGGTCGGCCCTGCCGAGGGGCGCATGGCGTCCGGCTTGATTGGCAAAGGTCGAATGGTTGAACCAGAGGAGCTAATGGGTCACATCCGATTGGCTCTGGGGAGCGAGGGATCGCTCGCGGGGCGGGTGGTTGTGGTCACTGCTGGCGGCACGCAGGAACCCATTGACCCGGTACGGGTAGTGGCCAACCGTTCCTCCGGTAAGCAGGGTTTTGCCCTGGCGCAGTCGGCGCTCGATCGTGGTGCTAACGTGACGCTCATCGCTGGGCCCGTCCACCTACCGACGCCGGTGGGGACTAAGCGGATAGACGTGGAAACTGCGGTCGAGATGCGCGACGCGGTAATGACTGCTGCAGAAGGCTCCGACGCGCTGCTCATGGCCGCCGCGGTGGCCGACTTCCGCCCGGTGCTGACTGCCGAAGAGAAAATCAAGCGACGGGATGGTGTGCCACAGGTGCAATTCGAGCCGACCGATGACATCTTGGGGTTGGTGGCTGAAAAGCGAAGCGAGACCGGCCGTCCAACGGTCGTTGTCGGGTTCGCCGCTGAGAGCCAGGACCTGCTTGAAAACGCACGGGCGAAACTCGAGGAGGAGGGTATGACGTTGATTGTCGCCAATGACATTACCGCGCCTGATGCCGGCTTCGCCGTGGACACCAACCGGGTCACCTTGATCGATGCGCAAGGCGAGGTCGAAGAGCTGCCGCTGATGAGCAAGACGGATGTGGCGGAGGTGGTAATGGAACGGGTGGTTGCGTTGTTAGATGGTGGTGATTAGGAGAGGGGGAAGGGGATTGGGGACCAGGGATTAGGGATTGGTTTTACCAACACGCATTTATAGTCAGTGGTATGTAATAGGTATAAAGGCCGGCGGGTATGGCGGAAAAGCTAAAAGGGAAGTTGCTTCTTGGTACCCAGGGCTTTTCCTTCACTGACTGGGTCGGCCCTTTCTATCCTGCAGGTACTAAGAGGAACGCATACCTGGAGGAGTACGCTCGCCGTTTTCCAATCGTCGAGATCGACACTACTTTTTATGGCGTTCCGCGGGCGACGACCGTTCAGGGTTGGCGTGAGCGAACGCCAGAGCACTTTAAATTCGCCGCAAAGTTCCCCAAGCTGATCACTCACGAGAAGAAGCTCGATCGCGCCCAGGGTGACGCAGAGGCTTTTATCGGTGTCATGCAGGCTCTAGGTGACAAGTTGGCCGCGCTCATACTGCAGTTCGCTTATGATTTCACCCCCGGCCACTTTGATCGGTTAGACGATTTCTTAAATGGTCTTCCCGAAGGTCCACGGTACGCGGTTGAGGTCCGTAATCGTGCCTGGCTCACACCCAAATTAGCTGAGATGCTCTCAAATCATAACGCCGCCCTGGTGCTTCAAGACCTGCACTATATGCCCAAGCTCGACTGGATCACAGCCGATTTCACTGTCATCCGATGGTTGGGACGGCGCAAGGATATCGAGCATTTTGATCGCATCCAGATCAACCGCACACAGGAACTCGAGACATGGGCTGAGCGGGTGCAACGCTTCATTGAAGATGGTGTCGATGTCTACGGCTTCTTCAACAACCATTATGCTGGTTTTAGCCCGGGAAGTGTATATCAGTTCGCGGCCATGCTGGGCGTCGAACTAGGCGCGCCTATGGAAGGCAGCATTGACAGCGGTCAGTTTCGATTGGAGTTGAACGATGACTGAGATCGATGAAATGCTTACTGATCTACCTTCAGACCCCGAGCCAGGTCCTGTGGTAGGAGCCATCACCCGCGCCCTCGAGTGCCTGGGTGGGGATCCTGAATACCTGGCCGGGATGCGGATGGCAGTCCCCGACGCGGGAGAGCTTTACGGGGTCAAGGTGCCCGTACTGCGCAATATGGCGGGTGAAGTAGTAAGTGCATACAAGAAAAATGGCGATGCTCTGCGAGCGATCGCGATTGAGAGCTGGGGTCGAGGTAGTCGGGAGCACCAGTTGGTGGCGCTCTTTATATTAGCCAGGGTCAAACTTGCACCGGCGGAGCGCTGGGAGTTGGGCGTCCGCTTCCTGCCCGATGTGAGCAACTGGGAGAGCTGCGACCAGCTGTGCGCCGCGCTGTTAGGGGAGGCTTTGGCGAAGGATCCCAGGTATATGGATGTGATTGAGGACTGGGTGGAAGATGAGAACTTCTGGGTCCGCCGGGCGTCACTGGTGGCGCCGGTCTACCTGCGCCGGGGTAAATATTCGGAGCAGGTGATGCTCAACCTCGACCGGCGGACGTTGGCAATTTGCGATGGCCTGTTGAATGACCAAGAAAAATACATCCGCAAGGCGGTCGATTGGTCTGTTCGAGAAGTGATAAAACGCCGCTACGATCTGGGTCGGGAGTGGCTGTTCGC
>Ga0209986_10003238_pt1 | contig 14374 bp, 14 predicted proteins | sample BlataG_FD_183168 | JGI IMG/M metagenome (GOLD analysis project Ga0209986, IMG submission 183168) | Deep subsurface microbial communities from Black Sea to uncover new lineages of life (NeLLi) - Black_00105 metaG (SPAdes) (version 2) | ecosystem: Environmental > Aquatic > Marine > Oceanic >...
AACAGATGAGACCTTTGAATTCCACGTTAGCCAGTATGTCGCTTATACCGACGCTGTTGCGGAAGGCTACACCATAACCATCACCTTTACGGTGACAGAGAAATGAAGATTATTGCGGGCATATTTACGGCACTTCTGGTACTGGTCGTGCTGACTTCTCCGGCTCTGGCCCAGCTGGGTATCAGCCCCGGCTCCATGGATATGCAGGTGCCCGAAGGGGAGCACTCTCTGCCTTCCATCATCGTGCGCAACGACTCGCACAAACCCATGGATTTCGAGGTGGAACTGGTGGGCTATGGGCAGGGAATAGGCGGCAGCACTGAGGTGCTGGAGCCCGATACCAATCCTTTATCGGCGGTTGCGTATATCAGCTTCGACCCCGCCGAGTTTTACCTTGAGCCGGGCGAAACCCAGCAGGTGGTTTTGACTGTCTCCATTCCCCAGGGGACTGACGGCGGCAGATATGCTGTTGTCCTCGTTGTTGCCACGCCCAGAGACGAGGAGGCGATTAAGACGGTCAGTCGCCTCGGTGTCCTGGTCAGGCTCACTATCGCCGGGTCGTACCTGGTACAGCGGGGGAGCATAAAACTCATCGGGTCTGAGCCAGTCGAATCCGGTAAGCCCATCCCGATAAAAGTAACCTATGCCAATGAAGGTAATGTCCATTACGAGGTTCAAAGCAGCGTAACCATTTTCGATGCCCAGGGAGATGTCCTGGACATCGTGAGAAGCAAACCGGCCGTGGTACTGCCCGGCTATTCCAGGGAACTTGTCGCAGAATGGATTCCCGATCGTGACCTTGATCCGGGCATTTATAATGCACTAGCCAGCGTTTCTCTCGAGGACGGCACCCTGCTTGATGAAGCCGAAGGCAGCTTTGAAGTGGGAGTGCCCTATGTGCCGCCGGCCCCACCTGTCAGCATCACGCTCACCCCGGCCGACGCTTCAATACTGCAAACGGAGGACGGGAGATTCTCCATCAGCTTTCCCCAGGGCGCGGTATTCAGCGAGGTGGAGATTTCACTGCGGAGCTATCCACTGGACCAGCTTGCCCCCCCGCCATCCGGTTATAGCCTGGCGGCGACCGCCTTTCGTGTTGACGGCCTGCCTGGCCTACTGGCCAAGGAAGCGACGGTAACCGTGAAATACCTGCCGGCCGACCTGGAGAGAGCCGAGGGCGAGGCGGCAAGGTTGAAGTTGGCCCGCTGGGACATGGCAGACGGCCGGTGGACCGTGCTCGCGACGAAGCTGGACCGGGAACCGATGACGATAAGCGCCGACACCAATCAGCTCAGCATCTGGGCAGTTATGGTGGGGCCGCCTGCCAGGGTGAACTGGCCGTTAATCGGCGGCGTGGCGGCTGGCGTTATAGTCTTCGGGTTACTGGTCTATTTTCGCGCCGTGAGGCGGAGAGGTGCCAGTTAAATGAAATGGAAGGCGACTTGCTGTGTGATTTTGCTGGTCTGCCTGATGTTGCCCGCCGGGCGCGTCATGGCAGCAACTGGGGCTACGGGGGTTACCGGCTCTGTTCCACTGGTAACCTATGAAGTCTCTGCCTTAGACATCGGCTATTTCACAGCTACCATATCCTGGAAAACAAATGACGCTGCCACCTCGCAGGTGTTCTATGATACTAGGTCTCACGATGACATAGCTGACTATCGCTTTGAGACCAGTGAGGATACCACTCTTGTCTCGGAGCACAGTGTGACCTTAATCAGGCTTCGTCCGAGGACCACCTATCACTTCAGAGTAAGGTCAGCCATTCCTGGTACGGAGTTTGTTGCCATTTCGGATGACTACGCCTTCACCACTTTGTCGCCTCCAGTTGTGGTTATCCCACCAGTTCCTCCAGCCCCACATCCAGTCCCACCGGGACGGCCACCAGGCATTCCTCCTGTGCTAGAATCTGTTACTGCCAGCGGTATGTTTATCAAAGAGGTCATCGCAGAGTTTTTCAACGCCGCTACAAATTTTGTGGCTAATAATCTTTTGTCCTTCTTTCGTAGTGTGCGCCGAACGAGTGTAAGTGCCTCAGACAATTGAACATTGTGACGTTTTGTTGTGCTTGTGACGAAAGCCAAATCCCTTCTTAAAAGTTGCTCAATCCTCCGATAAAGCCTCAAGCTATCCTCAAACTTAACCAAACTAAGCAAACATCCGTACTCCATCTAGTTAGATATTAGCGTTATCGTCCCCGTCGTTGTTTTTATTGCCATGGGTAGTCTGTCCTATCTTTGATGTGTTGTTTCTATTCTCATTCTATTGACCTATGATGGTCTTCTATTTCAGGCTGGTTAGCGATATATCCGAGTGGAAGTGAAGATGGTTATTGACAGTTCTCTTTACTTCAAGTATTCTAAAATCTCATAGGATATACTTACCAGATAGGAGGTATCTAAATGAAAACTTGGTTGGTAATTGCTTCTGTTGTAGCTGTGCTACTCGCTGCTTCCACAGGTGTTGGATTTTGGATGGTGAGTGGTACCAATGCTGAGTTGACAAGTACGCTAGCTGAATTGACCAGCACGCAAGCTGAATTGACCAGTACGCAGGCTGAGCTGACCGACACCGAGGCTGAGCTGGAAGACACCAAGGCTGAATTGGCTGAGTGCAAAGAATACGGTGGAGCGCCAACACCTACGTATACACTTAGTGTAAGCGTCAGCCCCTCAGGGGCGGGCGTTGTATCTCCTTTGGGTGGCGAATATGACCCCGGTGCGCAGGTAACACTGACAGCCAATCCAGCTAGTGGTTACACCTTTGACTACTGGAGTGGTAGTGCATCAGGTGCTACATCCACTATCACCATTACCATGGATTCGGACAAGAGCCTCATTGCTAACTTTGAAACTGCTGTGATAGAGGGAATAAGTTGTTATGAGGCTAAAAACCACATTGGTGAAAGAACTACAGTATATGGCGCTGTCGTTGATACGCATTACGCTAGTGGGAGCAGCGGTAAACCTACTTTCCTGAATATGTGCTACTCTTACCCTGACCCGAACCGATTTACTGTGGTTATCTGGGGTGAAAATCGTGGCAAGTTTTCTCAACCACCAGAGGATTATTACGACGGTAAGACTATTTACGTTAGCGGGCTGATTGTCTCTTATGACGGAGTGCCGCAGATTGAAGTTACATCGCCTGACCAAATACATGAATAATAAACTTCTCATAGCTGTAGTACTACTTATTGGAATCGGCATCGGGCTAGGCACGGGATTTGGTCTGTGGCATGCCAACAATAGTGTATATGAGCAAGCATTGGTCACCAGCGTCATTGATGGTGATACTGTGGAACTAGCAGATGGTCGCCGTGTCCGCTACTTGGGTATTGATACGCCAGAGCCAGGAGAGTATTACGCTACCGAAGCTACTTCTAAGAATAGGGAGCTTGTAGGGGACAAGATAGTTGAGCTACAGAGCGGTAAAAGAGACGAAGACGAATATGGTCGTCTTCTCAGATATGTTTATGTGGACGGGATATTTGTGAACGCTGAGCTAGTTGCACAGGGATATGCAACGGCCTATATATTTGACCCTGACGACCGCTATAGCCAAGTGCTAGTCCAGTTAGAGCAGTATGCCAAGCTGAGAGAGCGAGGATTATGGGGAGCGGCTGAGGGAAACAATGTAACTGGGTGAATGGAAGTGAAGAACCTAATCCTTTTGGTCGCCCTAGTGGTGCTGGTAGTGATACTGGCCGGGTCATTTGTATATGCGGTGTCTGATACGTCACTTACGGATAGTAACACTCCTGACGACAAGACAACTACCAGCCAAACTGAAGCGAACAATTCCTCAGCAAGTGCCACGATAATGATTACGATGTATGCTGTGGCTGATGAGTAGTTCAGCTAGTGAGGTTGTAGCATTTAGGTTGTTACCCGCTGGTTGGAACAGGAGGTGAAGCGATGTTAAGGAAGTTAACATATGTATTGCTAGTCGTTACTGTAGCAGGCGCTATAGCATGGAGTTTAGTTAGCTACAATAGCCTACTCCAAACCCGGTCAGAGTTAAGCTTGCTCCGTAGAGAGATTGGAATCTTAGAGACAAACCTAGAAATAGCTGAAAATACAATAGCCGAGACCGAAGAAGAGCTGGCCTCGGCTCAGCAAGAACTGAGTTCCGCCGAACTAGCTATTAGTTTCCTTGAATCGGAGTTGGAGCTGTACAAAGATACCTGGGGGTCAGTCGTTGCCTCTGGTATTGACCGGCCTAGTTTCGACATTAATCTCGTTAATTGCGAGACTGCAAGTAATCCAACATGGGCGAAGTTATTAGATTTTTTGCTAAAGGATAAAACTGACGAGAATGCTTATGTGCCTGATGTCTATGTTTGCCGTCATTTCGCTAGGGACATACATAATAATGCAGAGCTGTCTGGAATTCGCGCCGCCTATGTACGCATAGAACTGCCGAGTGGTTACCACGCATTAAATGCTTTCAAAACAACAGACAGAGGTTTGGTGTTCATTAGTTGTACTGGTCTTGAAACATCGCAGTATGGCCCATCCAATTGTGACAAGACAGTAGATGTTAGGTTGGGAGAACGTTATGTACCTAAGAGCCTTTTCCCAGAATCTGGCTGGAGTGTAACATGGGGAAGCATGGGGACCATACGTGACGTGGAGATATACTGGTAATGTGCCAGGAGCAGAACGGGGAATTCTTTATTCGGGTCTTGCCTGAATCACACGTTGCGATGGTTTGTGTAGTGAGGTAACAAAACAAGTGATTGTTACTCCGAGTGCACATTCTGGACTATTGTGACATGAACTCGAATCGGATTTGCATAGCCGGGCATCTGGGTCTGTTCGTAAATCGGTCGTCTGCTTCTTGCCTCGCCGAAAAGATTATGCATCAGCAATCCCTGTACATTTCTGCATAGGAACATAGATGTAGCCGCTTTCCCGGTTCCCGTATACTTTATGAGGCATCGAAGTTGCGAACAGGGCGGCAACATAGAGGCATATGATCGAATCCAACACGTCTTCATTTACTTTGAGAGCGGCCCCGGCAAGGGATTTAATATGCTTCTCATTCACGTACGTTTGCCACTCTTCGCCAACCCATAGTGATACTACCCGAGACTTTCTCAAAGTAAGGACACGCTGCGACAAGTTCATTTGTCCCTTCTTTATGAGTGACACACAGCCCTTCTTATATTTGAGGCGTTCGGGCAGTCCAAAGATCTCTATCATTGCGGGGTGGGGGTAGCATTCAATTTGAAATCGTCCCTCGGAAGCGTTTCGAAGATGCTCAAATCCATGTTGGCTAAGATAGGCAGAGAAATCGGGGCTTCGGGTCCCGCATATAGTCAAATTCGCCGGATAACACGATGCATTCTGTCGGGCGTAATGTTTGGAGAGGCAGTTGTCGCATGGACGCTGACCATGTTTATTGGTGATGATAAGCGGGGCGTCGACTGCCACGCCAGCGAGACTATCTTCCTCGCGAATGAGCGCTTTCAGTTCTTCGACGCTGAGTTTCTTTTCGATTCTGCGAACGTGTAGGCTATTGCCTTCCAGGTCACCTATCGCCACCGCGGTAGTGTTCCTGTTGCTTTTCCAAGCCAAGTCGATACCAGCCAATCTCACAAAGGTGCCGCCTCCAAGTTTCGATGCAGTAATCCAGGCTAAGAAGCTTAGGCCAAGACCATCCTACTGCATTCTGTCACATGAAGATAGTTAGTCACAAACCGCCCAATCGTTGAATTCTCGAGAATCTGGCTTATGCGAGAGAGGGTGTCTTATCACTCCGTCAAAAGCCTCCACGCCTCACGATATTCCTTCAAGAGTTCCTTACGCGCCTTGTTGCTATGCCTTTTACTTCTTGATGCCAATGCTAATCTCCATTCACCTGTTTTTGATTGGGTCGAATATTCTAGTTCCGCGAATACTTTGGATGGGAAGACCCAAACTTCTGGAGACTGTGAGGGTGTCTTGTCAAGCGAACTCAAGTCGACACATACTAGGAAAAGGTTTTCTCGTGGCTCTAGATATGCATTAAAGTAACCCGCCTGTTCTTCTGCCCGGGTTGACTTTACCTGTATTTCTAGTAGTTTTCCGTCTCTCCTGCGTACGATTGCGTCAATGCCCTCCTCGTCAACCAGTGGGCAATAAACATTAGCACCCGCGTCAAGCAGCTTGCCAAAGACCCAGAGTTCACCAAGCTTTCCTTTTTGCTGGCTCGTAATCTTCATAACTACTTCCTTTCCCACTATCTCCCATTCTACGCTAAGGAGTTTTTGGTAGCAAATGCGAAGGCACACAGGGTTGGAGGTGAACTTTCCGCTACATTGTGACTTACTGATCAAAACAAGCAAATGTTCCCCAATAAAAGACTCTATTGTTATATTTGTTCACCTAACTTGATTATCCTCTCTCTCCCCGGTGCGGAAAGATTCGTAAAAACAAGAAAGCCCGTCCAACTTGGGAGGCTGAACTCGAGGGTTTTGATAAAAAGCTTCTAAAATGTAGAAACTGGGAAATATCAGATTCGCAATAGGAAGAATAAATGATTGTGTTGTATTATTACCTTAAGATAAGGTAATTGTGTTTGTCAGTTGGTGGTTATGCTTGAAGAAATAGTAAGGGAGACAAGCTCGTTTAACAAACTTGACCTGCTCTCTAAAATTGCAGCTTTGCAGCTATTGCCTGCAAATGCCGACCATACTATGTCTCTTGACGCCCTAGCCCATGCGGTCGCTAGTCAAAAATACGTACCCCATCAGCCGGAGGTCAGCCTGAAGAGTCTCAAACAAATCTGTAATAGCCAGGCTATCACGGGCGGACCAATTGGCCGCTCAGAAGACCCTGCCGAACAAATGTTTACTGAAGCTTTTACATTTGAAGGTGGTTCATATGTAGTATTCCCTGGGATTGTTGATGACGCGACTTTCATACTTAGAAATCTCACAAAGGCAATATTCTTAAGCCGAGAATCTCCTTTTACTCCGGAGTTCATACAGCAGTCTAGAATACTTACAACGGCCATTCTTAAGTTGAGTGATATCATTGCGTCCAAAGCAGGAATCAACAGAGGTATTGATCCAGTTAGTTCTCGGGATGTGGTTGTGCCTTCTAATAGGATTTTACAGAAGCTCAAGAGGTCCATTACTTTTAACACTGAGGAACTTGCACAATACCCCTTGTTTGGAGATTCGATCTTAAACGCATTGCGGCCCTTTATTACAGGCTTCGGAGATATTGAAGCTGACAAATACGACCTCAATAACGGCCCCCTACATCTTAAGCCGTTGATAAGAATCGACAATAAGATAGTGGTTTCTGAGCCTGGCGTGTTGTTGGCCACACTGCGACATCATCTGATTCTTGAAGCGATTAAGCAGAATTTATCCAAAGAGTTGGCAAAGCAATATCGTCTGGCGGTCTGGGAAAACATCATTGAAATGCTTGACTACCTAGAAATAGGGCTTTGGCAATCATATGCTCCTTTGAACGATGATGCCCCTTATTTTGAGGGTCTATTTGTCTTGGATAGGGATAAAGCCCTTTACGTGCAGCTCATAACAGACGACCTCAGTGATTATGCATCTGACACCGTATTCGGTGACTGGCAAGCTCAGAAATTTTGTGACCCTTTGCATAAACTCAGTGCTGATGCTGAAATCGCACTATTCACTCAGGAACAAGGACCTAACAAAGTCATAGATTTGGTATTGCTTCAGTCGCTAGGCCGTGGGGTGGTGATGACGTTCATAGACAGGAGTGTTCCATATGGTAAAGTCTGGCTATGCATGAGTGCATCCGAGTTAGAGACAATTGCATTAGCTGAAGGCGGTGACTCGTTAGTCCTCCTGAAGTATGCGCGCACTCGGAAAGCAATCCATGACAAGGCTAAAATATTCTCTGTCGAACAATTGAATGAATTTCAATTCTACCGAAGATATCACCATAGTTACTACATATCAGATGAAAAATTCCCCACGGGTCTGATTATCCCCCCGGGTTTCGCTGGAGAGATTGTCAGGGAGGTGGCTCATCAGCGTGATAGGCATGGTGCGCCAGCATATGAATATGGCTACATCGTTGAAGTAACCTGCCGGTTCAGTGAAGATATTCCAATATATATCCCGATTAGTGGTATTGGTGCTAGGGCTACTGACTTAGTTCAATTAGGTCCCTTTAATATCTGGATTATTGGCGCCGACTACGGGAAACAAGACTGCAAAAAACTTCATTCCAAGTATGTTGGATTTGTCGACATGATCTCTTATTGGTTATGGCAATGCAGTCCTTTGGTTACTGAAATTCTATCGGCATTGCCATACAAAGAAATTCCCATAGTAATTGAGCTAGAACTTTCTCCACACGAAAAATGGATTGACATCTCGGACCAACTGCTTAAAACGCCGGCTCAGGATATTAATTCCTCCATTAAGGTTGATACTAAGAATCGTGAAAGGCGAATAATAATGAAACTCTCACCTGAAATCGTATCTATTTTAGCCGGGGCAGATAATACTGGTGAACGTTCTATCATGACAGTCGTCTTCAGTTGTCTTTATGAATTAGCTTTCGCTACCACCAATACAAGTACCCGAGTTGGGTTAAGCAAAATTAATCAGGCTTTGGAAAGCTTAATACCAATTAGCTCTAAGAAAATGATGATAATCTCCGCTGGTCATAGTATTCCCCAGGTCGCTCCCGTTAGTTTCCCTCATTTTAGGCCCGTCAAACAACACGACAAACAAGCTATCCTAGATAGTCTGGCAGAGCACCTTAGTAGCCGAGGCTGGCAACCGGGACCTATCAAGCCTGAGGATCGTGTCAAATTTATAAATAATGAGGTTGTGAGTTACCTTTACAAGAAGTTAACAAGCGTTATTGCCACTCTGAAATTTGATGAGTTATTGTCGTGGCTTATTTCTTATAATGAGGCAACAATAGCTCGGCTATTTGAGACACGTTTGACCATTCCAACTCGTTTGGCATGTTTCTATGAAAACAAGAATTTTGTTGATACTCTCAAAGAGGAACTGCCGGATATCAATAAGGCTGCCGTGGCAACCCGATTCCTTGTAGAATATTCGATTACTTGTCCTTCTAAAGGGATTCGCCCGATGAGCTTGGAAATATTTGATCAACTACTGGCGCTTTCATCAGCTATCATACTCTGGGGATTTGACAGTGATTATTTAAAATATGAGATTGCAGATATTGGGTTATCTATATTACACTCTGGGCGCGTCGGTGTCATCCGTGAGGAACTGCTGAAGGCACAGTCCGCTTTTCTTTCGGAATATACTGCCGAAGAGATATCCAGAGCGAATCGGGCTTTTTCTCGTTACGTGGGCAAAACAGGCGTGCCTCTCACTAAGGAAGACGTTGAAAATCTAAAACAAGACCCTTCGATAATAGAACTTGATGAAGCATCAGTAGCGGAATTTGGATTCACATTTACTGAATTTGGTTATCTAATAGGCGATATTTACAATTTAGGTGAGGAACAGCCCAGCCTAGTAAAGAGGTTTCGCACCACAGAGCTAGTTGACCATTTGTCATCAAGCTTGGGATGGGCTAAGGAAAAGGTCTCAAAAGCTCTTAACCTTATTACGCTTAGCCCTCGACCCGATTTCATGGTGCCTCCACAACCGTATGACAATACAGACGTTTACCCATGGAGATTCAACCGGGCACTCTCATATATAAGGCGTCCTCTTCTGAAGACCAAACTTGAATCAGGTGACGAATTGATATGGGGCAACAGACATCTATATCATGCACACGGTTATCTGCTCGACCTAATTGTAACCAGTAGAATATTTGCCCAATCGGACAAGATGCGTGAACTAATTGGCAAGTTCAACAGAGAGCGAGGTGAAACCTTCAACGATGATGTCGCTGATTTGTTTGAAGCAAGACGTGATTTTATCGTTCGTCGCAGAAAGAAGAAGCTAGGCAGCAAATATGATCGCGGTAAATTGGGGGACTTGGGCGATATCGACGTACTGATAATCGACGAGCATAACCACCAAGTGTTTGTTATCGAGTGTAAGGATTTGGCCATAGCTCGAACTCCCTATGAATTGAAGGCAAAGTTAGATAGTATCTTTAAAGGATCCACGAACAAAAAATCAGCCATCGAAAAGCACCAACTACGTGTCAAATGGGTGCAAGAAAACTTGGTTTCAATATTGAATGAACTTAACGTTGTATTCGCCGGTAATTGGAAAATCGAACCACTTCTTGTAGTCGATGAGGCTACGTTTAGCTCTCATATCTATCCCAGCCCAATCAGGGTAGTGTCATATCGCCAGTTGATAGAAGAGATACTGCCGATCTGGGACAAGACTAAGGAGTGGCGCTTTGCTTAATCCCAAACTGATTTCCGTTTGAATTCGTTGACAGAGCTGGCAGCGATGGGTTCCAACTAGGCCGATTACTCGTTACCTAGCTGAACATTCTGAGTTTTAGTTAACAATCCCGAGCATTGTTGAGTAACAACACAAGTTTTTATCTTGACATGCGCAAGGTTAGTGGTTGCCTGAGTGCAATTTAGTCCGAATCTCATGTTCTCGTTGCTTCAGTGTATCCAATTGCTTTGCAGCTTCCGCAGCCTCAATCATCCGTTCCTTACCTGTGATGAAGCTGGCTCTTGGCTTTCCCTTTGAGCTTTCCGTCGGATGTCTTCGCAGGGCTTTCAATTCCCTATTGGCCTTATCTATTTTGGCCACGATATCCTCGAGTTGCTTATTAAGCTCCTCTGCTGTCTCCATAGCCTCATCCTTTAGTTATCTCTCTCTGCTTATCTTATCCAAATCCACCTGGCTTACCTAGTCACTGGCTGACCGCCGAAACTTCAATTGGCTGTGATAAATCGGTAACCGTTACACTTTCGCCAACAACCAGTTCAAACTGTTGCTCACCTTCAGGCGAATTGACAAAAACAAGGCAATCAACGTTACCCACATTCTCAATCATAACCCCGTTATCTATTTCAGTTACGGAAATTTCCAATGTACCCTCTGGGGCACACGATAAGCCGACCAAAACAAGAGCAAGAATACAGCAAATCAAAAACGTTGTTTTCATAAGCGCTTAATGATATCCATAGTAAGCCAAGTAGCGGGCACAGTCAATACCCCTTACACGAGTATCTGTAATTGAACAAAAGTCAGAATTGTGCAATGTTAGCTCTGCTCATCAACCCCAGTCCTATTAAACGTGCAGCGAGTCTCCAGCTACGGTAAACGACCTCGCCACTCATAGCACTATTTTTTGAGCCTCTTTAGCTCAAGATTTACTTGATCTAAAAGGATGTTATAATATTACGACAACGGAACTTTTTTGGGGCTTGAATATTGGAGGTGCAGTATGGCAGAAGATCCAGTCCGTAATTACTTAGACGCGAAAGCCGAGCTAGACAAGACTAAACAAAAAGTTAGCGACATCACCAAACTAATTGCGGAGGTAGGTGAGGCACTTAAGCGCGACCCTTGGTCTCTCATGATCTCAAACGTGGATGTAGGGTTTCCACCTGAGGTTGCTATGGGCGAATCCCGTAGCCTGAATGCCAATAACTGGCCGACTGCTAGACAGATAGCCGAACTGCTGTCAGCCATGCACAAGGCACGACACGGGGCAGTGAATGCTTGGGCGTCACTGTCAGGCCCAGATAGAGAGAACCTTACTCCGCCTGAAGGTGCCCGATAACATTGAGAGGCTAAGGCTACGGAATTGAACGATACTTCAAAGAGTTCCGCAAGATTGTGGCAGTGTGTTATAATGCCTCTATCATAATAGCCGCCTGGTACCCTGGCTACCAAAGCCTAAGAATATGTGGGATATCCTCGAATGGCGAGAGCTAAATCCTCAGGTCGCAAAACAACCGGTAGAAGGACTACTACGCGACGTAGTCCCACAAAACGTGTTACTCGGGTAAGACCCAAAATTACCAGACCTCGCCGCCGCAGAAGCTAAAAGATTGTTGTTATGGCCAGTCCTTCTACAATAATAGTTCCCCACCTGTACCTTGACACTCCTATACTGATTGATGTCTTGCGTCACCGACGAACAGCCTCACTTAGCATATTGGAGGAAGCCCGACAAAAAATGTGGCGTATTTCGACATCTCAATTTGCAGTAATGGAGGTACTCGATGTCGAACAGGATGACAGATTCTTCGTTCTTGAGGTTACCAGTGGGCGAACAGTAGCCAGCGTACTGCGCGACCGATACAAACGCAAATTGCCAGAGAGTGAACAGACGTCTATTGAAAAGAAGGTCAGGGATTTCTTAAATGTCAGATACCCTTTCATTCAGTACTTTCACCTGACCGTGGAAGGTTTTGATAGAGCAACCGGCTTATGTGCCAATACGAATATATCTGCCCCTGACTGTCTCCATCTAGCAACTGCACTGGAAGCAGGGTGTGATGTGCTTGTCACCACCGATGACCATTTTATGGAAGAGGCAAAGGAGTATATCGATGCATGTCAGCCAGAACACGCACACGACGTACTAATCAGGCTAGGCTTTCAGATTGCGTAGGCCAAACAACGCAGAAGATTAGTAGGCACTTGAATCTCACAGATAGGAACTGAAGCCTTTTGCAATATAACATTCCGTCACAATGTGCGACCTCTTTCGCTGGTCAGCATGTGCAATGCGATTACGACTTTGCGAGGCCATCGTTTGATGACGTGAAACAACTCTCACCCAAGGAATGTTGATTATGAGCCGTATTAGCTATTCATAGGATTACATTTCTTGCTTGGCCGCCAAGTATTCATATGCGCCTAGACCTATCCCGTCAAGTAAGCCACTTATTCTATGCATTAATTCTTCCAGCTCTTTGAGATTGATACTGTGTAAGTCCAAAACAATAGGATTGCCCTTCGTATCAATCGGGTAACGAAAATGTTGCGAGTCCGGGTCCCACTGTGAAAACTGAGACAAGTCTTTTCCTAAAGCATCATATTGGCCCAAGATTTCCTCATACTGTTTCTGACTCAGTTGTTCGACAAGTGGCTTATCAATCTCCATAAGGTCCTGTTTGCATATCTCCCATAGTCTATCGATGTTATGATACTTCGGAAAGACTTCTGACTTTCCCAGATATGACCTGTTGTTCATTATGATTTCCTTAAGCTGTAACTCGATATAGTGTCGATATAGGAAGATTATCGGATAAACCAGAATGTGCTGCTTACCGGCGCGTAAAGCGTGTTGCAGTAGTAAGTCACCGGCCTCCTTATACCCACCTGTATACAGAACCCAGTTATGTGGCATTGTAGTCTCCCTCTAGCTTTCTTAGTCGTGCTGCCTCACATTTTGGAACTCGAGGTTAGTCAGACTGGGCTCGAAGTCACATATGCGTAGTAAGCCCTAAAATCAAAATCTAGGCAGCTTTTGCTTTCGGAGAAGGGAATGACTTAAACCATCTATCTTCGTCAGCATACTGAGTCAGTTTATTCTTTATTTCCTGAGTATTGTTTGCTTCTTTTCTCGTTACCAAATAAGCCCCGGTTTTCTTTGGATTCGGGAGTTCAGATTCCTCTACTCCTTTGCGAACAAGACCTTTATAGATTGTTATTAAAGCTTCAAGTATTGTAGTTTCAACAGATTCCGGTCCCGGATAAATAAAAAACAATCCATCTACATTTTCAACAAGAAATGAGCGAATGACATCTGCAATTATAATATCCTGCTTCTCTCCCTCACTATCTAAAACTTCAAAGACCAGTTTTTTGTTATTCCTCAGTATAAAATATACGTCTGGTTGATAATTCACCACGCGTTTTGAACGAGGGTCGACTATTGAAAGAGGGTGCTCATTACCGCGATAAACCTTCTTAATTCTCCTTCGATTTTTCCATTCGTTACCTAACATAATTAAGCTACTTTCAATTTTCTTGTGATATTCTGTGGCCATAACAATCACTATCGTCGAGCAAGGAATGAGACTTTTTTCCTTCTCTTACTCCCTTTAGGACGTATATAGAAACTAACTCGTTTTCTTCTCGTATTCTTACTGACTTTCTTGTCTGCCATAAAATCACCTGATTACATTAAGTCTTACCAATTATATGGAACTTGTTGCCTGAAAATCAATCGCACATGACATCAAAATAGACGAAACCAAAGCTCCCCCGTAATCCGCTTCCCTCAGACGAAGGGGAGTACCTAGTTTAGTAAGCGTGAACGGCAACAGGCTTTTGGGCGTTTCTCTCAGTTGCTTAAGAGGATTAAACAATTAGCCAGATTGTGTCTTTAGGGTTTGCCTCCATGTTTCAGTTTCAGTATTCACTACTTAGTATTTTAGCTCAGCTTACTGGGCCCACGAAGCTCACGCGCCTTACGGATTAACGGTGCCAGAGACAATTTGGTTCTGGACTAGAGCT
>Ga0209986_10003240_pt1 | contig 14358 bp, 14 predicted proteins | sample BlataG_FD_183168 | JGI IMG/M metagenome (GOLD analysis project Ga0209986, IMG submission 183168) | Deep subsurface microbial communities from Black Sea to uncover new lineages of life (NeLLi) - Black_00105 metaG (SPAdes) (version 2) | ecosystem: Environmental > Aquatic > Marine > Oceanic >...
TTTTGCCAGCTAGGAGCCTGCCGGACGAGTTAATTTTGAGCGCGTTCTGCATCATGGTGAGTGTCTGCGATCGTGGAGAAGATCATTGGAATATTTAACATTCGGGTTGCCCGGAAAACGATTGGTTATGCCCATAATCCAAGAGTATAATTGTCGAAAAGGAAAACTTTGAGGTACTCATGATCACAACTATTGTCGAATGTGTAGCAAATTTCTCCGAAGCCCGACGCCCGCAGGTGGTGGAGTCTGTCATTGAAGCGATTACTTCCGTGGGTGGTGTTGCTCTGCTTGACCGGCACTCCGACCTGGATCACAATCGTACGGTGCTGACTTTTGCCGGACCATCAGACGAGATTGAAGAAGCTGCTTTCCGGGCGATCGCGAAGGCTGCCGAGCTGATCAGCCTGGACGTGCACACTGGCGAACATCCCCGCATCGGGGCGACCGACGTGGTGCCGTTTGTACCCATTTCGGGCGTAAGTATGGAGGAGTGTGTAGATATCGCCCGCCGTCTGGGTCAGCGGGTTGGCGAGAAACTGGAGATTCCGGTCTACCTGTACGAAGAAGCCGCAGCACGACCGGAGCGGCGCAACCTGGAGAACATACGCCGCGGCCAATATGAAGCTCTGAAGGAGGAAATCGGGACGAATCCTGAGCGTGCTCCGGACTTCGGACCAGCGTGTATAGGTCCGGCGGGTGCTACGGTGATCGGAGCGCGCCACCCTTTGATTGCCTACAACGTCTACCTGACAAGCGATGATGTTTCGATCGCCAAGAAAATCGCAAAGGCAGTCAGGCACTCATCAGGTGGACTGCGATATGTGAAGGCGCTCGGAATGTTGGTTGAAGGACAGGCGCAGGTATCTATGAACCTGACCAACTTTCGCCGCACACCGCTTGCGCGAGTGGTGGAGATGATACGACAAGAATCCGTCCGCTACGGAGTGAACGTGCATCACAGTGAGTTGGTCGGCTTAATCCCCCAGGAAGCGCTGATAAACACAGCGCAGTGGTATTTGCAGTTGGACCAGTTCGAGCGCGACCAGATATTGGAGTACCGCCTGGCAGACGTTTTGAAGAAAACTACCGAAGTCGCAAGTGAACCGCCATCAGACTTCAGAAGTCTTGATATGGGATTCCTTGATGCGCTGGCGGATGGCAACCCCGCACCCGGCGGCGGCTCGGCGGCGGCATACAGCGGGGCTGCTGGTGCGGCGCTGGTGGCGATGGTTGCTCGTCTGACGACGGATAAGAAAAAGTATGCCGCTGTGGAAGCGCAGATGACGAACATACTCGATCGGGCAGAGCAATTGCGAGACGAACTGACAGAAGCAGTTGTGCGCGATGCTGATGCTTTTAATTCCATCATGGCAGCGATCAGAATGCCGAAGGACACTCTCGATCAGAAAAGTGCCCGTGCGGAAGCTATCCAGAAAGCGACCAAAATCGCGGCTAGTGTGCCGTTAGAAGTTGCCGGCATGGCGATGGAGGTGCTCGAACTGGCGGCAGATGTGGTCGCTGAAGGCAACCTGAACGCTATCAGTGATGGGGCTACCGGCGCGGCACTAGCGAAGGCAGCAATGATCGGGGCGGGTTACAACGTGCGGATAAACACTGCCAGCCTGAAAGATGAGGGGGTAGTAAAATCGCTGTTGACAGAGATGGAAAAACTCGAGCAGCGTGCCTTATCCATCGAAGCTCAAATCCGGGGCGATCTCATCAAGCGGGGCGGGTTACGCCTTTCATGAGGCTTCCTCCCTGGGTAGCACTCTTGATGGGAAGTTTATTTCTATTTTCTGCTGCCGCCTGCACGCCCGCGGCAGACTCGACCAGCCGCGCCGAATCACCAACGGAGGGTCCTCGAAAGGAGCTTAAAAGCACATCAGCGACGTTGAATCCTACCATTACTGAAACGCTTACTCCCACTGTAATTCCCCTATCCCCCACCCCAAAACCGCCGACAATAACACCTTCTTCTTCCCCTACCCCAACTCCATGCTCTTCCGATGTATGTATCTATTCGGGCCAATTCTTCCTGGAGCGACCGATTAAAAAGCCAGGGGATGACGTTGTGGACCCCACCTATCGCTTCGGCGCCACCCAGGGCAAGAGGCGTGAACCGCATCACGGCGTCGAGATGGTCAATGGCTTTGGGACGCCCGTCCATGCCGCGGCTGATGGTATTGTGGTGGTGGCTGGCGATGATCTCGAACCGGTATCACCTCAGGGCGAGTGGCCTTTGGTTTATTATGGATCGTTCTCCAATTTCTACGGCAACCTGGTCGTCATCGAGCACGAAGTGCCGGGGGAACTGTTAATGGTAGTACGAGACTACCCTCAACCGGTGTACACGCTTTACGCGCACCTGTCTGAGATTTCGGTAGCACAAGGTGAGCTGGTGAAAGCCGGTCAGGAAATCGGCAAGGTGGGCATAACTGGTGTGTCGATGGGCAGCCATCTGCACTTTGAAGTGCGCGTCGGTGAGAACTCTTATGAAAGCGCCCGCAACCCGGAGCTGTGGCTGGCGCCTCACTTGGATGATAATAAGCAGCCAAATGGTGGAATTGCCGGACGGGTGGTTGACCAGCATGGAAATGTAATGGCGGTATCCAGCGTTGTCGTCGAGCACCTGCCGGAAGGTCCTGACCAGACTTCTGATTTTGAGATTTACCTTCTGAGTTACGAAGAGCCGGACTTGATCGGTCAATCTCCATGGAAAGAGAGTTTTGCTGTCGGTGATCTGCCGCCCGGTTCGTACCGCATTTCGTTTCCCTACTTTGGTCGCCAGGAGTTTACCATTGAGGTCAACCCCGGGAAATTGAGCGTGGTGACGATGAGGATGGGCAATTAGGCGATTAGGCAATAAGGCAATCAGATACAATCAGGAAGAACCCTGACCCCCAATTACCTTATCACTAATCAACTATTATCCTTTATACTTAAACGAATTTACACTCAGGAGGAGATTATGGGACTGAAACCCGATCATTGGATAAGAAAGATGGTGCGCGAAGAGGGTATGATTGAGCCGTTTGCTGATAATCAGGTGCACGATGGTGTTATCTCGTACGGGGTGTCCTCTTATGGTTACGACATCCGCGTGGCGAACGAGTTTAAAATTTTCACCAATGTCTACTCAGCAATTGTTGACCCGAAGGATTTTAAGAGTGAATCTATGGTGGATTTCAAGGGCGATGTATGCGTCATACCGCCGAACTCCTTCGCCCTGGCGCGCACGGTCGAATATTTTCGTATACCGCGCAGTGTACTTACCATATGTGTAGGGAAATCGACTTATGCGCGCTGCGGCATTATTGTCAACGTGACGCCCTTTGAACCGCAGTGGGAGGGTTTTGTCACGTTAGAAATCTCAAATACCACCCCTTTACCAGCCAGGATTTACGCAAATGAGGGCATCGCCCAGGTGCTATTCTTCCAAGCCGATGAGGAGTGCGAGACCTCGTACGCCGATAAGAAAGGCAAGTATCAGAAACAAGAATCGATCGTCCTGCCTAGATTGTAAGAGAATCCGCTAATCTTCGCGAATTTCCGCAAACATTGAAAAATTAGTCATACTCGGTGAAGATTAGCGCATAATGAGTGAAACATCCAGTTTGATCCATGTAAACATTGTTGGATATGAGGTGCTACGGTGGTAGGACTTGAAACAATATATAAAAATGTAATTGCTGGTCAGGCTCAAGAAGTTGAGCAAGGAGTGCAGGGGGCGCTTGATCAGGGTATAGATGCTGATGTAATTCTAAATGAATCACTCATTCCTGCAATGGGAGAGGTCGGCAAACGATTTGAGGAGGGCGAATTTTTTGTACCAGAGATGTTGATATCGGCGCGTGCCATGAAGGCGGGATTAGCTATCCTGAAGCCATACCTGGTTGACAGCGGGGTTGAGTCTGCCGGAATAGTGGCGATTGGAACGGTTCAGGGGGACCTGCACGATATCGGAAAAAACCTTGTGGCGGTGATGCTTGAAGGAGCAGGGTTTGAGGTGCGTGATCTGGGAGTGGACGTACCGCCGGAAACGTTTGTGGATGCTGCAAATGAAGGTGCCCAGGTGATCGGATTGTCTGCTTTGTTGACGACCACAATGCCCAAAATGGAACAGACCATCCAAGCCATGAGAGAGGCGAATGTGCTCAATAAAGTTAGTGTCATTATCGGCGGCGCGCCGGTGACCGAGTCATATGCCCAACAGATTGGAGCGGATGCTTTTGCACCCGATGCTTCCAGCGCGACGCGTGTGGTACGCCAGTTGATTGAATAGGTAGGGAAGGTGTAAAGGAAACTACACAGAAGCAGATTAAAGCCGGGCAAAAACCTGCTTGATGGGCAAAAGATGAAATCGTATGGACGGGCAGCATTGAGTGATTTTTTAGGCGATAGTGTCGTCTATCGCAATCTGGTCCCTTGTGACCATCGCCTGCCGCCTTTGGAAGAAATTCGCGCCCAATTGGACCTGCCGGTTGGACGTGTCCCACGTAAATCAGAAAGTGATTATGCTCGTATCTTAGCCCGCCTGCTGCGTTTGGCACGGGAATTAGATGCTCCTGGTGTCCAGATCAAGCGGTTGATCTATTTTGGCGACACCAAGTTGCTGGATGGGACCGCTTTTGAGAATATCTGTTTGGCCGGGAATTGGCCCGGAATAGCTTTTATCGGTTCAGAAAATGATTTACCGCAATCCATAGAAATCGTTCCCTTGGTCGGTGAGCAGACCTTGTATCTGTCCAACCGCTGGGCAGCTTTGCCGGAGTTCGATCAATATTGTTCTTCGGTTAGTTTCGCTATGGATGAGTCTACGGCTGTGTTGATCGACATTGACAAGACTGCTCTCGGGGCGAGGGGTCGCAATGCGCATGTCATCGACCAGGTCCGCATGCAGGCAGTGGAAGACACGGTTGCAGACCTATTGGGTGGTGATTTTGATGAGGAGACCTTTAAAGAAGCCTACGTGCAGTTGAACCAGGTCGATTTTCACCCCTTCACCACCGATAACCAGGATTACCTGGCTTATATCTGTCTGATCCTGGGAAGCGGCTTGTATAACTTTAAGAATATCCTGAGGAGGGTTAGAGATGATGAATTGACCTCATTCTTGGAGTTCATAAGTGAGGTGGATTCGAGGAAAACTGGCTTGCCACCTGTTTTAGCTGAGATACACGGCGAAATTTACACAAATGTACAATCCGGCGACCCCACCCCATTCAAAGCTTTCCGGCGTTCAGAATACCTAACAACGATCAGGCGCATGGGCTTCTTGGATGACAATCTGCCCGTTAGCAGAATGCTGGCTGAAGAGATCTTAATCACTCAAGAAGTACGGGAATTGGCATTAGTGTGGAGGTCGCGCGGCTCTCTGGTCTTCAGCCTGTCTGATAAACCTGATGAAGCCTCCGTTCCCACTCCTGAGTTAGCAGCAAGTGGCTACCAGCCTATTCACCGAATAGAAACACACGTCGTTGGAGACGGATAGAAGCAGGAGTGATTTGAAATGAAACCGATTTTGGGATTATTAATCCTTGCCCTCAGATTCTTCAGTCGATGACTCTGGTTCAGCCTGTTCTTGTACAGGAGGTGAAGATGTTCCCTCCAGCGGCTCTTCGGGCACAATGAGAAGCATAACCAGGTAGACCAGCACTCCAGACCCACCAAAGATTGTCAGTAAGACGAATAATAGGCGAATCAAGGTCGGGTCGATGCCAAAGAATTCGCTAAGCCCGCCGCATACACCACTGATCATACGTTCGTCCCGCGAACGATATAGCTTTTGAGTTTCAGTAGACATTGTATTCACTCCTTATTAATTCAGAATCACTTCTTCCAACATTTCAATTTTAGGGGGTAAGATGGTCGGCGTCGCCATCTGACGGGTAATTATATCAGGATCTTTCAGACCGTGTCCAGTACACACCGCGACGATGCGGTTCTTCTTTGGATCGAGTTTCCCAGCTTGAATTTCGGTCTGCAAACCCGCCAACCCGGCGGCAGAGGCAGGCTCAACCCAGATACCCTCGCCTGCCAACCTGCGCTGCATAGACAGGATTTCATCGTCACTCACGGCGATGATCCTGCCTCCGGACTGTTCGGCTGCCTGCAGGGCACCCTCGCCGCGCGCCGGTTTGCCGATGCGGATTGCAGTTGCGATGGTTTCGGGATTCTCCACGGGGTGACCGAGCACAAGCGGTGCCGCACCGCGAGCCTGCACGCCGAGCATGCGCGGCAGACCTGTTTTTTTAATTGTGTTGTACTGCTGGAATCCCATCCAGTAGGCGGTAATGTTCCCAGCATTGCCCACTGGAAGGCAAAGCCAATCAGGGGCACTCCCCAGGGTGTCGCATATTTCAAAAGCGGCTGTCTTTTGACCTTCCAAACGGTATGGGTTGAGGGAATTGACAAGCGCGATGGGGTGCTTTTGGGTGATCTCAACGACAAGGGACAAGGCATCATCAAAAGAGCCCTGAATCTGCACCACTTGCGCGCCGTAAGCGATTGCTCCTGCCAGTTTACCGGTTGCAACTTTTCCCTGCGGGATGAGAACGATAGATCGAAGACCGGACCTGGCTGCATAAGCAGCGGCCGAAGCGGCGGTATTGCCGGTAGAGGCGCATATCACCGCCTTAACCTGGCGCCCGACTGCTTCGCTAATGGCGGCAGTCATTCCACGGTCCTTGAACGATCCGGTTGGATTTAAACCTTCATACTTCACGAATAATTCGAACCCACCGCCGAAATCTTCTGCAAGCCGGGGGACAGGAATCAGGGGGGTGTCTCCCTCCAGTAGGGTAATCGGGGTGGTATGTTCGGGAAGGTCTAGCAGGTTGCCATAACGAGAGAGAACGCCGGAGTAGTTCATAGGATTAAGGGGATAAGGAAAATGGGATAAGGCGGCGGATAACCAGTCGCCTCACGCTGTAGATGCGCTTGTGTTGGCTGCTTTGTTCCAAAATATTGGAGAAGATGGCGCCTGACGGCATGTTATGCTCCCTAATACAGATCTTCAACTGTTATAAGACTCTTCAGGTTTTCAAAAGTCTTTGGACCGATCCCAGGCACATTTTGAATGTCTTCAATTAACCCAAAAAAACCGTTGGACTCCCTGTATGCAATTATTGTCTGCGCCTTCACCGGACCAATGCCGGGTAGATTTTCCAGGTCTGCTTGCGATGCGGTATTTATGTTTATAAGCGTGTTAGAACTGGGGAGCTCCACTATAGTTGATTTTGATGGGTTGGTTGCTGGCGTTGGTGTATCAGAGGGTATAGTAGGGACAAGGATGCGATCACCGTCCTGGAGAGGGGCGGCCAGGTTGAGCACCTGAGGGTTTGCATCGGACAGAAAGCCTCCTGCAGCCTCGATGGCGTCTTGTTGACGGCTGTTTATAGGCAGTGAATATACTCCTGGCTCTAAAACAGCTCCAACGATGTGCACGACGATAGGGGCGGACGTAGGTGGTGGCAGCAGAGTGATCCCTTCTCCGCGTGGTTGGCTGGATGTCAGGTAAATCACGCCTGAACCCAACAATCCTCCAATGATCCCTACGGCAAGCAACCACCAGGTTTTCATATCCTTTTCCTACATTAAAAAAAATTATGTCAATGATGAATTATTCGTATTTTTGCAGGCTCAACCCCAATCGTTGCTTGGCAGCGTCGACATTTAATATGCGCACTTGAACCCGTTGACCTTCTTGGAGCGGATTCTCGAGCAATACATCCTCGACTCCGGTTTGCATCTCGGAAATGTGGATTAAACCATCCAATCCCTCTTCCAAACGAGCAAATGCCCCGAATGGGACAATGCTGGTCACCACTGCTTCAGCAAATTGCCCGGGTTGGTAGCGATTGTGAGCCGTTTCCCAGGGATTTGGCTGCAGGCGTTTAAAGCTCAGGGCGACGCGTGATCTTTCATTGTCTACCCGAATTACATAGACCTCAACCTCCTGATCTAGCGCGACCGCATCGGTTGGGTGCCGGACTCGCCCCCATGAGATTTCGGATACATGCACTAATCCCTCGATACCTCCTAAATCCACAAAAACGCCGAAATCGGTGATGTTGGTCACAATGCCGCTAACACGATCCCCTGCTTGTAAGTGATTAAGCAGTTGAATCCGCCTGCCAGGTTCCGCCTGCGCAGCGCGTTCCGAGAATACAACCCGTCTATTCTCTGGGTCGCACTCAATTATTTTAAGCTGCAGTGTTCTATTAAGATAATGCTCCAATCCTCCTTCATTTTTTTCTTCGCATTCTTTAAAATCTAAGAGGTGGGAGAGCGGTACGAAACCATGCAGTCTTTCGCTCTCTACTAGTAAACCTCCGCGGTTGTAGCTATTGACTTTCATGCTTATCACTTGGTCTTGTTCGTAGAGCCGGAGTACATATTCCCAGTCCAACAGCTCGGGTTCTGCTCCGACACCCGGATCATTAGATTGGTTGTAGTTCGGTTCGTTTTGGGGAGGTACCCTTGAATTGTACGATGAGCTGCGATTTTCATCCTCAGCCAGCACAGCATCCCACCATGACTCGTCCAATGCTGGTGGTGTTCCTTTGATGTCTAGGTGTTGTCCTTCGTTTACCATTATTCCTACCTCCCCTAATTCTTTTCTACTTGAGAGGATTGAACTGAAAAAGATTGATCCTCAGCGATTATCACCTCTTCTTGTCTTGCTTCATGTTCCATTTCCACAATCGCATTCGCGACCGCCTCGATAGCTACGCGCTGTTTACGATAAAGGTCCGCTTCTGAGACAGACAGCCGCATTGCGATTTCGCGGACTTTACGACCCTCCAAAAATTTCATATCTAATATGTTGAATAAAACCCATTCTGTTGTAAACCTTCGGTCACCTTCAGGACGAACCTGGTTGACTGCTTTACGCAAAACTGCCCTTAATGCGTTTGTTGGATTGTCCTCATGCTCGTGCAGGGTTTGCTGCACAACTTGTAAATCCAAGAGAGGACTCTGGGTTAGCTTAGGTCCCCCCCAATAATGGGAGAGAGCATCCTTGATCCAAGGAGAGAGATCCTTTTGTTCAATATTAATGTCGGGAGTAGTGAGAATCTCTGAGCCGTCATACCGGGCTGCGGCGCGCAATTGTTGGATCAAGTCCATTTGTGGAGTCAGAGCTTCGAGAGAACTAAAAGCTTGCTGTTGGATGTTGCGGTCTCGCAGAGCTATGGCTGCCCGCTCAGACAAGATCGTAAGTGCTTCCCGTTGTTCTTCATCCAGGTTTGAAACTGGTTGGCGCAAAATACCGAGCAAACCCAGAAGATTATCCCTGGTCTCATCCTGATTGAACAGCGGTACTAGCCAGTAATCACCCCAAATAAAAAATTCCCGGTTTTGACCGTTCTGGGTTACTTCCTGGAGTAAATTAATTGACAGGTTTTCTTTATCTAGGTTGTGATTATCACCTATGATCACCAATATTTCTAATCCTTGAGGTCCCAATGCGGCAATAAAGGCTTCGGATACTTGTAGGCGATCACAAACTGCCGCCAGCACTGCTTCTAAAAACTGTTGTAAATCGCCAAGTGTAAGCAACCTGTCTTCCAGTGTTTGCAGCAATTCCATGTCAGCTCGGTCCCTGTTGGGGAACAACAGGCGTTCCCAACCGGGTGCAATGAGTGTTATCAGATGTTCAAGAACTAATATCGAAGCAACCATCAAAACCGGGATGATGGTAGAAACGTCATACCCAAGCCGCATTCCTACCCTCCGAACGAGCGTGGTAATAGCAAGCACAGTTGATGCGGTCACAGGACCTCGTAAAAGCCATTTGAAAAGCCGCCGCTTTATCACCCTGTCGGGCCAGGGTACTCCGAAGAAAGCCACCGCATAAGCCATCAGGATTAACAAAAAGGACACCAGTATATTGCTGGTGATAACTATCGTCCAAAAAAGGATTGGGAATTGAGCCGCAATTCCGGAGCCAAAGAGCAGGTAAGGGAATGAGCCCAGCGCTGGTGCCAGAGCTCCCATTATTAGATAACGCATCCTCCTGCGGCTTGCGCTTGCGACTGTGCGTTGGTATGCCCGCCAGAAATTCCACCATGATACAACCATGAGTACTACGTAAAAAGCGCTAAACACCAAGGTCAACCAGGTGCGCTGCAGGTGAGGAGCAACGATTTCACTTTGCACCAGCGGTCCGACCAAAATGGAAAAAGGCAAAGCCAGAAGGAAAAGGATTGAAAGCAGATAGCTAAGCCGCACAACCAGGCGGCGCCGCCCGCGAGAAGGTTTACCGGTCGTGGCTAGAATTGCATCGGAGAGATGCAGGTATGCCGCGGGTAAGAAAACGATTCCCAACCATTGAAAGCGCAGCCAGAATTCTAACTGGTCCCCGGTTCCTGATACGCTGCCGAGCGCCTCACCGACGTAAACGATGACCACGCACACCAGTATGGCTGCAAATGAACGGGCTACCCGGTCGCGTAAATTAAAGGATAAAGCATACAGGAGTAAGGAAAAGGCGGTGATGGCGACCCCAGCTGTGAGGAGGTCATTCAGAGTCCGCAGGAAACCTAAAAAGATGTCATACATAACGTTAACTAAATTGAAATACCTGCACAAAATTTAAGCTTCTGGTTCAGCGAGCAATTATTTACTGCTGACATGCACCACCATTGGCATAAGTAGCTAGTAATTCAGCGTAATGACTTAGCGAAAAAGATTCCAATATCGTTATTTGTGTAGTAGCGGTCATTATAGCCGCAAAAATCAAAGCCGAATTTTTGAGCTAGTTGAATTGCGGGATAGTTCTTGGGCTGCATTTCGAGCACAAGATAACGGGAAGCGTGATTTGAGCCCCATTCCAGAGCTGCCAAGAGAAGCGCGGAACCGATCCCTTTGCGGCGTAATTTTTGCGCTACAACCAGATCGGTTACCCAGGTGGTTGATGGAGCGATGTCAAGCTCTAGGCTTGCATAACCGATCGCTTCCCCTCCATGCACGGCTACCAGGAGACCAGAGCGTTCGGTCCAGTCGGATGTGAGATTGTTGGGCGAACGTGGATAGTCTACTCGGAAGGTTCGAGGTAGCCTAACCCGGCGAAAATTTGTCGTGATGTGATTCCTGTCTTCTTTTTGGTTGAACTGCATTTGCCAGACATAGCTGGTCTCATAGTTGTGTTCCAGCTTCGTAATAAAGGGAATGTCATCAGCAATGGCGGGGCGGATTTCGATCTCGGGCATAAAAATACCTTATCTAGGGGCTGGGCGTCTCATCCGGAGCTCTTACAACACGTAAATTAACAATACATGACGAAGAAGCCTGGGCTTGATTATCAACCACGACCAAGCCCAACTGGTACTCACCGGGAGTGAGTCTCCTGGTATCCCAATCGCCAAGTTTATTGTCTTGAACAACTTCGTTTCCGGCTTGTAATGTCAGCCAAATGGTTTCATCAGGTCTTTTGATTTCCAATTTATAGAAACCGAAGTTGGGTGTATTAGCGGTGCCTAGAATTTCGACTACCCCGCTCACTTCAATCCCCTCCAAAGGAGAGGAGATTTGAATTTGTCCAGGTACACATCCTGAGCTTACCGCTTCAAGCGTAAGTGAGGGTTGTTGATTCTCTACATTTCCCTCAGCGTTAGGAGTTGTGGCTGATAATGTGATCGTCGGAGTAGACAATGGGTTCAAGGTTGGGGTGGGCTGTGTAATTGCACCTGGTATGGTAGGGGCGACAAAATAAACCAAAATAAACTCTGAAACTGCTACGGCGAGAAGCAAAACCAACATCGTAGCCGATTGATTGAGTCGTGCCTGGGCGTTTTCTCGTTCCAAACCGAAGGCTGCGTCTCGTATTTCTTGCCATGCAAGAACAAATTTACGGACAAAAAACAGCGCCCCTAACCCAATGAGCAGATATATCCAGAATTCAAAGGCGCGAAAAAAGCTCAATGCTTCTTCCATGCCGCTCCTTTTTGGGGATCATTAGGCAAAACACCGATAAATTTACTGTGTGTTTCGCTACGCGAATATTATAAGCGATTCAATACACCCCGAATGATGGTCAGAAGTTTCGGGACTATCATTTCGCCAGCCTCTAATACCTCTTCGTGGGTGGTGATCGTGCTGCCGTCCAGGTTGGCTTTGTTGCTGATGCCGGATAAACCAAGGACGCGTGTTCCGCCATGACGGGCGACGGTTACTTCCGGAACGGTAGACATTCCTACTGCATCTGTGCCAATAGCTTTGAGGAAACGTAAATCCGCTGGTGTCTCAAAAGAAGGACCTGACAGCGATGCATATACACCTTCCCGCAGCAGCAGGTTATTTTCATGAGCCACATCGCGAGCCAAATCATTTAGACCCCAGTCATAAGCCTGTCCCATGTCCGGGAATCGAGTACCAAGCTCATCTAAATTTGGTCCACGCAGTGGCGTCAATCCAGCCATGCCGATCAAATTCAAGTGGTCTGTTATAAGCATGACATCCCCCGGGTTGAAGTCTGGGTTCACAGCGCCGGCTGCATTTGTCACGATGAGGATTTCAACGCCCAGGCGCTGCATGACCCGTACTGGCAGTCCTATTTGAGCCATGTTGTACCCTTCATAATAATGGGCGCGTCCCTGCATAACCATAACTGGTTGACCCTCCAACTTTCCTAAAACCAATCTACCTTGATGCCCGATCACGGTAGAAACTGGCCAGAAAGGCAGCTCGTCGTAAGGGATGAACGCAGGCTGTTCAACTGAATCTGCCAGCGTTCCCAAACCCGACCCTAAAATTAGACCAACGGATGGGCTCTGTGTGGTTTGGGCGCTAATTGTAGTTGCTACTTCGTCGATTTGATCAAGCGAAAAAAATTCGTTCATGAGAATAATTGACCTCCTTTTGGATTGGATTTCATACTTTCTTAGCCGCCCCTAAGACTAACCCTTTTTGCGATGTCGAGTTTGATCTGGGTTGAAAATTGATTGATGCACCGTTAATTTTATGGCGGGGACCGGGAAACCCCAATTCCAGGTGAGTGATTATTATAACATGCACTCACATCAAAAGCGCTTTGCTGAAAGCATCCACAGTCCTCTCGACATCTGCGTCATCTATCCAGTAATGAGTGACAAGACGAAGGCGTCGTTCGCTTACTACACCTACTTTAATATCCATCTCATCCAATAATTCCGCAACCTGGGTCCCGGTTAGTGATACAAAATCTTCATCCAGACTGAGATAAAGCATATTGGTATACGGAGCGCCAGGGTCCAGTGTTATACCGGGGATTTTTTCTAAACTTCGCGCCAATCTGCTAGCTCGAGCGTGGTCCTCCGTCAGGCGATCCACCATGCTCTCCAAAGCTACGATTCCGGCGGCAGCCAAGATACCTGCTTGGCGCATACCTCCCCCCAGTTGTTTACGGATGCGGTGAGCGCGGGTAATGAACGGGCGTGATCCACAGATAACCGAGCCCACTGGAGCACATAACCCTTTGCTGAGGCAAAATGTGACCGAATCGGCGCGGTCAACTAAATCCTTGGCATCCACGCCGAGTGCCGCGGCAGCGTTGAATATACGTGCGCCGTCAAGATGCAGACGAATGTTCTGTTCCTGAGCGATTTTGGCGACCGCGTGGGTATATTCCACGCTCAGGGGAACACCGCCGCAGCGGTTATGGGTATTCTCGAGTACGATCAAGCGCGTAATTGGGAAATGAGCATCATCAGGGCGTATAGCAGCCTGGATATCGTCCAATTTCAGAGTGCCGTCCGGTCGGTTGGGTATCTGGCAGGAATGAACGCTGCCCATGGCAGAGATACCTCCGGCCTCATACAGAAAAGAATGGGCTAAATTCCCCAAAATCACCTCATCACCGCGATCGCAGTGTGCCAGAATCGCCACAAGATTGCCCATCGTTCCAGAAGCGACGAACAAGCCGGCTTCCTTACCCATTTTAGCGGCAGATATTTCTTGTAGACGGTTAACAGTGGGGTCCTCGCCGTACACATCGTCTCCCACATCGGCTTCAGCCATGGCTTGCCGCATGGCAGGGGTGGGTTGTGTTAAGGTGTCGGAACGTAGATCAACTATACTCATTTATTCCTCCCGGAAATCAATTGGCTGGCATAACATGGCGATGATGCTCGTGCAGCGGTTACATGTATCTTAATGTCGTAATTGGATCAATATATCTTCTAGTTCCTGGGGGAGGGGTGCTTCGAATGTGCGTGGTTCTTCTTCACCCAGCAGTCGGACGCTCAACCGATATGCGTGCAGGAAGTGACGGTCCAGCGGGATAGTGGAATGCCGCTTCCCGTATACCGTATCAGCAGCGACTGGACAGCCCAGGAAGGAGAGGTGCAGGCGAATCTGGTGGGTGCGCCCGGTGATTGG
>Ga0209986_10003241_pt1 | contig 14354 bp, 18 predicted proteins | sample BlataG_FD_183168 | JGI IMG/M metagenome (GOLD analysis project Ga0209986, IMG submission 183168) | Deep subsurface microbial communities from Black Sea to uncover new lineages of life (NeLLi) - Black_00105 metaG (SPAdes) (version 2) | ecosystem: Environmental > Aquatic > Marine > Oceanic >...
AAAAGCCAGTCTGAGGTCTACTGCGAGGTTGTCACGGGGGGTCTGCTCACATCCCATAAGGGTCTCAACCTTCCCACGCGAACCATAAGGGCACCTTCATTTACAGAGACGGACAGGGAAGATCTCCTCTTTGGTTTGGAAAATGGTGTAGATTTTGTTGCCCTGTCCTTTGTCAGGACCGCAGAGGATATCCTGAGAGTGAAAGAGGTTATCCGCCAGAGAAAGGGGGATATTCCCGTTGTCGCAAAGATTGAGCGGCGCGAGGCCCTCGACTACATTGACAGTATTATTGAGGAAACTGACGGGATCATGGTAGCCCGAGGAGATCTTGGGGTAGAGATTCCTCTGGAAGATGTTCCTGTTATCCAAAAGATGCTGATCCACAAGGCCAATGCTGCAGGAAAACCGGTTATAACCGCTACACAGATGCTCCGTTCAATGGAGAATTCCCCTCGTCCCACCAGAGCTGAGGCCGCGGATGTAGCCAATGCTGTTTTGGATGGTACGGATGCGGTCATGCTCTCTGAAGAAACGGCCACCGGGGACTATCCTGTCCAGGCTGTTCAGTTTATGGCTCGTATTATCAAAAGTGCCGAAAAGAACTTCTCCCACGAGAGATATCTACAGCTCCTGCCAAAAAAGGAGGTTCCAGATTCTGTGGCCTATGCCGCGTGCGTCCTGGCCAATCACCTTGATGCCTCTGCCATTGTCGCTCCCACACGCTCGGGCAAAACGGCCATGCATATCTCCAGGTTTAGGCCTCAACAGCCTATTATCGCACTTTCACCAAGCGGAAATGTGGTTCGGAGATTAACCCTGTTCTGGGGATGCCTGCCTCATCTCGTGCCCGAACCCACTGATACAGATGATATGATCGAAAGTTCCGCTCAGCTGGTATTGAAAACGGGATATGTTTCAAAAAAAGATTTGGTAGTAATGACAGCAGGTCACCCTGTTGGGGTTGCTGGTACTACCAACATGGTTCGGGTGAAAAGACTCTAAGGGGCAGCGAGGGATTTCCTGGGGCCTCGTTGCAATAGGCAATAAAAACCCTGCGCAGAGCGGTGTGGCTTGAGCTGAATCCTCTCCCTCAAAGATTCAGCTCAAGAACTCTGAGCCTCGAGAGCTCTGTGAGAGATATGCGAGTCTCCTAGGGTTGATAATTGACGAAAAAGTGCGTCTCAGGCAAAAGAATAGAAAAGGAGGTCTGTTGTGAGTGACGAAGCAATCAAAAAAGCACTCAGGTGTTAATTAAGTTAAAAGAATCCTGAATGGTGTCGGATATACAGTCCCCCTATGCTACAATGACCTAATAGGCCTTTTCCTGGGTTATTCCTCAAGAACTTCGTAGGAAGTGATATTGATAATCTTCTCTCCATCGCTCTCCTCAACGGTGCCTATCACCTTCACCTTCTTGTCAACGAGATCGACCACCTCATCACCTTTTTCAGTGTCACCCACTTCATATACCTGGCCGTCATCGGCCACGATCTGATAATCGTCTTTGACTGTCCCCGTAATCGTCCTCGTCTCTCCAGAAAAGGCTATTCCTGAGATAAAAGCAACGATAATCATGGCGCAAAGCCCTGCAAACAGATATTTTTTGTTTCTTTTCATTTCTAGGCCCTCCTTTTTGTTCAATAGGTTTTCTTGTTTTGTGCAAAAGAGATGTACATTTTTGTAACTTTTCATATTTGCTCCAATGGATAGCCGCTTAGCCGCGAACTATTAACGTGCTTCATGTACATTTTTACTGTGATTGCTTTTTTGTCATCTACTTCTCTCATGATACCAGTGACCTGCACTTCTTCCTGGATATAATGCAGCAATTCTTTCCCTTTGTGATTGTTATCAATAAGATACTCATCCTCGTTGTATGTCGAGATAGCTGTGGCAACCACCTTGCCCTTTTCATCCCAATCCACTGGGATAACAATGCCTCTAATTGTGATAAGCCTTTCACCCACTTTTAATTGTTCACCACCTTCCTTCCTCTACAAGGTTCACAAGGGCATATAGCCTCATTCTTAATTTCATATGCTACCTGGCTTCTGCCAGTATATTAAGCAGCCAGGGATGTTTGTCCTGGCCTTTTTCTCTCTTTGATGTGGGCCCTCCAAGACTTTCTGTCATACCATCCCTCGAAAATGATCAATTCAGGATGCTCGTTAAGAGAGTTATAATTCTCGACATTTACTCCCCTTGCATATGCCTGAGCCTCATCAAAAACCCGCACATCGTACTGACGCTTCTTCTTATTCCTCAGGCGCACTACACTTTTGAGATGCCAGACCCAATCAGGATCTTTTCTTAAGTGTGATATTATATCTCTTCTCACTGCCTGCGGTAGGTTCTGTGGTTTAGATAGTTTCTCCACCTTAGTTTGAGGTGACTCTTCTTTGGCTGATTTTTTTTTCCAAAAATTCCAAAACATCCTTGTTGCCCTTCTCCTCAGCTTTTACGCATTTCCATACTTTTGCATACTTTTAAGCAGCAACAGCCATGCCAAAGTTATAACATGTTGATATTCCAAGATTTATTTCATTATAAGAAATTCATAGCTGAACTAACAGTTCCGATGTGGGTCAAGAGGACGGCAGTTTGGTCTCGGAGGGAGTGAATAACGTAAGTTAATATATTGAAATAATAGAAAAAAGCAAAACAAGAAAATCAAGTTCCTGTATTTTGATGTATCAGAAGCACCAGTTCCGATCAGAAGATTTCCTTGGTTATGATTGGGTTTTTCTGGAAGAGCGGATAAGGGAAGCAAAAGGTGTATGGAAGCGAGTCAAGATAGACGGCCGCGCGGTGTTCTTCCTTTGATTCTCTGCCTGAATAAAGACAGCCAAAACTGAGAATGCCACCCATCGAAAGCAAAGGGCTTTCAAGTAGGTAAGCTCTTCAGATCTAATAGAGGGCCCACTCTATCAGCTCAATCTGGAACTAGTCGCAGCTAGAACTGGCGTCTTTCTTTAGAGCTGTGGATAAATGGGTGCAAGAGGTAATTGAATCCGTTGGCCATATTCAATCCTCGAACGCCTCTGATTATTCTGACCATCTGTCCAACCGTGGACTCTTCCGGTTCATGCACATATTTGAAAAGCTGGAAGCTTAATAGCCTGAGCACGGTAGAAATTATGAATATAGCCTGAACCGGAGACAGCTTCCAGGAAAACAGGCGGAGATCCAGCCCGCTGATAGATTTGAGCAAGAGCCCAGCCAGAATGGGAGCTGTGGCTGCGCCGAGGCCTCCGAAAATGTTATAGAGAGAGAAAAAAGACGCCCTGTTTTCTTTAGGCGAGATATTCAGCAATAGGTTGTTCATGCAGAGGTTAATTCCTGCCCAAAAGCCGCCTCCCACAACATGAAGGATTACCGGTATAACAATGCTATTTGGTCCTGCCGATACCCAGGCCAAAGGGAGAAATACCGCAACCCAGCCTGCAAACTGAATGACCGCTTTGTTCTTGACTCTGTCGGAAATTCTTCCCCAGGCTTGCATGCCCATTAGATCAGCGAAGGCGGAGAGTATGCCCAAAGTGGCTACAAAGCTGTAGCTGAATTTCAAATCCCGAAGAAAATATAGGGTAAAAAAGGGGCTCGCTAAATACACTGAAAAGCTCCATAGACAGGTGAAGGTCAGGAACTTACTGAAATTCGACTCTTTAAAGGAAAGGCACAGGTGCTTGCGAAAGGAGAAGTAGCTTTCGGTCTGGTTGAGCTGACGCGGTTCCGAAATATGATTCAGGAAAGGGAGACTTACCATGCCGAAAGAAACGGCTGAAATAAATGTGATCCCAAATCCAAGAGGTACTCCCTGCCATACATGCCCGTTGAGGGTGTCGAGAAGCTTTCCAAAAACTAGCAGAACGATCATTCCTGCTGCCCCACAGAGCATATTTCTAGTTCCAAAAAAGCTCCCACGGATCTCATTTGGAACTAAGTCTGACATCCAGGAGAGCCAGGATACATAGCTCATAGAGATAAACGTGTAGGAAAGGAACATCAGGCTCAGGATAATCAATAATTTGGTGGATACCGATGAGAAGGTAATAAGGGTGCCGATCAGAATGGGGATCCATATCATACGGGCTAATGCCGCAGCCCAACAGGAGATTTCCTTTCTTTTTCCGGTTCTTGCGATGAGATATGAAGTGGGCAGCTGAAACACCGTGACGATGAAGGGCATAGAAGCTAGTAGGCCAATCATAAGTTCATTCATGCCAAGGTAAAGGGCAAAGCCGGTAAGGAATACCCCGCCCGTGAGGGTGGCAAACATATTGGTAAACATGCCATCATAAATTGAGTTTTTCAGATCATGTTCTGTTTGGGGTGCCATCGTATTCTATCGATCAGATCACAGCCTTTGAATGTCTGTCATTTAAGAGATAGCATGAGCGAACGATGTATAAAGCTTTAAAACTTTTCTTGAAGCGTGAAAGGCTCATCAGTTGAGATCGTCATTTACATGCCTTCCAGCTCCCGATCCTTTCGCCAACCTTGTCTCTTGTTTCCGTTGTGCTTTCGTCTTTCGCTGATCCCAATTGCTTTGAACTTCTTTGTCCGGCACTCTGCGCACCGTTTTGGAATGCCATAGCCGAGGTTGAGAAAACGGTTTTGCTCCGCAACAGTAAACACAAAAGGGGTTTCGCACTGAACACAGGCAATCATTTTGTCTTTCAGAGGATTTCTCGAAGGGGGTTTTATCTGAACGGTTTCACAGGAAACCATGCCCAAATATGTTATGGTAGTTAGCCATTAAAAATAGAGGGGGAAGCTCCCCCTCTATCCTCTTTGTCGGAACGTCTCTCTTTAGATCATTCTTCAATGATTTGGTAGGAAGTGATAGTGATTGTCTTCTCACCTTCACTTTCCTCTACCATCCCTGTGGCTTTGATCTTTTTGCCGATGAGCTCAACTACTTCATCACCCTTTTTACTCTCCTTTACTGCATACACGGTGCCGTCATCGGCCACGATTTGGTAATCGTCATTGACGGTTCCCGTAATCGTCATAGTCGATCCGGCAAGAGCAAGCCCCGAGATAAAAGTGATAACTAGGGCGCAAATCCCTACAAACAAATACTTTTTATTTCTTTTCATTCTAAATCCTCCTTTTTGTTGGATAGATTCCCTTAATAGGAACCTTCTTGGTTTCTTTGATTGATAGCCGCTTAGCCGCGAACTATTAACGTGCTTCATGTATATTTTAACAGTGATTACCTTTTTACCATCCACTTCCCTCACGAGGCCGTTGCCCTGTACTTCTTCCTGGAGCAGGTCCAGCAATTCCAATCCTTTATGATCGTTATCAATATAATACTCCTCTTCCCCCTCTGTGGAGATGGCCGCAGCAACTGCACTCCCTTTATCATCCCATCTAACAGGCACAACAATCCCTTTGATTGTTGTCAGCTTTCCACTATCTTTTCATTTTCCACCACCTCCTCTTTCCTCAGTACTGCAAAGATGTTAATGGCTAATCCCCTTTGCGGTCGGCTTCTTGCCATTTGCTAGGCAGGTTTAGGCACGGGCTCTGGAGCCCCTTCTTCTATGTGAGTCGTCCACGATTTCTTGTCGAACCATCCATGAAAAAGGATGAGCTCGAGATGCTCGTCGAAGGAGGTATAATCCCTCACTTTGACCTGGGCCTTTGCCACCTGAGCTTCATCAAAAAGCCGAAAATCGTAGCGGCTCTTTTCGTTCTCCTTCCGACGCACCAAACACTTGAGATGCCAGACCCAATCGGGATCTTTATGCATGTTAACAATCAGATCTCTGCCGACCGCCTGGGGGATATCCTGCGGCCTGTGCAGTTTTTCTGTATTTGGCCGGGCCCCGGCTAACGGTTTCTTTTTCCAAAAATCCCAAAACATCTTTGACCTCCTGGTTAGTTACACGTGAGATGTAATATCTATGCGTGAACTTAGATTTCACGTACCACTGGTTTTTGCTCAGACAAATCTCCCCTTGGTCGTGCATCCTTTATTACGCTGTATTCTTTCACGGTGATTAGCCTTTTATCTTCTTTTTCCCGCACAATACCACTCACCTCCAATTCTTGTTGGATCAAAGCGAGCAGCTGTTTACCCATTTCATCTTTGCTGACATGATATTCCTTCTCGTCGTGACTGGAAATGGCTACGGAGATGGCATTACCACTTTCGTCCCAATCAATGGGGATAACTACGCCTCTAACGGTGCTAAGCTTTTCACCCGCTTTCATCTTCTCACTTCCCCTTGTTTATAGGGTTCGAAAGGATCTTTATTGCTCGATTCCCTCTGCATCGGCTTCTTTTCTGCCGTTAGGCAGCCTTACGCATCGGCTCAGGTTTCTTTTTCTCTTCGATTTGGGCTTTCCATGATCTCCTGTCATAACATCCCTCGAACAGGATCAATTCAGGATGCTCGTCAAGCGAGGTGTAGTCCATCACGTCTACGCCTTTTGCTGCTGCCTGAGCCCGATCAAAAACCCGGACATTATAGCGGTATTTCCCTCTCCGGGTTTTGCGCACAACGCTTCTAAGATTCCACACCCAATCGGGATCTTTGCCCAGGTGCACTATTAAATCCCTTCCCACCGCTTGGGGCAGAGTCTGTGGTTTCCTTAACCTCTCTATCTTTGCCCTTGACAGCTCCCCGGTTGCCCCTTTCCTTTTCCAAAAATCCCAAAACATCTCTTCACTCCCAATTAGGTTTTCCGCGTCTTGATGTTCAAATGAGCAATAGACATGCCAGAGCGATAAGCCATTAATATCACTTGCATTTTAAATTATAGATGACTGACGGTGAGAACTCACAATTCCGATGATCATGCGGCAACGCACGACTTAGCGGCGCATAAGAAGTGATGAGATAGTCTAATATATTGGATTTAAAAGGAAATCAGAAAACAAGAAATCTCAGTTCCGATACAGCGGGTTTCGGAACATCCTATTCCGACTGAAATCCGTTTTTGGTCATGATCGGAGTTTTTACGGAATAGTATTCTAGATGAGGAATTCAACATATGTGGGGGTGCGCTTCTGAACTCCTGGGTGGGCACTCATAATTTGAGGTGCTCTTTTCGAATGTCATATTTTTTCATTAGCTTGTGGAGCTGACGGGTGGTCATGCCCGCTTCCTGTGCAGAGTCTTTTATTTTCCCTTTATTGTGGGCCAGCAGTTCTTTTAGATAGCGCCTTTCAATATCCTCTATACCCCTATGCCTGACCTCTGCAAGGGTAAGGTGGGCATCAATCGAGATGCTTGGCAGAGTGGCTTGGGATCCGAAAAGCTCACTTGGGAAGTTCTCCGTAGTGAGCACAGAGGAAGGTTCCAGTACGTAGGCCCGTTCCATAAGGTTTTCCAGCTCACGGATGTTTCCCGGCCAGCCTCGAGGACCCTTTGGCCTGGCAGGCAGTTCATCTTTTCGCCGGCAAGTCTTCGGCCCGTTACTTTACAGACTTTTATCTTTCGCTGGATGTCAGCTACTAAGTCCATTACCCATAATTCACCTTCTGCGTCATACTTCACTTTAAATCCGTAGGTCATCTTTTTTTCAATCCAGTTGAGTTCTTCTTATTCTCCGCTATTTGTATACATAATCGAGTAGGCCATGACTGGTTTTTCTGGATCGAGCTTACCTTTTTGTGTCAATTGAGCATCATACTGAACGATATTGACGTTCTTGCTCCGTTCAATCCTGAAAAGATGTTCTGTCTCCCGTTCTTCCGAGAAACACAGAACAGGAATTAGAAGGGCGGTATAGATAATGGCCACGAAAAAATGTTCACTAATGGCTGGATGCGCGACGGAATCATACTCACCTCCAGGGCTGCTGTTTCTCAGTGCAAATTGAATTGATAGACTTCCTTTTTCGCGATGGAATGCAGGGAGAAATGGCCCAGTGTGTCAAGGAATAAGAGTCTGCGTTTACGCCAAGATCATTCGAATCCGCAACACCCAGAAAATATGAACCCGTCCGCCTATAGAGGAAGTCGCAAAGCAATATCATAAGCACGGCATAGATAATACCTGCGGCGGCATCGACAGCATAATGATACCGACAATAGACTGTCGCCATAATAAGGCTTGCAACGAACGGGACAAGTATCAGTCCGAGTATTCGTTCCTTTCGCAGTACCATAACCATACACACGACCACAACAGCGACGTGAGAACTGGGGAATGCTCCGCCTGGAGCGTCAAAACGGTAAATCAGATCCATAAGCGAGGTGAAGAACCCGCAATATAAGCCTCGGCGCAGAGGGATCGGGCCAATTGCCGGAAAAAATATAAATAGCAAGTAGCAGGAGAGCAAAGTAAGCGATATTGCGAAAAGAAATTCCTCGAAAAACAGCTTGCCCCTGAAATAAAATACCCCGCCGATAACCGGCAGATAGAAGTAGTAGGTGAAATAGGAGAAGTGGAAATACTCTACCAGGAAAGGGTGGTTGAATTTGACCGGGAATATCATAGCGGGCTCACAGCGGAATATCAACCTCTCCAGCGCAATATACATCGGGTCAAGGGGGACATGGAAGAGCAAGTTGTTTATCAGTCCTGATTCCGAGTACAGATAGACTAAGAGCAGGACCGGATACCAGGCCCTAATAAACTTTAAGACAGGATTTGAGCGGGGGCCCACATAATAGGCGAATACAAAAATGGCGGCCGTAAATACAATATGGGTGACTAATACCTCATTGAAATACTCATGTCCCCATCCGAGTAATACCATAATGAGGGCGACGCCAAGAAGATAGGCGACAAATATAAATTCAACGGCATTAAGCTGCCTCAACCTCTCTACTTTAGCCAACCCTTTTCCCTGTACCATTCTGCTGTAGCGAAAACACCTTTTTTGAGGTTGTCATCCGGGTGGAAGACTGTGTCGTCAGAAAATCGCGCTGGGGAGCAAGTCCAGGCTTCCTGCCGGAGTTCCAGTACCTTTTCACGGTTGATAAGGGGTGGCTTTCGTGTAATTTTCGAGACGCCGTGTGCAAGCATTGCATATGTCTCCGCCATCCACATGGGGATACATATCCTTCTTGCATTTCTTCCCACAGCTTCTTCCACGCAGGTGAGAAAATCGTCCCATTCATATATTGCCGTCGCTTATGTAGTAGATTTTCTTCTTTGTAACATCAAACTTGAGGGCAAAAAGGACGGCCTTTGCAACCTCCCTGCCGTCGATAAAGTACTTGACCCACTCAGCAGTCTCACGGATTCCTCCTCCTGTAGCTGATACGCTCTTCTGTCTGAGAAAGGCGCGACATTGTTCCAGATGTTCTGGAAATCTACTGTCGATTGCCGAGTAGACCTTTTTCAACGAACGAGATGTGGCCCTTTTCCGTTGCACCGCAGCGAACCTCCTTCATAAAGATCATCTTGTGGTCCCCTTCCCGATAAAAGTCCTTCAACAAGCACACCATCTGGCAGCCGTGTTTTTCATAAAGGTACCTTGCAGCCTCGTAAGGCGGGGTAGAAGAAGTTTCTATGTAAATACGCCGGGCCCCTTCTCTGGTCACAAATTCCTCCATCAATTCGAGGAGCTTTCCACCGACCCCTTTCCTAGAGGATGTTTCATCGACTACAATCCAGTAAAGATCATAACATTTTTCAGTCATGGGAATGGGCCCAAAACAGATATACCCTGCAAGGCTGCCGTTACCATCGAGGGCACAGAAAGCGCGGTAATCACCTTTCTTGGGTCGACGAAGGGCCTCATCGATGACCTCTAAGGCCACCTGAACTTCCTTCTGGTTAAAGGTTCCCCTCTGCCTGAGAAGTCTTAATATCTCTTTCCTATCATGAGTTGTGACAGGCCTGATTCTCATAACCTCTTGATCTGTGCTTCACGAATCCAAGGAGCTCTCTTACCATATCTGCATACGTCATACCGGCTTCCCCGACGGCCGCTGCAAATCCCGCATCGGGGGTCAGACAAGGGTTTGCATTGACCTCGAGTACATATATTTGCCCATGATCATCGACCCTCATATCAACACGTCCGTAATCCCTAAGCATAAGCAGATGAAAGCACTCGAGGGCTGTTCTCTCAATGCTTTGTCGCAAGACAGGGGAAAGATCTTGTGGAAACCTTCTTGGTGTATGCAAGTACTCGAAGGAAGACGTATCCCATTTAGCCCTATAACCTACAATGGGGTAAAGCTCTTGGGGAAATGCGGAAAAATCAATCTCTGCCAAGGGCAGGACCCTCGGTGAGGGGTATCCGAAAATGGAGACATTAAACTCCCGTCCTGCGACATACTCTTCCACCAGAAGGGCGCCGAAGCGGTCAAAGAACTCTTTGATTCCCTCCTCGAGTGATCTGTCATCGGTAAAAATTGATTCCTGGTCTATGCCAATACTCGCGTCTTCAAAGGTTGGTTTGAGGATTACCGGATATCTCAAGACGTGAAAATCAAAATTGCCTGTGCCATTGTAAATCAGATAGCGAGGGGTTCTGATTCCATTGGCCCTTAGCAGGCATTTAGTAATGACTTTGTCCGTAGTGAGCATGAGGGCTGGGGAGGGCGAACCCGAAAAAGGGATGCCCAATAGCTCAAGGACAGCAGCAGGATGCCCAATAAATCGAGGGTCATCGTCAACGGTCTCGCAGATGTTGATCGCCATCTTCACCCTCGATTTTTTCATCTGTTGAATGAAGCCGCTCACATCCCTGGTAAAGGGGATGCGAATTGATGAATAGCCCAGATCTTCGAGGACCTTTTCAATAGCCTCAACTTGTGTAAGGATATCCAGCGAGGCCTCTGAAAAGGCATCACCAGCAGGAGCAGGTACATTGTGGACCACACCAATTACTTTCCTAGACATGCCGAAAAACCTAGGCAATACTCGTCTTTGTGAACACGATTGATAGCGGAGTGAAGAATTGCTTCGATAAGGGCCCTGTACGTCAGGCCCACCATGTTAGCGATGATGGGGAGGTCCGAATGTTGAGGATGCAAACCTGCCAGTGGGTTAACCTCCAGGAAGTTCGGAACGCCATCCGCGTCAGCCCGTATGTCAACGCGCCCAGCATCCCTGCAGCCGATTCCTCGCCATACCGCTAAGGCAATCTCTTTGGCCTTTTCTGCCATAGCATCATTGGCCAGTCGATACTCAACGAATTCCTCATATCTTTCCTTATTCTGGTAAGAGTAAACCTCGGGCTCGGCATTGTCACGGAGGATAACCTCCATTACGCCTATGGCCGTTGCCCCTTTTCCTGTACCAAGGATCCCCACCGTAAACTCCCTTCCCGGCAGAAAGGCTTCAACAAGAACCGGCTGTTTGTATGCAATTAAAGACTTCGCGCACACGGATATGAGCTGACTATCGTTCCAGATCTTGGATGCAGCGCTAATTCCCTTGCTGGTACCTTCGGCTACTGGCTTGGCAAAGAGCGGAAACGGAAGATCGATCATTTCCAGATCCGACATCCTTTCAACCACAAAGAAATCCGGAGTGGGTATGCCGAGGTCTCGGACTATTGCTTTGGTCATTGCCTTGTGCAGGGTAAGGCAGAGAACGACAGGATCGGAAAACGTGTAGGGTATTTCATATGCATCCAACAGAGCCGGCACCTGCGCCTCACGGCCAAAGCCCCTAAAGCCCTCGGCGATGTTAAGAACCATGTCCCACCGGTCGCCAGCAGCGAGACGCCTTGTAAGGTGTTTGATATTACCTATGCGATCTGTCTCGTAACCCAGATCTTGGAGGGTTTGCTGGATGGCTTGAACGGTGTCCTCACGATCGAATTCGGCCGTTTCATCTTCGCTGAACCCCTCGGCGAGGTAATCATCACGCAGATCATATGTTAGTCCTATTGTCATCATTCCTCCACATCCTTAATGCTATGAAACATTGAGTGGCTCTTCTGATGCCGTCATGCCCCCCGGATCGGGATAACGACAGATACGGCCCTGGTAGTTTTGAAGCAATAGATCACATCGGTCGCGTCCAACAATGGATGCCGGGAAGATCGGGATCTTGCCGCCTCCTCCGGGGGCGTCGATCACATAGGTCGGCACCCCATACCCCGTCGTGTGACCACGCAACCCGTGGATAATCTCGATGCCTTTTTCTACAGGTGTTCTGAAATGGGCGGATCCCAGAATCGGGTCACATTGATACAAATAGTAAGGCTTGACTCTGAAGCGGAGGAGTCCGTGCATCAGTTGCTTCATGGTCTCTACATTGTCATTGACCCCCGCAAGAAGAACGGTTTGACTGCCTAAAGGGATGCCGGCGTCTGCAAGGCGCTCACATGCTTGATTTACCTCCGGCGTAAGCTCATCTGGATGGGTGAAGTGAATACTCATCCACAGGGGGTGGTAGCGTCTGAGCATCCGAGTAAGGGCCGGTGTTATGCGCTGCGGCAGAACCACGGGAACCTTTGTGCCTATTCTCAGGAATTCCACATGTCGTATTTGCCGGAGTCGGGAAAGAAGCCATTCCAGTTTTCCGTCCGAGAGGGTCAATGGGTCTCCGCCTGAGATCAGAACATCTCGAACAGAGGGAGACGATTCAATATAGGCAATAGCCTTTTCCAATTGAGACATGCTAGAGGCGAAACTCCCCCCATTCCCTACCAGTCGGGACCGGGTACAATACCGGCAGTAAGTCGCACAGAAACCGGTAACCAGTAAGAGAACACGGTCGGGATATCGGTGCACCAAACCTGGTACCGGACTGTGATGGTCTTCTTCGAGAGGGTCTATTGCCTCGCCAGGTGAGCAAACATACTCGGCGCTAACCGGCACAACGGTGCGCCGAAGAGGTTGTTGCGGATTGTCCTTATCAATGAGGCTTGCAAAGTAAGGCGTGATTGCAAGGGGGAGCTGGCTTGCCGAGGAGGCACTCCCTGCTCGTTCATCCTCGGAGAGCTGAAGGATGCGGCCCAAATTGTCCATGTTTCTGATCCGGTGACGAAGCTGCCACCGCCAATCGTTCCAGTCAGCCACATTTGCGTTCGGGAAAAACCGTTTGCGGAAAAACAAAGCCCGGGTGCTGGATCGGAACCTCGGAACCTGAGAGCCTTTTTGAAGAGAGGCACCCCTTTTGCCTGTTGTTGTCTCTGAAAAATCGATAACTGTTTTTGTCTTAACTTCCCCGAGGCCGCAGTGCGTACCAGGGGGTTCCAAATCTTCCGCGTTAAGTATGTCCTGGGCCATTTCTCAAGTCTTCCTCCATCGTTATTATCAAAAGCGATCTCCCACTGTCCTGTGAGAGCGGCTTTGGATCTTATGGTTATTCCCCAAGAACTTCGTAGGAAGTGATATTGATAATCTTCTCGCCATCGCTCTCCTCAACCGTGCCTGTCACCTTCACCTTCTTGTCAACGAGATCGACCAGCTCATCGCCCTTTTCATTGCCTTCCACTTCATATATATTCCCGTCATCAGTAACAATTTGATAATTATCATTGACAGTTCCTGTAATGGTTACACGCTCTCCAGAAATGGCTACTCCGGTTATGAAAGCAATGATAATCATGGAGCAAAGTCCAACAAACAAATGTCTCTTATTTCTTGTCATCCTTAAGCCCTCCTTCTTGCTAAACAGATTCTCAGGAATGTACATTCTTGGAATATTTGGTTTTTGGTTTAAAAGCTTCTCTTTTGTTCCTATGCCTATTTTAAGATGTATTTTTGTACTGTGATTATCTTCTTATCTTTTTTTTCTTTTGCGACACCACTGACTTCCACTTCCTCCTGGACAAAATGCAACAATTCTTCTCCTTTGTAATCGTTATCAATAAGATACTCATCCTCGTTGTGAGTCGAGATGGCTGCGGCCACCACCTTGCCCTTTTCATCCCAATCCACTGGGATAACAATGCCTTTGATTGTTAATGGCTTATCACCCACTTTTCATCACCACCTTGGTTTTGTCGTCATTAATCCGGATTTACGTTATCAAAAGAGCATTGACCGTGCCAAGATGATAACCTATTGATATTTCAAGAATTATTTTGTTATGGGCAAAACCTCAACTGAACTATCGGTTCCGATACTTCACCAAAACCTGAGGTTTTGAGCTAGGAAAGAGTTGATGAGATGTGTTAACGGGCTGGAATAATTGAAAAAACTTAAAACAAGAAATCTGAGTTCCGATATTTAGTGTATCGGAACTTCTAGTTCCGAGGAAGGGCTTTTTTGATCATAATCAGGCTTTTTGTGGAATTATGAAGCAGAGCTTCAAAAGGAGCGGGAATAAGGCCCTGGGCTATTGTTTACGCTAAATCCTTGAACCCTTCTTTTCTAATACTATGTTTTTTCATTAGCTTATGTAGTTGACGGGTGGTCATGCCCGCTTCCTGTGCAGAGTCTTTTATTTTTCCTTTGTTCTGGGCCAGCAGTTCTT
>Ga0209986_10003242_pt1 | contig 14354 bp, 19 predicted proteins | sample BlataG_FD_183168 | JGI IMG/M metagenome (GOLD analysis project Ga0209986, IMG submission 183168) | Deep subsurface microbial communities from Black Sea to uncover new lineages of life (NeLLi) - Black_00105 metaG (SPAdes) (version 2) | ecosystem: Environmental > Aquatic > Marine > Oceanic >...
TCTGCCGCGCCTCCCGAAGGCCCGTCGATTACGCTTTAGCGGCGCGGTCGACGGGCGCACACGGGGCGCGGCCGTCGTAGATAGCCACCGCACAACAGCACCGGGCGGCTCGACAGCGTGAGCTGGAGCTGCAGGGCGTTGCCGTTGTTTGAGGTAGCCATGATGAGACGGTACTAGCCCGCCCTTGATCAGCTGTCAAGCATGCTTGGCAAAAAAAAATCCAGTCCACCTCGAGGCGGACTAGATGTGCAGGCGTCAGCCACCGTCAGCGACTGCGACGGATGGGGCTCCGGAAGCTTTTTTTGAGTGACGCTCGTCGACCGTCAGCGTGGCTGAAGATGATTCGAATCCTTTTCTGCAAAACGCCGTTGAGTTCAGCTCGTTTGGCTTCAGGTATCCCCTTGCTCTTAATTCGTTTCTGAATTGAGCGAATATCTTCCATCGCTTCTTTGATTGGATCACTCATGGTATCGGTCCTCCAATTTCTGCGGAAAGCGCGTTGGCAATCCTGTTGATCGCTTCATTAACATTGGTTGGAGCAGGGGCTGACCATGCCGCCGCCGTCATGTCGTCGTACTGAATGTTCTCGGCCCCGTTTTCGAGAACCCTGAACACTGTGAGTGCGGGATCGAAGCTGGATGTTGGAGCGTCGACCGAGCTTACCACCGAAGAGAGCGAAAGGACGCCAACCCCATCAGCAAGTACCCCTCCTGTCCCGAACGAGGAGAGGGCACCGTAGACCACTGTCGCATTTGAACCTGGCGTAGTTATGCGAATGGGCGGGGCGCCGGATGACGAAATGCTGGATCGTTCAATCTGACAAAAACCATCCACTAGAGCGATTGAACCCTCGATGGATGAATCAACAATACGAATAAGCGAGTTATCTATGTTGATCGACTCGACATTGGGGGGCCCAAAAATTTCGACATCAGAAAGAGAGATGAACCCTCCCCCTGTTTCCTGAATGGCACTTCCGCCTCCGTCAAAATCAAATGAACATTCGGAAAAATCAACAAATGATCCGCTGGTATTATTAGAAATAACAACCGGTGCACCCTGCGCGGCGAACTGACATCTAAAGCAGAGTACGTTTTGGTTATTTGATCCAGTCAAGATCAATGCCGGGGAGCCCGCAGGAGGCTCAACAATAAGCCCCTCGATCGCTGCCCCGTTATCCAAAACAACCTCCTGGCTCAGGTCGAAGGTGATTGTTCCGACAACCACGACTGCCAAGTCGAACGTTGACAAGAGTGCGATGCCAGCCCCAGCAGCGACATCCTCCTCGTAGATTCCTGGCTCGATCTGAATGACAATCGGATTACCCTCTGAGATGCTTGGCGATTCCAGTGCCGCGACATCAATGGCAGCCTGAATGCTCGAGAATGGTGCCCCGCTTCCTGGGGGTCCAACCCTGAACCTCGAATCACCAACACTCCCGAGATTGATGCTGGTTTGCGCGTATTGATCTGTCATGTCGCGCCTATTTTACCAAAATAAAAAACGTCATCTCTGTAAAAAAAAACTCTCACAGCTCCGAGATGCCTTCTAGCGCCATGGTAGCGGTTGGCGGCCAGTGCGCAGCTTGGAGGTTTGTGGTAAAATGCATCAAGGATCATTCGCATGGGTTATACGAGCGGATACGGACAGCAAGACATTAACCTCGGAGGTGGAGGGGATGGCGTTTCTGGGGTTACGCGAATCCGCGGCTCTGAAGAGGTTGAATTCCAGACGATCACCGATGCGTTGGCCACCGCTATTACCGGAGACGTGGTATTGGTTGGCCCTGGCGATTATGAGGAATCTTTCTCCATACCTGCCGGCGTCATTGTCGAGAACCTCGTCAGGGGCACCGCTCGAATCATCGGGAATTCGCCAACTGGGCCTCGAGTCACACTTGGCGCTGGGGCTTCATTTCGTGGGTTCGTGGTTTTCACACCCACCGATGCTGACTCGGCCATTCGAATGCCAAATGATGATGCGCAGCTCACCGACATCACGTTCATCGGTCAAGGGCCTGCAAGCAAGTGCATCACAGCATCTGCCGACCGCCTCATCATCACTGGGTTGAATATCTTCTTCGCGGGTGTCTGTGCTCGGTGTATCGAGATCACCAGCGGTCGGTTGATTGTTTCTGAATTCAACGTCGGAAGCGCAAACGTCACCGATGCTGTGATTGCCGTCGACAATGGTGAAGTGGAAATCGGCCCTATCCGCATTGTTGGTCAAGCTGCCGTCGTTCAAGATGGCATTCAGATGAATGGTGGAGAGATCTTCTCGGACAGTGCAGAGTTCCTTTCCGGGACGATTGCGAACGGCCTTCACATCACAGCTGATGGAACTCGAACAGTCTTGAAGTCCCCTTTCTTCGACTTCGAAGATGTTGGCCTTCATCTACTTGTCGACCCGGGTGTGTCCCTTGGCAGTCTGTTTGTTGTTGCTGGTTCTGGATCACAAGAGAAAATCAGCGCGCCTCAATCGTTCCTCAATCAAGCGACGCTGGCCATATCCTTCCAAGACGACAACCCCGGCGATGAGTCGTTCGTATTCCTCACCGAGCTGTCAGTCGGTAATCCATTCCTGGGCCGAGAGACCAACCTGGGTGAGGGCGACTCTACGACCGCTGGAATGGTGGTCCTGAGATCTCCAGCGACTGCTGGACCATTCACAGATATCACAGCGAACCTGATCGAGCCTGATGGCTCTACAGTATCGCTCCTGCCATCCACAGCTGTTGGCTCGACCCTCTATATCGGCGGCCCCTTCAGGCATGTTGGCCTAAAGACGCTCACCGATGTCGCCATGGATCTCGGAGCTGGTTCTGTCGTATTTGAGCTTAGCGATGGGGGCGGCGGATGGAATCCGGTCCTGATCATGGTCTCGGATGCCGTCGCTCCATACCAACAGTTCGCTGAAAATGTATTCGGAAAAACCGATTCAGAGCAAGTCCGTTTCGGCGAAGGTCTTTCCACCTTCGGGTCTCAGGTTGTAGATGGGCGAGATTTGTTCTGGTGGCGCATGAGGGTCACATCCCCCATCGCCACTGTTCCCGTTGGCAAACAAATCAAGCTGAGTCCGAACCGCGTAGAAGCAAATGCTGATGGCTTCGTTGAGCGTTATGGGGCCGCTCGTAAGCAGTTCGAGATCCCGATTTTGATCGAGGATCTGGCTGGAGCTTCACCGGGTAACGTTACAATCAACTTTGCCAACAACATCTCTATCACGCCTGTAGATAATCAGTTTGTGAATGGAGCTACGGATGGTATTGGCGCCATCGCACCCGTGCCTCCAGGTCTTGACACTTCGATTAGCTTGATTTTCAGGTTCAGCTTCCTCCCTAGCAGCAATGTCGCAGGCGATGTGTTTTTCAGGTTCAACTATGCGACCAGATCGCTTAATGACCTGCTTTCGGTGGCGATTCCGTCAGATCAGATCGACACGATTTTCAGCATTCCTGGCGGATCTCAAGATCGTCTTCAGGAGCTTATCGTGCCTCTGACAATCCCTAATGCAGTGCCTGGTGACCGCATTGGCATCGCACTGCGACGGCTAGGGGCAGACGCGGCTGATACGTACACTGGCAATGTCGAACGCGTCGACATCCAGCTCATTGGTACGTTCTGGAATTAATTGGCTCCTCAGGAGGGACTCGAACCCTCAACCCACCGGTTAACAGCCGATTGCTCTACCAATTGAGCTACCGAGGAATAGTGCGGGTACGGAGAATTGAACTCCGTTCTCCAGGGTGAAAACCTGGGATCCTAACCCATAGACGATACCCGCAGAGGTGCAACCTGCGCGGGAGAGTCTGATGCTCGACTCAATTACCACCCGCGCAGGAACATCTCGCGTTCTCGGGTCTCGAGAACGGAGTTCTTGCGCGGGCAGGTATTGAGGCGAAGAGCCATCGAGGTGGGTTGTAGCCCGCCTCGATGGCTCTGTCAAGCGTCCTCAATGTATTTAGTCAACGTCGTAGCTGAGAGCTACATTCGTCACGAAGAGGTCGGTCAACGGGTTGCCACCTGTGTCCGTGTTATTGGCGATCTCCAGATACAACTGGTCGCCAGGATTAAGCGTCAATCGAGGCGAGGTCGCGGTGATTTCACCCGTCGCACCACCGCCAGAGAATCCATCCGCCAGAACAGAGGCAAAAGCCGGCTGGGGCTCAGGGATACCTGTAGCAATGGGAACGTACACGATGCGAAGCGAGGCCTGCAGCTGATAGATGTTCGCCTGCCGGACGCTCATCGTCGCAGTCACATTTGCGGTGATCGGTTCAGGCCCCGTATACACCAACGCCTGGTTTTGAGCTTCGGTGCCCACAACCTGGAATCGAGACGTTGGATTTTGCGCCTGGTACAGGGGGTGACTCGGATTTCCACTGCCGATTCGAACAAACGTATTTACGCCAGCAGAGAGAATGTCGGTCTCTTCCGAAGTGTTCTCGAAAATCGCCATCGCGCCTGAGAAGCTCGATTCCTCAAGTCCGAAATTGGAGATGAATAGAACGTCACTCTGAGCGTTTGGCGAAAGAGGAACGCCAGGCGCGATATCCCCATCCAGCGCGACGCCTGGGGGTCCGCCGCCGGGTTGAGGAATGAAGTCCGTGTCACCGATGCGGACAAGGTTCAATGCGGGCAGGTTTTGTGCAGCGATACCAATAGCCCCATCTGTCAGCACGAGAGCGGCATCGCTGCAGCGAAACGCCTGATGAAGCCCTCCGTCGAGCACGATGTGGCGAGGGCTGGCCGTGACGGGTGGAACTGTCACGCACCCGATCAACTGGACTCCTGCGGTTGTACCGCGGAGCACAATACCGTCGCCGACGCATCGAGAGAGGATGCTGACCTGGACTGCAGTGGCATTCTGAATGCGAACGCCATTCGTACCCCCAACGGATACACCTTCTACGCGGCTTGCGCGGCCATCGATGATGGCGGGAAATCCATTTTCAGTCTCGACGCAAAAGGCATCGTCGCCGGGATTGGTGTTGCGGATGAAGAGATCTGCGACAATGATGCCGTCTCCGCTACCGGAGATTAGCGGCGCATCAACATTTCCAAGGATGCCATCTAGGTCGGCATCGCACCCACCCTTGAGGACAGTCCTGTTGCCGAGGACAATGCGCTCCCCATCGGGTAGCGTCAGCGCTCCAACGATGAAGATGCAGCCCTCTTCGTCAATCGTGCGAACTCCAGCCCCATCCACCGGAGCAATGGTGTTCAGGTCCGCTAGTGAGCGAATGTAAATGCCATCGCCCACATTCGCCTGGGATGCCAGGTTAATGCTGTTTTGGTTGTAGCTGTCCGTCATCTTTGCCTCTTTTCCGTTGGATGCATTCTACCATCAGCAGCCGGGTTCAACTCGCGGCTCTGGAGGAGGATCTCCGCCTACCAGGACGTCGCGGCACTGCTCCGGCGAAAGGCCCCACTCGTAGCTGCACTCGAGCATGAACGTCGCTTTTTCAACGTCAACCTCATCGTTTTCTAGATTCAAAACGAAATGCGTGAGGGCTGCATAGGAGAGCGCAAAAGCGACAAATCCAAAAATGAACCTGGACGTAGAAAGCTGTGACTCGCCGTCTCTCATCATGCACATTGTCGCAAAAAAACCGGCACCCCCGCAAGCGAGGATGCCGGCTCCCAGACCCAACGATAACTAGGCGGCAAGAACTTCGCTGAAGCTCTTCGCCGAAGACGAGGACTTGAAGTCCATTCGAATCTCGGCGCCAACTTCCCTGGCTAGCTCAATGAGGAATTCGATAAATTCCTTACCAGGATCGCTGGGCTTGTTTGTCCAAGCGCAATGCCCGGTGAACTCGATGCCATTCGCGAAGTGCCCAGTCTTTCGACCCTCATCTATGACGTAAAGAATGTCTTTCCGCATGTCGTCATGATTGAAGGTGTCGACGGAGGACTTCGCATCCCATCCAAATCCAAGGTACATGTTGTTGGAACCATTTCCGTGCCATGTGACCCAGTCAAACGGAAGGTTCAAGTACAACACGCTGTTGGCGCCAGAAACAACATGGTACGGGACACCGGTGTTGTACTGACTCGTTTTGTACCCTCGATACCGGTCAGCCAGGGCCATGGCTCGAGCCCATCGCTCGAGCGCCTCGTCCCCAGTCCCGAGGTACTCCTCTTGCGGCTGAACCGGCCAGATGGTTTGCCGGACTTCACCATTCGCCATCGTGACGTTCGGTGTCCAGACCAGCCCATTCTTCGTCCAGGCGTCAACCCTCGACTTGTGGGTACCAAATCCTCCGGCGACCGCGGTGTGATGGAAGCAGATGCCGATCTTCTTCGTAAGTCGCGCACTACCACTAGTATCACCGATATTAGTGAACGGGTTGTACCACTTGATATTATCTTTTCCGCGATCGTCGATATTGCGCTGGTCGTAGACCGCGTAGAGGAAGTCGAGGGAGACATCCTCGGAATCGCCGTCCTCCTTGTCCTCATTTTCCTTGAGGGCTTGGTAGGTTGCATAGGCCATGCTGCGAAGCTGATTCGCTTCCTCCTGCAGCATGGCTGCGAGTTGGTTCACATGGTCACGAGCGCCCGCGTCGGTCAGCTCCCCAGCCATCGACGATGCGTAGTGCTCGGTTGATCTCACCGAGCCGGTGAGGGCTGTTAGGATCGCCAAGTCTTTTGGATTTGCTGCCATCTTCGTTTCTTTCGTCTAGCGTTGGAAGATCGTTGCCCCATGCCCACCAACCTTGGCGCCTATTTCTCGAGAACATCTCGAGACGAGGCCCTGGAGAAATGCGCTCGATCTTCTCGTAGCTTTCCGTGGGCTTACGTGAATGTACCCCGGTCTTGATCAACTTGCCATCACCAAACAAAGAACCCTCGTCACGAGTCAATGATGGCAGCTTGCCGCGCACGCCGAACAGACAGGCCTCGTGCTGACCGCGAAGATAGCGCCCCAAACCAAAGCTCGGCTTGGGCCACACCGCCATTCGGACGTATCGAAAGCCCAAAGCCTCCATCACGAAAAATCCGTCCTTGGCAAAATTGTCGGTGATCCACATCCACAAATGACAATCATCCGCGGGATACCAGTATCCAGACTGGTAAATCTCGCGGATGATCTCATGCTTTTTCAGCGTGGGGTAATGCTTGTCTGCACCACGCTTCGACTTTCCCCCTCCACGCTCATTCCATGGCGGGTCCATGGGAATGCAGCGAAAGCGAGGAAGTGGCAGACAATCAAAAGCCATCACCTAGTTCGGCGCTTCTCCATCATCATCCGCGTCGCCGCCTGCGACCTCAGCCTCTTCCTGTGCCGATACCTTCGCTTCCTCCGCGGACTCCCTGACGACCTCCTCGAAGTCCGGCATCGGCGGCGACGGGTACGGATGCTCGACCTCTACAGGTGCCGCACCAAGCGCCTCCAGCCGCTTGTTGATCTCCGTAATCACCTTGTCCCGATACTCAACCTCCCGACAAAGGTACATGAACACCGCCATCGCGGCAGGCTCGATCATGAAGGGGTCACCAACATTCATCGCCGCCGTATTCGCCTCCGTCTGCGCCGCGACAGCAGACTGCGTGCGCTGCATTGCAGCCTGATAGGCCTGAGCACCAATCGCCTGACGTGACATGTTCAGCGCCTTGCCGAGTAGCTGATCCGGCTGCATAGGAGCGTCGAATGCAAAACCTCCCGCACTAAAGCGAGTAACTTCAACCTTCGAATTTACAGGCGTCTTTCCATCTGGACCGAGAATAGTCATTTCTTCTTCCTCTTCTTCTTGTATGGCTTGATGATCACCACAACTCGCGGATTTTTCTTGTCATATCGAGGCGGAGGAAAAGCTCCGCCCGTATGCTTGTCATCTCCCTTGCCGGTTCCTTTACCCTTCTTGGGCTTTTGGCCGGCTTGGCGAGCAAACCTAGCAAGCGCTGCCTTCTCTTCATCATAGAAAAGCGCATCGACGACCCCCTTTTGAACGTTGCCGGGATCGCAGTGGACCCCGTTCTCGAAATAGGCAATCGTCTTGATGATGAGTGGGCGCTCTTTGGTGGCGTGAAGCGGGATGCTTAGACCAGCTGCCGCTGCGTATTGACGAACGACTTTAGCATATTCAGCATACTTTCGATATTCCTTCGTCCACTTGCTTTTGCCAGTCGTTGCCACATATCCAACTGGCCTGCCAGGGACAACGAATCGAAAAGCGGATGAGACCTTCATGCGTGCCTGAGATTTTGATTGGCGAAATCCCAGTTGATGAGCTTGTCCATCACCTGCTTCATGTAATCGCCTCGGCGGCGATTGTAGTCCATGTAGTATGCGTGCTCCCAGACGTCGATCCCCAAGATCGGGGAGAGGCCTTGATACACGAATGGAGTCTCAGCATTCAAACCTCGAATAATCTCGAGCTGACCCTCATCATCGAGGGTAATCCAAATGTAGCCGCTGCCAAACAGGTTGTTCGCTTTTGCGATGACCTTCTTTTTGAAGTTCGCGTAGCTTCCGTATTGAGCATCAATGATGTCCCTCATGTCCCCCTTCGGCTCACCGCCACCTTTTGGGCTGAGCGAACGAAAGTAGAACGTGTGGTTGTACACCTGAGCAGCAATGTTGAATAGCTTAGGGGTATGCTCGCCTGGGGGTAAAACCCCCAGGCGATTGTCGACGAGTTCGTGCTTCCCCTTCAAAATCAGCTCCTCGAGCTTGATCTTTCCCGCCGTAGCCACCTCCGGCATCTTGTTAAGGGCGTCGACATACCCTTTTAGATGTCCGGCGTAATGCATCTCGACCTGCTTTTCAGAAAGGGCAGGCGCGAGCGCATCGGCTTTGTACGGGAGTCTGGGAAGCACGAACTTCATGACGTGGCCTTACCTTGGATGAACCGGGCGATCATGTCAGCGACGAACTCCCGTCGCTCATCCATCGGTATCTTGCGACCCAAGTCCTTTTTGGTCAAGGTCTTCCAGCAATCGAAGCCGCGAGCGCTCATCCGACCGCACACATTCGTGGTGCGCTTCGTGACCCTTGCTCGACACTTCCTTTCCCTGCCTTCCCCTTGGCATGTCCAGTTACCCGCGTAAATGGCCTGAATCTCGACGATGTTCTTCGCCTTGTAGCGCTGCATCGCTCGATGCATGATCGCCAAAGATACAATAGCCGTCACTTCGGGGTGGCAAAAGAGCGGATCTTCATCCTCTCCAGGCCACTTGTCTCGATGCCATCGCAGCGAAAGCCCCATAGCTCCGAGGCCGTTCTCATTCTTGCCCTTCGTATGACGGACTCCAGAACGACCGCTAGATTCACGAACAACTACGGCATCCATGTACGCGCAGATGATGGGATCAGCGCCCACCTCTTGGCAGACCGCCTGAACCCGAGCCCTTGTCTCGCGGCTTTCAGCGTTGTCGTATGCCTGATGCTCTGAGCAGTTGGGGATGGGTATTCCCAGGTCTTGAGTTTCAGGCTCTACGATTTCATCAGCTGGCACCTCTGCATCCTCGGCAGTTTCTTCGACTGCTGTCTCGGCCTCTGGTTCTGCTGGGAGGGGATCCAGCGGCTGAACGATAGCCACTGGCTGCTCTGTTGGACCTGAGTCCGAAGGAGCAGTATGGGTTTTGTATTCCTCTCTCGAGATGGAAGGAGCTTGGGAAACGCCTACGTCCGCAGGTGTTTCCTTCGCCATCGTGCAGGCGGAAATAGAGAGGAGCAGGATTGCTTTGATTGCGTTCCGCATAAGCGGGGATTGTACCAGATCAGAACATCTTGACGCCTCCATAGAATTCTTCGATCTCGAATTCTTTGGGCTCCGGCGCCTTTTCTGGCTTTGGAGAAAAAGAAAACTTGGAATCTTCTTCCGGTTCTTGCTGCGCATCTGTCTGCGTATCTGTGTCCGGCTGCATATTATTTTCGCCGGCATCTTCGTTTATTCCATTCGATTCAACACCAGCGCTTTTAGCGACGCGATCTTTCTCACGCTCGTGTGCCTGGGTCAAACCAAGGGAGATCTCTTCTTTTGAGAGCCGCTCCTGTTTTCCAATCAGCATCTCCATGAATATGAGAGAGTTGGATACTGGCTTTTCTTGGCCCTCGCTAATCTTGTCAGACCTCGATTTGAGTGAAATCCAAGTAGACTCTCTCATGGATACCCCACGCCTCTTCCCCTCGAGCGCCGTCCCGAAAGGAAGAGGCTCAGCCTCGCCAAGAATGATATCCGAAGCTAGCGTCGTATGCGTCTTCACTCCGCGAATCTTAGCCTCGGCCTTGAGCGCATCAATCAACGAACCATGAATGTTGATCGATCTGCGGCGCCTGCCTGTATTATTCGACGACATCTCCCCCTGTACTAGCCTCCCACAGATCGAAAAGCAATGACTTCTGATCGGCATTGAAGAGACTTCGCATTCGAAGAACGCGAAGTCTCTGCTTCTTTGCGCCATCGATGAACGAAGCCACGCGCTCTCGCGCCTCTTCCTCGGTCTCGGAGTCGAAGGCATGCTCGAGCAAGCCAAACAACTCTTCGCCGAGGGTAGCCTGGATTTTCTTGTGCTGTTCTCCGGTGATTGAATCACCGAGGTGCTGGACTTTATCGAGCAAAACTTACCTCCTAGAAATCGACGTCGTCGTCAGGATCGTTGGACGGGGCGCTATTGGAAGTATCCCGGGAAGATCCGCCACCGCTGCTACCTTCATTATTTTCGTTTTTGCCGCCGAGGAACTGGACAACATCAGCGACAATTTCAGTCGAGTAGTGCTTTTGACCCTCCTTATCGTACTGCGTCGTCCGAAGGCGGCCTTCCACGTAGACCTGTCGACCTTTGGAAAGGTACTTGTCGCAATGCTCGGCCTGCTTACCCCAAACGGTGATCCGGTGCCACTCAGTCTCCGACTGCTGCTCATTGGTCTGCTGGTTCTTCCAGACCCGAGTGGTGGCCACGGAGAGCCGACACACGGCCGTCCCAGATTGGGTATGACGAAGCTCCGGGTCCGCCCCGAGGTTGCCGACAACGATTGCTTTGTTGATTCCTGCCATGATGTTCTCCTAATAGTTCCAGTGGAGTTTGATAGACCCATCATCGATGGGTTCCATATTTGGGTTGTTGAGTGAGGGTAAGTGAATCATCATCAATTCACTCTTGTTGATCAGCATATCTGCTGGGGTTACAGGCCAAAGGTACACGCAGCTCTTCGGCCCGTAAACTGGCTCGATGAATGCGCCCCACTGACCGCACAGCTTGCTGAGCATGTCGAACGGCAAGGGTGCTTGCCGTAATACGCTGCGCATGACCTTTACCCATCGAGATGGGTGACATGGGGTAGATCGAATTTCTTTGTCCGGTGGTCTGTTTGGTGATTTTTTCTGATGCTCAGAAACCTCATCGACGAAGCGTTCGAGGATGCGGTCAATCGCCATTGAGTCAAGCTCAGAGTAATCACCACGCTTCATGGCGGCATGCACCATTCTCGGTGTGATGATATTCGTTTCCGCAATAGCGGCCGAGACGACTGTTGCTTCCCTGAATAGGGATGAGAACTCGACTTCCAGATCGATGTCAAGCTCGAGTGTGAGCTTACGTCGAACGGTTGTCCGAGTTTTCATTCATCACCTCGATCATCGCGGTCTTCGTAGATCGATCGATCTACCTCACCAAATTGCCTGGCATAGTGCATGAGCCGAAATTTGATGTCGTGAACGATCTCCGTCATCAGGGAAACTTCTGCGGCGGCAGGTTCTTGGCTGCGAGCGAGAACAAGTTTCTCCTGTAGGAGGGCATTTAGCTCCTTGGAGCTTAGAGATCTTGCGAACTGAATGTTAACCGTCTTGCGTGGCTTCTTCTGCTTTTTATCGCCATTATGATGCGGCATTGGCATAGCTAAACCTTTCGCTCCCTCACGTGAGCCCGACACTCATCAATGCTAAATAGACCCGACATGAACAATGTCCCCTGAATAAAACCTAGCCATCTGTTTTTTCTCTCTTCACTCTCTATGGATTCTGCACAAAGACACATCCACTTGGCATGTTGAAGCGGCGTTCCTCGCTCCCTCGTCTCTACGCCGAGTTCGCCAAGATGCCTGTAGTAGCCCCTGAGTATCTCATTCGTCTCATCAGAAGAGAGACTCCTGGATTCTTTTTCCATCTCTGATTCCATGCCACTTGAGATTTTCTGTGATGTAGCGATAGAGCTTTTCGCAAAAGACTGCGTCTTCGTGAGCATTATGGGCGCCTTCGTACTCTTCCCCTATGAACTTCATGCACGCCTTCATGCTCAGCATGTTGAGCCCGAGGGGGACCAAGAATACACGAGCTAGCGCCATGGTGTCGATGACGTCTCGAAAGTAATTATCATGAGACAGGCCGGCAATATCGAAATTGCCCTGCATCATGGAGACGTCGAAGCTCGCATTGTGCGCGACAATCGTCGCGTCTTCGAGGTACGGTATGATCTTGGGGATCGCGTTCTTGAAGCTTTCCGCATCAACCCAATCTGCCGTATTGTAGCCTGAGATTTTTAGAGCTTCAGGCTCAGCTCTGTCCATATATTTTGGAGCTATTTGAATACATGTATCGCCAAGTTTTTCGTGGCGAATGCCTATCTCCGTGATTTCGTGAAGGCCAGGTTTAGTGCCCGTCGTTTCTACATCCATAAAACATAGTGGACGGTCACGATAAGGGACGAAGCGTCTGAACTCCCTCATATGACTTGATACGTGAGATCGGCAGAGGTTGTACCTCGGCCGATCCTCGTCGTCAAGAGCGGTTGACTCGGATACGCAGGATGAGCAGCAGCGCGAGCACCACGCCGATCGCGATGCCAGCCCCTACCTTCTTCGCAGTCTTGAGGTACTGGTCCGTCTTGGACTCCTGGACGTACTGACCAGACTCGTCGCGCTTCGTCGTCGCGTACCCAGCAGCCGCACCTAGCGCAGTGACAGCAGCAACTGCGCCAGCCGCGACCAGGGGCCAGTACCCGTAGACGCGAGGGTTCTCCTCGTCCTCAATATCGGAATCCTCCGCTTCAGCGACTGATTCGTATTTACTTTTTTCGATGTTGATTTGACGTCGAGCGCTATCCCAAAAGGTAGCGATCACAACCTCAAACCTCCGCTTTAGATCTTCCAGGAAATCCTGGTCAACGTCAGCCGCAATCGATGCGGTCGTAAGCTCATTGGCCAGGCGCCATGGAGTCTCCATGTCTGGCCATTTGGGCTTATGGATGAATTCGTAATCGTCGTAATCACCCTCGAATAGGGGCGCGTCGACTCCGCTTCTGTCCTCGCCTTCAATGAAAGCCTGGTAGTAATAGGCCTCGCGAGTTCCGAACTCCTCGAACGCTTTGTCCCAACGGCGAAGCATGCTCTTCACCGTTGTCTCCTCTTCGGGGATCTCCTCGCGAATCTCGACAAGCTCATCCATCGCATCGTTGATCGCCTTGAGCACGATCCTATACATCTCGCGGGATGGAGCGATGTCGATTAGCTCCGCAATGTCCTTGCGAAGCTTCTTGGAATCGATGTGTGGAACCTTCTTCATTTCGATGCCGGCCTATTATGGTTGGCTGGAACCTTGCGAGTTCCTGGATTGGTCGTGACACCAGTGACGCCTGGACCTGGAACCCGGGTCCTCCGAACGACTTTCTTCTTAGCCGTTTTCTTGGAAGTCTTCTTGGTCGACTTTTTGTCTGTCTTCTTTTTGGTAGTCTTCTTAGACGCCTTTTTGGTGGCTTTCTTGGAAGTCGTCTTCTTGGATTTCTGCGTGGACGGCCGCTTGGTTGCGCGGGCTTCTTCAGCGGCGCGGCGCTCAGCTGCTGCTCGAGCACGCTTGCCCTTGACCTTCTGGGCTGATTTGCCTCTGGCGACTCTTGCTCGCTTGGCCTTCTCGGCTGCGGCTTCAGCCTTCGCAATCTCCCGCTCCTCGGCTTCGCGATCCTTTTGGGCGAGTCGAAGTGCTCGAGATGCTTCACGCTCTGCCTTCTTGCGTCTCTGGACTCCAAGTCGAGCGACCTTCTTCTTGTGCCTCTCCCAGGCATCAATCCAAAAAAGGCGAAGCTCCTCTTTGCTCGAGGGCAGGATACTCAGCTGCCACTTGAATGCACGCTTAGCCTTGTCCGCATCCAGAACACGGCTGACTTTGACGAAGTCGGAGCCGCCGGTAATACCGATCTCCGCACCGTCGCTTCCACGTTTGATTCGGATGTACTGAGGGTTAAGCTTGGATAGATCTAGCTCAGCAACGAACTTTTTATTCTCGTTCTTGCCGCGAAGCGCTAGCGTAGGGCTGCAGTGAACATAGAACTTATCCTGCTTGATGAGTTGTTCTTCAGCAAGCCCAATATTGAATCGCTTCTCGTCTGTCGCATACCAGTAAAGGCCGCACGAGC